>ERZ1034678.608-NODE-608-length-19464-cov-7.337112_pt1 | contig 19464 bp, 8 predicted proteins | sample MGYA00520640_ERZ1034678 | MGnify/ENA primary metagenome ERZ1034678 (study PRJEB33766, sample SAMN09781767) | gut metagenome | biome: gut microbiome | host: Homo sapiens | place: Madagascar | study: EMG produced TPA metagenomics assembly of the PRJNA485056 data set...
GGGTAGGCGATGGCATAGCCTGTGGCGATGGATGGGGCGTCAATGTGGCGCAGATCGCTGAACGCCTGCTGTGCCGCACCCAGTCCCGGGGTATTGGTCACGGCACCCGAGAGGATGCCGACGAGGGTCGTAGCGGATGTGCCAGAGAAGGAATAGACCACGAGGGTTGTCACAATACTCAATGCCACAACTACAATACTGAGGATATTGAGACTCTTGCCACCTCCACGGAAGGAGGAGAAGAAGCCCGGGCCCACCTCAAGGCCGATGGAATAGACGAAGAGTATCAAGCCAAACTCCTTGAGGAAGTGGAGCAGATGCTCGTCGATGGTGATGGGAAGGTTGCCCATCAGCAGACCGATAAACAACACCCAGGCCAGCCCGAGCGAAACTCCGCGCACCCGAACCTTGCCCAAGCACAGTCCAAGCGTGATCACCAGGGCCAGAATCATCACTGAGTGGGCCACGCCTCCTCCCCACAACTCGGGGAATCCGTAAAACAACTTTTCAAGTATTTCCATTTGTACTTTCTTATTTTGATTAATTTTCTCTGCCTTGCCGCAACGCCACACCTGTCTGAAGTGGCATCCGCGATTTTCGATTGCAAAGGTATAGACAATGACGAAAGCCGCAGATCATCGGCATTTAAAAAGCACAAATGCAGCTATAAGCATTTTCGATAAAGTGATTTCTGCTTGTTTCCTTTCCATTTTACCATTATATATCAATAGGTTACACGCTGATTATACACCGTCTTACTCTAATTTTTACCGCCCCATATTCCTGCTGACTTTCATCCACACATCAGCCATCGCATTCTAAAAGACTGATAGCCGCATACGGATTTACTTTCTTTACTTGCAAATTCTTAATTCAAAAATCGAATGGAAACGGGTTAATTAGATGGTAAAAACGCAAAGCGGGGCACCACGATGGATGCCCCGATAAATTTGATACATATATATATTGTGTCCAGTAAGTAGAGCCCGCAGTCGCTGCGGGTGTGCCGTTCCGCTACGGCAACTAATCGTGTTTCATATATTAATGAGGAGAAAAAGGGAAAAGTAACCCCTGTTTTGAGAAAAAAATCAAAAAAAGTTTGTTGAGATTTGGTTATGCGATTTTGTTTACTACGGTTTTGTATTGAATATCAGCAGTTTAACGGGTCTTTTTCGTAAGTTCTCTTTTTTATTTCGTAGATGCTTTTTTCTGCGCTTTTTGTTCGTGAAGCTATCTGTTTAGGTCGTGAGCGGGGGGGGGTAGATGCAAAACGGTGGGAGACGATCCCGACTTCACAGCCGACATTCGTCATCCCACCGATGGAATGAATTTCATAAAGGGAAACAGCTTACGAGATTTTCACAAACCCCAGTAAGCGTAAAAACCCCAAACGAAGTTATACTTCCAAGGTTGTTTCCTTGAAGTCAGAATGATGAGAAACCGATCGTAGCCCTGTTGGGGACAGGGCAAGTCTTTTGATAATACAGGAATCCAAACGACAGGCAACGACGCATGCGCTGTCCATTTCACCCACTTCGCCGACTGCGCTTTGATTTCCAAAGACCTTCCAAAACATCGAGAACTGACTTCTCCGGTTCAACTGGAATTGATAGTATGGTAAACTCTTTTACCATAAGGCTGGCTCTAAAATCAGACCGATAGACCTTTCACCCTCAATGGTTTAGGAAGTCCCCGAACTAATTGTTAGAACCAGCCTTAACAAGCATTGATTACTTGATATATACTTTCTTGACACTTCCGTCAGCATGACGGATCATATATATGTTGCCCTTGCAAGGAGCCTCGACCTTCTGGCCGCCGAGCGTATAGAACGTTGCACCCTCGCTCATCAGCCTCTGGATGGAACCGATGCTATTAGCCTCTGCCGCAGCCTTGGCATCAGCGAGCAGCTGCTCGATAGCAGTCTTGATGGTCTCCAGGTCGATGGTGCTATTTTCGTCGAGTTCCACGGCCTCATAGAGAGCCTTCAGCTCATCCTTCTTCTTGTTGATGTCATACTGGATGCTGGACTCCACACCGACAAACTGTGCGGCCACGATGGCGTAGTCCTTCTCGATGGTGGCCTTCACCTCGTCAAGGCGAGCCTGCACGGCGGCAATCTCGTCGCTCAGGCGCACATAGGCAGCCTCATTGGCTACGAGCTTCGCATCGGCGACCTTTGCATCAGCGAGGAGCTGCTCGATAGCGGCCTTGATGGCCTCCAGGTCGATGGTGCTATTCTCGTCGAGCTCCACGGCCTCATACTGAGCCTGCAGCTCTGCCTTCTTCTGGTCGATATCACCCTGGATAGCGGCCTCGGCATCAGCAAACTGTGCGGCTACATTGACATAGTCCTTCTCGATGGTAGCCTTCACCTCGTCAAAGCGAGCCTGCACGGTAGCGACCTCCTCGGTCAAGCGAACATAAGCAGCCTCGTTGGCCAGCTTCTTCAGATGCTCTGCCTGTGCGGCAGCAGCTTCATTAATATATTTGGCTATAGCATCATTGACACCCTTCACAGCCTCGGCGTCCAGCGTAGAAGTCTCCGTGAGCGCACAGTCGGCGTTCTTGGCGTCAAGGTCTGACTGGATGGCATTGATCAAGCTCTGAATGGTCTCCACAGTCTCAGCGTAGTTCTCGGCCACATCCGGGCACTCCTCGGCCACCTTCGCCTTGGCGTCGTCAAGAGCTTTTTGCAGGGCAGCCACCTCCTCAGCGAGGCGCGCATAGGCAGCATCGTTGATGGGCTTGAGACTCGTCACAGAGACATGGGCGTCCGTGATGTCGAGTGAGTACTCCGTCGTCTCGTTGGCAGCAAGTACATTGGAGAATACGATGGCAGAGTTCTCGTCCGTCGCAAAGTCCGGGTCGGCCACGACATTGAACGAGAAGATCACACCGTCGCCATCCTTGTAAGGCTGAATCTTGTCAATGGGCAGAGAGGAGAGCACGACACGCACGATGCCATTCTTCTCAATGGAAGAGATGGCGAAATTGCTTGACAAGCGCTCACTATACTGGAAATTCATTTTCCCGTTGCTCTTCTTCTCAATATGCAATCCCTCAGGCAGCGTGATGTCGGCCTGAAGACCGCAGAAATAAATATCGTTCTTCAGCACAACGTCCACCTTGTGGGTACCGCCAGGCTTGATAGAGAACGCCTGCTCGCCAGTGCTAAGGCTTCCCACCATCGGCGTGATAGCCTGATAAGTGGGGCAATCGATGAGTACCTTCTTGCCCTGACGGTCGCCTCCACTGCAAGTGGAGAACCAGATCTGTGCATTATCAGCAGAAGAGAAGTTGGACGTAGCACGAATTTTGAACGTACCCAGTGCGCCCTCAGTGCCCGCGATGGGGGTGAAGTCCTTGGTAAGGAGGGCGATACGCCACTTCATATCAGGCTGCTGGATCATCGTGGCGATAAAGCACTCACGATCTATGCGGTCCTCGTTGATTTTGAAGCTACCCGGCACTATCTCGACATTCGGGGAAGTGAAGTCCATATCAAACTGCATCGCATAGATCACCTCGTCATTGACGAGGTTCACAGTGATCTCTTTCGTCTCGCCCGGCTTGATGGCAATGGGACCACCGTCGTTGAGCACAAGTCGGTTGCCAGCAAGGACAGAGAGCGTCCCGCTTATGGCCAAGACCATCATCAAGGCCATTCTTTTGAAACTTGTTGTAATCTTAAACATAACTATTTACGTTTAGATGATGTATGTTGTCGTTGTTGTTATCAAAAATAGGCGCGGCTGTCACATACGTGGCAACCACGCCCTCGTAATTGAGAAAAAATTACCGATGTATATGATTATTTACCAGTAACCTTCTGGGTCTTGCCGTTGGCGTTGCGGACAATGTTGATGCCCTGCTTCACCTTATCCAGCAACTGACCGCCCACAGTATAGATCTTCTGCTTCAGGCTGCCCTCGGCCTCCATGCCGCTGATGCCGGTCGCATCACTGCCCGTGATCGTCGTCTCACGGCCGTTGGCCTCGGCAAAGATAACCTTGTCGAGCGCCACCTTGTCGATGCTGCCGCCCTGCACGTCGAGGTAGAGGATGGCGGAGCCATTGGTGAAGCTGTTGTTCTCTATCGTAGAGATGACCACGCGGTGCACACCGTTGATGTCCTTGGAGTAGAGTGCGTGACCGTTGGCACGGTTGCCCACGCTCTCACCCACCACCGTCATGCCTGCGGGCAGGATGATGTCCATCTGGCAAGCCACATAGTCCTTGCGGTTTTCGAGGTTGATGGCGATACGCTGTACGCCGTTGTTGTCTTCTGCCGAGACGGTGAGGTTCTCGGAGCCCACCATCGGAGCGTTCATACTGCCACCCAGCGACGGCCAGAGACCATTGGTCACCTTGGCTGCAATGAGGGTCACATCAGCGATGGAGATCTTGCCGTCGCGGTTGACGTCGGCTGCGGCAAATACCTTGCCACCCTCCAGGGTCTCCGGATCGAGCACAGCGTTGAGCACGGTGAGATAGTCGTCGGTCAGGACAACGCCGTCCTCGGTGACGTCGCCGAGCACATACGTATTCTCCTCGATGGAAGTTCTGAGAGCATTCATCGACTCGACCAAAGACTCAGACGTAGCAGCGACCAACTTCACGCCATACTCCTCGTCCTTCGAATAGTTGATCTCCTTTTGCCAAGCCTCGCTACCATCAGGATTCAGCCATGCATTTCCGTTGATGTCCTTCGTGGGAAGAATACGGTAAATGTCAACGAAGTTGCGATAATTGTCGAAGTTTTGACAAGCGCGCTCCAAGTTATTAAACTGTTCCCACAGCGTATTGTCCTCGTCATAGATGTTTGTTCCAGATTTATTGAACGACTTCTCCATGGCGTCGCGAGCGCTTAAAACATTGGACTGATACACGCTTTGTGTCTCTTTCCAAGCTCCAAACGCCTCTACCGTTGCAAGCTTCGCATAGGCATCGTAAAGGCAACCGTCCTTGTACGACTCTACCTGACTATCGGTCAGAATGGCCGACACAGGGCCTTCCTCCAGCGTCTTGGCAGCCTGCTCAAGGACGTCGCTGACCACCTCGGCCTTCTCACTGGCCTCATTAAAGAACTGCTTCTCGTAGTTCTCCATGTAGGACTTGCCGCCCTCAAAATAGAACATCTCCCCTAATCCTTCCCAATCTGAGTATTCACGCACTTCGGAAGCATGCTGGTAAGACGCTATCAGCTCCTTCACTCTGGTCTGCTCAGCCACCAGAGCGTCATAGGCATTCTGAAGGTCCTTCATTGCCTTGGCGTGGGCAACATAGGGCTTGTTGGCCTCGATGATATCCATGCGGGTAGCACCCATGCGGTCTATCAACCCGTTGAGGAGATGAATAACCTTTGTCTTGTAGGTCACGATCTCGTCGCCATAAGAGGTGATGAGGTTCTTCACGCCGTCGAGTTCCTCGCGGCAAGCGTCCAATGCAGACTTGTACTCCACCTTCACGGGCGCATATACTTGGTCGTAGGTCATGTTGACATTACTGTATGTCAACTCAGCCTGCGAAACCAGTGTACCCAAGCTGCTGGCTACACCATCGATCAGTTCGGCATTCACGAGCTTGATGAGACCCATGCGAGCCTGCGCCACCTTCTTCTCCAATGCCAGCAAGCCAGCGTCTTTCTTCGCCTCTGCCGGGGTAGCGTTTTCGGCAAACTCCTTGAGCAGATCGTCAAGTTCCTTGGCGAGGTTCTTGCAGTGCTCGTCATAGTATGCCTTGACCTCGTCAGCCGCTGTTCCCGTGAGGTTGTCCAAAGCCTCGCGCTTCTGGGTCTCGATGGCAACAATGTCGGCCTTGATTGCATCGACCTCGGCCAGGTTGGCTGCATTATAGATGCCGTCGATGCTGAGAATCTTGATGCTATGGCAGTCGTACCACTGCTTGTCCTCACCGATGATCAGTCCATAGACACGCTTGCTCATCTCCTGCGAGGCGTTCTGGCGTGTGAGGTCAGCCTGCCAACGCTTCACCTGATTAAATGCTGAAGCGATGTTGGCCTCGATACGGCTGCTTGCCACATTGAATGCGCCATAATACTCCTGCGCAGCCTTGATGCGCTCCGTGACGGTATTGTAGTCGATGGTCAGCTGGTCGAAGTTCTTGATGTTGGCATCGTATGCGTCAGCCTTGGCCTTGGCGCTGGTATAGACTGCACCTGCCTCTGCGTAGAAGGCGTTGATATAGCGCTGCAGGTCAGCGATCTTGCCCGTGAACGTGCCGTCGGCAGCCTTGGCAGCCAATTCCGTGGCCGGAGTGAGGTTTTTGGCGACGCGATCCTTGTAAGACTTGAGATCGTCATCCTTGCCCTCATAGGCGAAGCCTTCCAGGGCGGCAAGCCACTTCTCGTTGTCGGCCTTGGCACCAGCGTAGCGGTCGTCGCCCTCTGTCAGCGTGCCGTCCACACCGACATAGACACCCTCATAGAGGGCCTTCCACTCGTCCTTTGCAGCCTGCTCCAGGTCGGCGACGAGCAGGTTGGGCACCATGCCAAAGAAACTCCAGTCGGCATCGAGGTTGCTCACGAGCAACTGCGACTTCTTGTAGTCGTCGGCACTGACTCTGTCGTAGAACTCCTGCACGTTCGCAAAGGCGTTGTCGCGCACGTTCTTGTCGTAGGAAGCCACCTTCTCCTTGGCAGGAGCGAGCTGGTTGTCGTTGAGGTTGGCCAACATCTCCTCCAACTTAACTCTCACGGCCGTATTGACTGCCAAGTCGAGCTCCTTCTTATAAGCCTCGATCTGATCCGTGTACTCCTGAGCCTTTTTGGCGTTGGCCTCGGCGATATCCCAAAGAGCGGGCGACGTGGTCTTCGCGTAGGAGGCAGCGGCCTCGTCCTTCAAGTTCTTGATGAGAGCGGCATATTTATAGATGTTCTCCTGGGCAGCGATGATGCTCTCCACATTGACCAGTTCCTTGAGCTCCTCCGTAGAAATATTCTGGTAGCCAGCAATCTGGGCCGTACCCTCACCATACTTATTCTCCGTCTCCTGCACCTTGGCACAGAAGGTATTGTAGCGGGTGAGGTTGTCTCCAGCGATGGCACCGTTGTATTCGCTATTGCCCTCGATGAAGGCCTTCAACTCGTCGAGTTTGAGCTTGATGGAACGGTAAGCCTCGCTGACCGTCTTGTGGTTGGTAGTGGTCAGACCCTCGGCATAGTACTTCTCCACCAGCGCCTTCTGCTCCTTGATGCGCTTCAGGAGGTCTCCGAGCTTACTGAGATAGGGCTTCAGCGTCTCAGGACGAAGATCGGAAGCGTTGAACAAACCGTTCACCTCGTCCCAAAGTGCCTGGCACTTGTTGCCTTCGTCCACCTGAGTAGAATTGTTGGTATAGTCGTTATAAGCCTGCTTGGGAAGCATCTTGAGCACGTTGGAAAGATCCGTCATACGTCTGGCTATCCCCGTATTGAGCTCCGGCTCATTCTTATAGGTATTGTAATTGTACTTGAAAGAACCTGTCCAGGCTTTGCCTGCCTTGTAAGCGGCCTCGATGGCTTGCTCTATGGCCTGGCGCTCCTTGAAGTGCACGCCGTCGGGATAGGCGAGCAGGCTGAGATAATAGGCTGCGTTGGTACCGTTCGTCTTTTGGTTTATGCGCGTTCTCACAGCGTCGAAAGCATTGGCAAAGCCATAGTGCGTCGTTGTGTAATCTCTGCCCCAAGAGCTATAGTTCCAAATATCTATCCTCTGTCCAACAAAGTTGTCCTTCAGCTTCTGATAGGCATCATAGTTGGCTGTAGAGTCGATGGCCAATGCCTTGAGCGCATTGGCCTCCAGCTGCAAGTCGTTGAGACGACTGGTGATGCCCTTGACGACATGGCCCTCGGCATCATAGCTATCCTTGCATGATTCCTGGAGGATCTCCTTGGCGCGCGCCGTAGCAGCCTCCGCCTTCAGTGCTTCGAGCTTGGTGGTCGTAGCCTGGATCTGTGGGTCGATGCTCTCGCCGGGGATAACAAATGCGTTCTTTGCCTCCGTCAGCGTACGGCTGACCAGCTCAGCACCCTTCGGGTAATAATAATACTGATTTCCGATGAAGTCGGTATATGCTTGCTTCTCCGCATTGACATGTGCTTTTTGGGCGTTCACGCGCGTCAGCAACTCGCTCAGTGCGTCGTTGATAGCATCAACGTCACCCTTGATGACGCTCAACAAGGACATAGCCTCTACTGCGTTATCCTCGGTGATGTCATCCTCGGTGGCTGCAACAGCCTGGATCTTGGCCTTCTGCGTGTTGGCGTTGGCTTCGATCTCGTTGAGATCCTGGAGCAACTCGTCATACTTCAGTCCGAGGTTGTCCTCCGTCCACGTCACATTGTAATACTCATAGGGCACGCCCTTATACTCATCGATATCAGCCTTGATGGCATCGACGACTTTGCTGGCGGCATCATACATCGCCTTGGCAGCCTCTATCTTGGCAGTCTTGTCGGAATTGACCTTATCATTGGCGAAGGCATCATTGAGGGCTTGGGCGTCAGTGAGGATGGTCTCCTTGAGTTGCACGGCCAGCAAAGCGGCAAGAAGGTCGGCATCGAGCTTCTCCTTGGCAGCACTGAAGTTGCCTGCCACACGGTCGATCTCTGTCTGAAGCTTGGTGATGCGCTCTCCGTAGGTCTTGCCTGTGACCTCCGTGGCCGGAGTGGCAACGACGAGCGTCTTCGGGCCGACGGTCCCACGCAGCGTGGTCAGTGCGGCCTCGTAGTCCTTGATGGCGGTGCTCACCACATCGTAGCGGTCCAGGGCAGCCGTGGCGTCATCCTGATATTTGCCGATGGCCATAGCAGCAGCATCTATCTGCTGCTGGAAGTCCCCGCGCACCGTCTCGGTCAGCATCTTCTCCTGATAGCTCTTCTCTACGGCAGCCTTAATCTCGTCGATGGTCTTCTGCAGGCCGGCAGCCGTCTTCTGGAAGTGGGCAGCCACATCATACGTATCTTTCTCGTCGGCTGGCTTCATCTTGGCCACAGCAGCCTTGGCGTCGTCGAGCTTCTTCTGCAAGCCCGTCTCAGTGCCCAGCGCCTTGAGCAACTTCTGATAGTTTTCGTAGTTCTGGATGATGACACCAGCATCGCTGCGCAAGCTATTGATCTTGGCCTGAATGGCATCGCGGTCGGCATCATAGCTGGCCGTGCGGATATTGTGGGGTGCCTTGTAGTCCTTGTCCACCTTGTCCCTGAGGGCATTGATAGCGGTACGGATCTCCTTGACGCGGTTGGCATACTTCTGGTTCACATCGTCGCTCTTCTCCAGATACTGGAAGTCGTCCTCCAGAGCGGAAAGGAGCTGGTCGGCGGCAGCCTTCTTGGCTTCGGCATCGACATGCTTGGCGAGATACTCGTCCTTCGTGGCATTGATGACCACCACCTGTGCTTCCTTCAGCGTGCGGAAGTTCTCCTCCAGCTCAGAAGCCTTCGTCTTGTCGGCATCGATAGTCTTGTACAGGTCGCTCACCTTCTTCCACGCTGAGCGCATGGCGTTGAGGGCCTCTTCGTTCCAGTCGGCATAGTTGCCGTCGTCCGGCATCTGGGTGTGTATCTCCTCCTGAGCGGCGTTGAAGACACGCAGACCGTCCTGATAGACGGCATAGATATTGATCCAAGCGGCATCAGAAACACCAATGTTGGCCTCCAACTCATTCAACATGCGGTTGAAGTTTTCCGTAAACTCAGCCGTTTTCAGTTCTTTGGCATCACCAGCGTCGTACTTCTCCCGTGCCAGCGCTTTAAAGTCGTTGATGCTTTGCTGTATCTTGTTGTAGTCTGCCTGATAGGTAGCTCGGATTTCTTCGGCTACAGTATACCACGTCGAAGAGAAACTTCTAAACTGATATTCAGCAGCCTCGTAGGCGTTCTGTGCACTAAAGTAGGCATTCTCGTTGTCGTTGGCTTTTTCTACGACCTTGGCCAGGGCAGCAATACCATCGGTCAGTGCACGAAGCTCGGGGCTGTTCTTTCCCTGCCAAAGGTGGTTCTTCACATAGACTTCATAATCACCCTTCTCAATGATGTCAAGCTGGCTGGCATAGTCGGCCACCTGCATCTCCAGGCTGGGCTTTCCGTCCTTGCCCTTCGTCCAAGCATCGGTTCTACGGAAGTAGTCGCTGGTACCGCTGACGATTTCGCCGAGCTGCGCACCGAGTTCCTTCACCGGAGCGGCGAAGTCAAAGATCAAGGTAAACTTGACACCAGAGAACTTGAATTCGCCCGGGGTCACGGCACGAACCTTGACTTTTACTTTCGCTGGCGCGTCACTATCGATAGTAAAAGCGACGCCGGGGGCATACTCCTTGCCCTTATAGACAGCGACAATCTTGGCATTGTCGGTAAACGTGGCACGCTGCAGCATGTACTTGCCAGGAGCCAGTTCTTTCTCGATGGAAACTTCCTTTCCTGTGGAGACGGTCACGGAACCGTCTTCCGATACGGTCAAATCATCTCCTGTCCATGCGGTCTTGTCGATCACAACATCGGCGTCGGCCAATGCTGCAACGGGGGCGCCTGTAATGGCGAGGAGAGAAATCAGTACATCTTTTCTCATAATCTTATTTAATTGTACAAATTAATTATTTTCTTTTCAGCTGTTCTTCCCTAATATATAATAAGGTAAAGAGACGTTGATAGACCACTTTTTGTCAGTGCAATCGTGTACAAAATTATACATAATCCATGGAGTCATGCGAAACCGCAATGGTCCTTTTCGTGAACCATCGTGTTTTTTTCGTGAATGAAAATACGCCACAAAGGGTGTCCCACATCTCACACTATGGGAAATGTCCATTCAATCCACGGATGGGGGGGGTAAATCCACACCCCTTTCCTTCGTCAGGATCGAGGTCAGGGTCGTCGGGGTCATCCGACGGCAGCGTCGCATAAGAGCTACGCGCGTCCTGCATCAAGCTTTTGAGCGCTGGTTTCGATACATTGAGTACGACCACCTGCCCATTGGAGCCGTAGAGCGATACCGTCTGCTTGAGGGCATTCATGTGGAAGACCCGGTTCTTATTGATGATGTATTTCCGGCCCATCCTGACCAAATTGTTGTGGTCTGGAAACCTCGTCCGAATCTCCCGCTCTATCTCCCCGAGACAGAAGGGCACCATGATCTTGTTGCCATACAGATTGTGTATTTCCGTGTAGTGGTCATCAGCCTCAAACAGCAAAGCGTCATCAAGATTGAGCATATAAATCTCACCACAGAGGATGAGACACATATTGCTTTTGTGTTCCATTTCGTTTACGTTGTTTATTTGTTAGTATCTACTAGATGGTAGTATCTCCTAGTTGTTAATGTTCGTTTTGGCAAGGAAGTAACTCCGTCCCACTGCAAAAATAGAGAAATTCTTACTGCCAAATCTATCATCCCATTCTGCTTTTCGTGAACCACGCGCTTTCCTTCGTGAACGAACGCATAATAGCTTTCCCATCGTGAAAATATCTACTCAATTCGTGAATATAGTCCGAGGCTGGTTTGCAAGAATCCAATGACTGTTAGGATAGGTGGTTTTGAGACGCAAGAGGGATTTTATGTGAAAAAGTGCGACGAAAATCGGTGGCAATTTTCCTAAATTGTCCTAAAAGATTATTTGGGCGTCCGCGCACACAATCTCCCACTACATGGGGGATTCGAGGCGATTTAGGGGTAGGGGAGCAGCTTTTTGCAGAATGTGAAGAAATATTAACGGGCTGGTTTTCAGCCCTATTTTTTACTACCTTTGCATCACAAACATGAAACAAAGGCGCTGCAGGAGCGGTTTTCCTGAATAGAAACGCGCTATGGTGGACACCCCCTTTTGTCGGGTTTTCGGCCAAGTTTCAAAACCTTATTTTATGAAGCAATACAGAAAAGAGACCAAATTAGAGAGCATTGTCTATCAAGTCATCATCACGCTCGCCCTCATTGCGCTGCCCGTCTTCGGCCATGCAGCCACGACGGAGCAAGCACTACCCGCCGAGGTAACGGAGACAGCGTGCGATGGAGACGGATTTGACTGGAACAAGCTCATCGATGCCATCGCCCATTTCGAGAGCAAGGGCAACGCCCGCGCCGTAAACGGACAGTATGTGGGTCTGCTGCAGATCTCGCCGGTGCTGGTCCGCGAATGCAACAACATCCTCAAGGCGCGCGGAGAGAGCAAGCGCTACACCCTCAAGGACCGCTACAACGCGGAGAAGTCGCGCGAGATGTTCGCCATCATCCAGTCGCACCACAACCCGTCCAACTCCATCGAGCGCGCCATCCGAATCTGGAAAGGTGGCATCGGATACAGCATCCGCAAAACACAAAACTACGTCAACCGCGTGCTTGAGCGCATGGGACTGTAGGCCGCCACTTGTTCTTCGTTGATAGGGTTGAGGGGGATCGCCTATGATTGTTGCGATTCATCCACGGCAAAGAATAACCGCTAAAAATGTGGCGGATTAGGAGGAACTAGAAGAAAAAATGAATCGTCGGTGTTCATTTTTTTACTATTTTTGTTAGGTTTTTGCGCAGAAAATATTACTTTTGCATCCGAAACATGGTCTTTCGGACACGCCTTGCGCACTCGTCGGCCTCCGTTTCGCCCCCAACGGGGGGACAACCCAGTTTGTTATCAATGAAAATTCAAAAAATGATCAACTACCGTATCCGTTCCATACGGATGCTTTTTGTCATACTTATGACCCTCGCTGCGGGTGCCCAGATGGCGCATGCAGCCAAGGGCGGACGCTCCGACTTCTACCAAAAATATATGTCGCGACCATCCGAGGAGCTGATACGCATCGGTAAGGACTACCGCCTCAGGAAGAACAAGCCCGACTCGGCACTGCTCTTCTTCACCATTGTGGCAGGACGCTACACGCCCAACATGAGTGCAGAGGAGAAGAGAGAGGTGGTGGAGGCACTGAACATGAACTACTTCATCTACAGCTTCACCTACCTCAACTATCCCAAGGCTTACGAAAACCTGCTCCGCGCCCACACCATCTCGAAAGAACTGGGCGAGACGAGTGCCGCACTCTACTTCAACCTCGGATCCATGTACCAGCTTGTGGCAGGACAGGGACGACAGTGGAAACTCTACAGCAAGGCTCTGGACTGCTACCGAAAGGGTGTGCGCCTGGCCCTGGCGAAGAAGGATATGACCACCGCCGACATGGCCTTCACCAACATGACGACGCTCGCCGACGTGGTGGGAGAGTTTGCCAACACAAAGAAGGAGTGGGACCTGTATCGCAAGGCACACACGAAGCGCAACACGGAGCACTACAAGTATAACATCACCCTCTACGAAGGCACAAGACTGAAGATAGCGGGACAGCTTCAGAAGGCTGCCGAGGCCTACGGCCGGCTCATCGACATCGTGCCCGATACGGAGCGCAACTGCCGCCGCCGCGCATTGGCATTTGTGGAGGCCGCGGAGGTGCAACGACTCTTGCACCACTTCGACCAGGGACTGGCCCTCGTGGCGGAGGCGGAGAAACTCTATGTCAAATACAAGATTGGCGACGGCATGCAGAGCGTCTATCAGACCTACGCCATCTTCTATGAGGACATGGGGCGCAAGGCCGACTACGACCGCAGCATGTACCGATACTACCAGATCAACGACTCGCTGAAGGCATACTCGCTGCCATCCAACGTATTTAATATGGGTCTCAACGAGAAGGTGATCGAGCTCAACCAGGAGATGGACGGCATGAAGGAGCGTCAGACGCAGCATCGCATCTGGCTCATCGTGGCCGTACTGACCACGCTCTTCTTCGTCATCATCCTGCTCGTCGTGATGCGCGAGAACCGGGAGCTGCGCCGCCGCAACCTCGCTCTCTACCACCGAAGCTTGGAGGTGCTGAAGAGCGATGAAATGGCGGGAAAACAGCGAAAGACAGTCTCTGCACCCGCCGTGGAGGAGAACAATGCGACTACGGCTTCTTCCAAATACCACCACAGTACACTCTCCGATGCGGACAAAGACCGTATCGCACAACTCGTGCAGCAGGTCATGGAACAGACCGAGGTCATCATACAGCCCGACTTCACGGTCGAAAAACTGGCGCAAAACATCAGTACGGGACAAAAGTATGTGTCGCAGGTCATCAACGAGACCTTTGAGTGCAACTTCAACACGCTGCTCGGACGCTACCGCATCCGTGAGGCTTGCCGCCGCTTCAACGATCCGCAACGCTACGGAAGCTATACCATCGAGAGCATCGCCAGGGATCTCGGGTTTAAGTCGCGATCCAATTTTGCCACCACTTTCAAGAAGCATACGGGTCTGAATCCGTCGGAATACCTGCGCTTGGCAAAGGAGAAAAACGGACTTTAATCCAGAATTTCATCTACCTCTGCTGCCTCTTGCTATTTACGGCTATTTTTGCCCGAAAAAAGTATGTTGACTTCATTAGCTGATGAATATAACTTCAGAGGCCTACGAAGTTAACTTCATCGGCTTATGAAGTTATATTCATCGGCCTCTGAAGTTAATATGCTAAAAAGGGGTGAAAAACTGCGTCTTTTGACTCATGCAAATAGCTCGGTCTGAGGACTTGTATTTTTACCCTGCAATCGAGATTATGATAAATAACAAAACCAAGTGAACACCCATTGCACCACTAATCGAGGCTTTCCACCATTTGCACACCAAATGCACACGATGGAATGATGGGAAAATGAGATTTTTATCGTACATTTGCAGATGTAAATCAGTAATTATTCATTTTCAACCTTTTTACAACAATGATGAACAACGAATTGATTCCCACTCCGATGATGTCTTTCGGAGAGTCTGTCAAGACATGTTTCCAGAAGTATGTCACCTTCAAAGGTCGCGCGCGCCGATCCGAATACTGGTGGTTCTGTCTTCTCAACTTTATTGTCAGTATAGTAACCCTCGTACTCGACTATCAGATGGATACGATCAACATCGAAGTCGGCCTCGGCGCACTCTCAGGCCTTTATACGCTGATCGTCTTCCTGCCCGGTCTTGCGGTATCCGTACGCCGCCTTCACGACACAGGTCACAGCGGTTGGCTTTATCTCCTCATCATCATCCCCATCTTAGGCTCGCTGTTCTTGCTCTACTTCTTTGCCAGCGACTCTGCTCCCGAGGAGAACCGATACGGCAAGAGCCCGAAGTACGCACAGGAGACATTCTAACCTCTAATGACCGTTTTGGGTTACAGCCCAAAACGGTCGAATCGACGCTACGGAGAGTAGTTGCCCACCCCCTGAGAATAAATCAAAAGACATTGCCATGAACAAGAGAGACCTATTCATTTACTTACGCGGCCTGTTAACGTTTGTCATTTTCGCATCCGCCATCACCTGGTTTCATTTCCATGCAGACCAACTACTATCACCGAGGATGTCGTATATCGTCCATCTAAGCCTATCCATCGGCATTACCATTCTCCTCACAATATCTTTTCTCACTCTTTGCTGGTATCTGCTTGTTACAGTATTCAATAAAGGCCGGAAGTTGACGATGAAAACGCGACTTTTAGTGGCCTGCCTCTGCCTTGTAGGCATATTGCTCCTTCAAGACACATTTGGCATTCCTCTCGGACTGCCCGAACGAATCAGTAGAATAATAAACACCATCTTCGGCAACGGAGTATGACCCCCATCGGATTTCCTTCACCTTTCAAGACATGTATTGGACAAGTATCACAAGACTACTACATCATCTGCGGACCGAGAAGGCGCGGCTGACGATTTGGCTATTCACCAGCGGTATCACCTTTCTGCTGCTCTACTTCTTTTGGAAACCGAAGGTGAGGAGCTTTCCCAAAGAGTTGGTGCGCATTGAGCGAATGGCCGACACCCGCCCTGCTGCGGCACTGCAGGAACTAGAGCGCTACGACACCACGAAATGTATGCCCGGTGCCATCACATACTACCATTTCATCGCATTGAAGACGCGCTACCAGCTGCAACCTGCCTACCGTATCGCCCACGCCGAACTCACCAAACTCGTCATCGACTTGGAATACCTGGACCCCACGCCGGCACAACAGGCCGACCTCTACTACTATGCGGGTAATATGGCGCTCCGAGGTAATGACATAACACAGTCGCAGGGTTATCTCTTCAAGGCATTGGCGCTCTACGAGCGGAACGGCAACACAAAGATGGTGGAGCGGTGCTACCAACAGATGGAGCGCATCCTGGAAAAACGAAAGACCATCAAGGCCACTGAACGGACGATGGACGACACCAACAGCTATAACTTTGTAGGCGAGGAACAGCGGTTGCGAAAGGAAAAAACACGGCAGGAGTTAATCACGGGCTTTGTCACACTGCTTCTCGTAGCCCTTATTGTCGGATTCGGACGAATGACAAGGCGATGGAACCGCAGAAAGCGGGCGGAAATGAGGAAATACGCCCGCGTAGTGGTGTCGCTCAGAAGGACAGAGGAGGAGCGGGTGCTGCTGAAACAACAACTGGTAGAGCGCGAGGCACAGTTGCGGGAGATGAACGCCCAGAGCCTAATGGAGGATAAGAAACTTGGCCACATCAGGCGTTCTGACGTTTATGGGCGGTTTCATCGTGTGGCGACGAATGGGGCGACGCCAGCCTCGCTGACAACAGACGACTGGCAAAATCTGGCCGATACCATCCACGAGGAATTTCCCCGACTGAACGATGTGCTACAGTCCATCCCCCACCTGAGCGAGATGAACCACCAAATGTGCCTCCTCGTCAAGGCAGACTTCAAACCTGTGGAGATAGCCCGCATCCTTTGTCGCGACAAGAGCACCATCAACTCGGCACGCCGCCGTCTCTATGAGCGCGTCTTCGACGAGAAAGGAAGTCCCAGCCAGTGGGACGAATTCATCCGCAATATATAGGGGTCCTCAGCCGTAATACCCTCCTACCCTGTCGGGACAACTCCACCAGTCCATGGATCGGATGGACAAAAAAAAGGGAACGGAATCATGCGTCACGCACCATTCCGTTCCCCACCCAAATGGGTTATCAATTAAATCAAACTATTTCGAACTTAAATTACTTCACCACTACCTTGCGGCCGCCAACCATATAGACGCCCTTGGGAAGTCCCTCCAGCGAGGTGGCGTTGCGGCGGGCAATACGTCCGTCGATCGTCCACACATCCTGTGCGCCCTCCTTGAGGAGCTCGGCAGAAGAAATGCCAGCCTCGGGATCAGAAGCGTCGTAGATGTCGATCTGGTCGAGCATGAGGTAAGTGTAGTTGGCGTGAGCCGTACCACGGAACTTCACGATGACGTAGCGCTCGTTGGTGTAAGGCGTGAGATCGACGGTGAGGGTCTCCCATCCCGAGGTCTTCTTCTCGCTGAGCTTGAACGTCTTGACGTCGTGGTTCACACCGTCAGGTGTCTGGACGACGACCGTCAGGTCAGACTGCTCGCCATTCTCAGAATAGAGATCGAAGCGCACCACCGGCTGGTCCACACCATTGAGTGCCACCTTCGGGAGGTTGAAGCTCGTCTCGTCGCCGGCCTCCACGTTGTAGTACTCGGGGAACTCGGGATCGGGGATGGTGTAGGGAGACCAAACGACACCGCCACCATCGTCGTTGGACGAGGCCTTGCCGCTGATCATCCAGGGAGAAGAGTTGCGGCGCGAAGCGTGCTGCTCGTTGCTCTCCGTCCATGCGAAGTTGTTCTGTACCGAACCACCCTCGAAGGTCTCCTTGTAGGGCTGGTTGATGGGCTTTCCTACCACGATGGCGCGGGAAGCCTCCAGTGCGCCATTGCCACCATCGGAACGGGTGAGGGCTGCCACCTGGAAGAGGCCCTGTGAGACACCGTCGTCGGCTACCGACTTGTCAGGATGCCATCCGACCAGGACGTCCGTGGCACCAGGCTGGCTCGTCGTCATGCTGTCGCCGAGGATCGGGCCATCGGGAGTCTCGAGGATCTCGTAGATGGAGACGGAGACATGGTCCGGATCGACGTAGCCGTTGTTGGCACCTACGTTGCTGACCTTGTTCCAAGAAGCCTTGATATCATTGACTGCATCGGTGAGATTCACGACCGGTGTCTTGGCCACATCGGCGCCGACGAAGACGCGCATTCTGGCCACACGGCCCGGCTCGTAGCCGTCCTCGGAGTAGGCGATGACCTCATACTCGTGCCATCCAGACTTGTCGATGCTCTTATCGGTCCAGGTGTATTCCTTGCCTGGTTCGCCAAATTTCGTATTGGCATTGCCAATACACATCACCGACTTGCCGTCGCGCTTGATGACGAAGTAGCCGATGCGTGAGAGCGGCGTACCATTGATGGCCTTGGTCGGCGCAGTGAAGGCGAGGTCGGCAGAGAGCTTGCCCAAACCTGCCGGCGTCACAGTGAAGTTGGAGACGGAATCGGGGGCATCCAGGGCCGCACCATTGTCGATACCGACGAAGTCGATGACGATACGTCCGCTACCAGCTTTCTCAGTATTGTCGTGGAATCCGATGTAGAAGTTGCCGTCCTTGTCCGGGTTGATCTCCATGTTATAGACACGGTCGGGATCGTTGGCGATCACGTTGCTCTCCATGAGCGTGCCAGTCATGCCCTCGGGAGAGGCCGTCTGGCCATACTTCACCTCGAAAGTGTTGACATATTCAGGAGCAAGGTAGTTGCGAGCCTTCATTCTGACGTTATAGACACGGCCCGGCTTGAGATGGACGGGCGGCGTGAAGAGCCAGTCGTCGTTGCCACTCTCGTTGTTGTACGGGCCAATGACCATACGGATGCCACCAGCATTGAAGTAGCCCCAGGTCACACCGTCGCCATTGACGTCGTTGGCAGAGAAGATGTCAAACTCACTGCGCGTGTAGAAATCCGTCTCCCAGTTGGGCTCGATGGCGTCGCCAATGATGACTGCCTTGGCGTCGGCCGACTGACTTCTCATACCCTTGGCCACGGCGCGAACGGAATAGACATAGCTATGGAGCGTACCAGCACCGAGGTCGTCGGTGTAGTTGGTAGCGGTCAAACCAGTTGCCACGACGGTAGTGTCGTGTCCGACGATGCGCTCCAGGTCGTAGGTCAGATCGCCCATCGGACCAGCATGGAGGGTCGTCGTCGGTGCGGTCCATGAGACCTTGGCCTTGTAGCCATCAGCGACAGCCTTGACATTGGTCGGTGCGAGCGGAATGTCCCAACCCATCCAATGGGAGACATTCTCCTTGGGAGAGTCGCCATCGGCATTGCTGAGCACGACGCTGAAGGTATAGAGCTCGTTCTCCGTGGTCTTCACCTTGACGGAAACATCCTGACCCGGGCGTGAGGTGCCCTCGGCAGACGGCGTGAAGGTAGCCGTCGGGCGGTTGCTCATCACCTTGTAGCGGACATCACCATGGAGGATATCGCCAGCATAGGTGGTATTAGGAATGGTGAAGGAGATGGTGGCTGTGGCACCGTCGGCCGACGGGTCGCAGGTGACACCCTCCACGGCCAAGTTGTCAGCACGCTCCGGTGCACCGT
>ERZ1034678.610-NODE-610-length-19423-cov-76.633364_pt1 | contig 19423 bp, 19 predicted proteins | sample MGYA00520640_ERZ1034678 | MGnify/ENA primary metagenome ERZ1034678 (study PRJEB33766, sample SAMN09781767) | gut metagenome | biome: gut microbiome | host: Homo sapiens | place: Madagascar | study: EMG produced TPA metagenomics assembly of the PRJNA485056 data...
GAAGCCGAAGTCGGTCAGCAAGCTGATGTATCTTTCTTCTACCTGTTTCATACGCCATTCATTTAATTCTACATCTAGTTTCACTGCAAAATTACGCTTTTTTCCTGAAACGACCAAATAAAAAGTAGGAAAACTGCCTGATAGACATTCATAAATCTCTCTATTACATAAGCAAACCCCATCCGGCTTGAGAAAGTAGGATGGGGGGATTGCTGTTTATATGCCGTTAGTGGTTATGGCTTTGAAGAGCTGCCTGGCTGATTCTTCCTCAGAACCTTATCCAGGCTGGACACGATATACCCTGCGGGATTCTTGATCTCGTGCTTTCTCTTCGCCGCATAGGCTGCCAGAAAGCACTGGTTCACGGCATCCAGGTCTGACAGGGTGAGGCGATCGCTTAACTCCTCTGCCACCTTGTGGCTCACGTTCCAGTAGGAAGAGGTGAGTAGCTTTCTAAAGTTTAGTTTCTTCATTGTCAGCTTTGTTCTGTCTTCATCGCTCAGCATATCTGGGTCATCGTTGCGGTACTTGAGGCCGAAGATGACCAGACTGCCGTATTTGCCTACTACCTGGTTACGGGTAGTCTCTAGCGTGTGTATCACGATATAGTCGAGACGGTTCAGCTTGTAGGCATTTCTGATCTCTTCTTCGGCGGTAGAAAGCTGGGTATATTCCAGATTCCCCGTGCCGCGATATTGGGTGTGGCTGGTGAGGAGTGCAAGGATCTCGGGAGGCGTAAACTTGGTGTAGCCCTTCTTCAGTCGGCTCTCTGTCAGGAGATAAAGGCAGCGGGAAGACTGGTGATGGAATGACTCGTAAAGCTGCGGCGAAACCTTGAAATAGCCCAGGTCCAGGGCGAAGTAGTACTGAGCCACGGGAATCGGCATCTCCAGGATGGCTCTCTTCTCCTGACCCTTCTTGGTGTAGTCAACGAAGTGGTAGAGGTAGTCGAACTGCTTGTAGCACAAGTGGTATGTTCCAGGATTACCAGATTCTGCGACGGTGTAAGGGATACAGACCGGCTTTTTGCCTATGTCGATAAGGGCAGTCTCCAGGTTGTTGTAATGTGATTTTGTAGCTTCCAAAGCTCTGTAGGGTACCTCGAAACGTAAATTGTTTTCGAGGTGCTCGAAACCATTGAGGTCCAGTTGACCGTGGTGCGCGTTCTGGCTGATAGCCATTTTGATCTGTTTCTGATTGTACACGTCAAGTCTGAAGATGTACTTCTGTTCTTGCGGGCTGTAGCTGTGATGCAGGGCGCAATGAGTGCCAAGCTCTGTGGCTTCGGCTACGTTGAAAGTTAGGATCTTGTTCATTGCTCGTTGTTTTATAAAAGTCTATAAAATGGGGGTGGCAATGAAAACAAATCTGGGGGATGCGAAATCTCAAATGGACCAAAAATATTTTGGAGCTTTTTTTCTGGTCCTTAACTCAATTTTCACATCAGACCAGAATTTTCACATGTCGCACCCCCGTATGAATTGTTCATAGAGAATGCGCACGAAAAATCTAGCCTGAATTTACAATTGAGTACCCCATGCAAGGATTTAGCTCCACACCTTACAAGGGATTTTGAGATGTAAACTCAGCATTTATCATGCTTGGGCATCCTGCCAACAGGATGCCGTATGTCTGCTCCTCCGGTATTTCTACTGAAAGAGCGCTGCAAAGATATATAAATTTTCTGAAACTAACAAGTATTTTACAAGTTTTTTTAGAAAAAAGAGAAAAAAACTTTGAGAACCCATCATGACCATTTTTCTTGTTTATTTCTTATATATCATATTGTCATATTTCTTGTGGCGCTATTTTGATGTGTAACTATCAGATAAACAGATGAATATGAAATGTTGTTACCATGGGAGGTAACTGGCAGAAGGCGTTATCCCGCGAGATGTAACGGTTTTCTCTGATGAGATGTAACCCTTTGGTAGGCTTGCCTACGAGAAGTAACTATCTAGACATTTCTCCCACGAGAGGTAACTAGTTAACTAAATATAAAACATTCCGGGGTAGGCGGAAATTCGCCGGAAATCGACGGCTATCGCCAGTTGGAGTTAGGAGAATGTCTTATCTTTGCAGTGTTGAAACATTAAAAACATCAGCTTATGACTAGAGAAATTACAATGATTGTGGTACACTGCAGCGCAACCCGCTGCAACCACCCTTACACCGTGCATCAGCTTTACCACGACCATGTGGAGGTGAACCACTGGCGTTACATCGGTTATCATTTCTTCATCAGCCGTGACGGCAAGGTACATGCCACCCGTCCGCTGGAGCGCATGGGTGCCCATGCCCGTGGCTGGAATGCACATTCCATCGGTATCTGCTATGAGGGCGGACTGGATGAGAACGGCTATGTGGCGGATACCCGTACCGGGGAGCAGAAGAAGGCGATGGAGAAGCTGATTGTTCAGCTGAAGATACAGTTTCCCGGCATCCGCACCATCCTGGGGCATCGTGACCTGCCTGGGGTGCAGAAGGCGTGTCCCAGCTTTGATGCCACCACGCTGCAGCCCTTGTTACATCTGAATTGTAAATATTAAATTTTGTAATCAGATGAAACACCCTATCCGATTTTTTTGTAACTTTGCATAAGATAAGATTACTAACTAAAAATTAAAACTAGATGAATGTTACCAAGCAACATTTCGTAGAACGTAGAGTGATGAGCAAGCAGGAGCTTGCTCACCTCTACTGTCCTCACAGCCGTTCCAAGGGGCATGCTGCGAGAGATGAGTTTATGGATTGGGTGAAGCGCTGCACTCCGCTCTATGTCAAACTGCAGGAATTGGGGTATAAACCTTCGCTGCATAGTTTCACGCCCAAGATGGTAGATTATATCTTTTACTATCTCGGAGAGCCGGATGGAGTGGGAGTATAGCATTGGTAGTGGTAAATAACTTTACAAGTTAAACGTGGCAGAAAAATCTCTTAAGAGAAGCTGTCGTTTCCCTTAAGGAAAAATATATTTTCCCTTAAGGAAAAAAATAAAAACCCTTAAGGGAAAATTCTCAATCTCTTTTTCCCCCATTTTTCGGGCGTTTTTGCCTGTTTCTCTCCTCCTTGAATAATGTTTACACGGATGTGGAGAGAAGATGGGGATGGGGCAAGGTTTAAAAAATAACAGTTTGGAAAAATCAAAAGTATATGGAAATAGCTATAGAACGTTTTGGCAGTTATCATCATGCCGTAAGTGGTAGATTACTGATTGATGGTCAGCATGTTTGTGATACGTTGGAGGAGGATGTGCATTGTCTGCCGGAAGGCGAGTATGCCCTGCAGCGCAACAGCAAACTGGCATTACCTTATTATATAAGACTGTCAGATGTTGATTCAGGGGTTGACTCCCGTGTTGATTCCCGTGTTGATTCCCGTGTGTCCTTCTCCAGGGGTAATGGCATTCACGGTTGGCGCAACCACTGCATCATTGTGGGAGAGTGTCTCCATCTGGGTTTCCTCATTCATAGCGAGGCGTGCTATGATCTTCTCATTGCCCGCATCCGCATGCAGTTTGTGCGCCATCACGCAGTGGTGGTCAAGATATCCCGCTCTCCCGATTTTCTGGAAGTAGCCTGATATCTGTGCTGCTATTGATAGGCTATTTTAACCAAAAAATCTCCCTATAAGTCTGACGCATGTCGCCTGCTTATAGGGAGATTTGTATTATATGCCCTTAAAATAACTCCAGGATCTTATCGATAATCTTTTCGATGCTGGAAGAATCGGTGGTTTCGTCGAGCTTCTGGTTGATTTTCTCTTCTACCTTCTTGCTCACTTTATCCGCTGCCTTATCGAAAGCCTGATTGGCTTTCTCTTCCAGTTTCTTCTGCATTCTTGTGCTGAAGCTGCCTTCATCGCTTTCAGCCTGGTCTTCTGAATCTGATCCATCCATATTGGGAGTGTCAGAGGATACATTTGATTCTGACTCCTCGATATGGAGATTATCGGCTGATTCCAGTGCTTTCACCATATCATCGGCATTCATCGTATAGACGTTGCCGAGAATACCGAAACTCACGGTATGCTGCTTGCCGTTGAATTCCACAGAACCCGTAGAGCAAACGATATAGTTGTGGTATTCGAAAAGCTGGTTCATCGCTTCGTCCATCACGCTGCCAGCCATCATCTTGGCTACAGAGCGGAGCGCCTGCGAGAAGAAATTGTTGTCGGTAGATCCTACCGCCTTTTCTACCGCCTTGCTTGCCTCCGTGCGAACCTTCTCCTTATGAGCATCTGCGCCCGGATTGGTTATGGCAAATATGGCAAGGATGAAAATGATGAGACCTATCACCATCTTGATAGCGAAATGGCTCGTCTTCTTCTTGGGCTGCTGCTGGAAATTCGAATTCATTGCTGCTCCCTGCTGGAATCCCTGCTGATAGGCTTCCTGCTGGGCTTTCTGATAATCCTGCTGCTGGTTGGCTTCCTGCTGGGCTTTCTGGTTGCTCTGGGCTTTCTGGTTGCTTTGGTTGGCTTCTGCAGCTTCCAGTACTGCTCTCAGTTCCTCTACCTTCCAGGCAGGAGTCCAGTCTGCCATACCCTGCTTCCACACCAGTGTTTCGGGACTGATGCCCTTCTGTACGAGTTGGTCGAAACTGAAAGGACCTGCCTGCTGTCCATTATGATCGATTATAAAAAATTCCATCTTTGTCCTTTTAATTTTTAAATGTTAACATTCAACTTTATGAGTACTTAATCTTTCTTTGCAAGTAAGTTCCTCTTTATGAGTACTTAACCTTTCTTTGCAAGTAAGCCCCACACGCCCTGAAAGGGCAGAAGCTCCTAGCCCAGGGCAACGCCCTGGGTGTTTATGGACGCAAACCTGTCGCCCTGTAAGGGCAAAAGCTTTCAAATACCTGGCAATATACAAAGCTTTTGCCCTTACAGGGCGTCTTGTAAACTGCTATTATACCCAGGGCGATGCCCTGGGCTAGGAGCTTCTGCCCTTTCAGGGCGTGCTGCTTCAGGTATTAGTGGGTTGCCTTCCACCATCCAGTCTTCTCTCTTCCCTTCAGGGCTACACTGTGCTGGCTCGGGTCGGAGATGGAAAGGCCGCAATAGCTCTTCACCTGGAAGATGGTTCCTCTATACGGGTCCTTCAGCATGGTAAATGCCTCATCGGTATGCGCAGCAGCCTTGATGGTTTGCTGCATCTGGGCGGCAAACTGGTCTTTCAGGTAACCGCTTGGCTTGAGGCTATCTACATATACCGACATGTCATAGAACAGGTTAGGAGTGAAGCCGCCGAGAGGTTGGATCGTTTCTAGAGGAATGGAGGAATCGAGCGTATATTTACTGTTGATTTCCTTCATGACGCTAGCCAGGTTATCCATCTCGCGACAGTCGATGGCTGCCATGTTGCAATAAGGTACGTCGCTGGATTTGTAGAAGTTGACAATACCGTTCACGATGCCGGAATAGTTAGGCGTTGCGGAATTGAGCATGCTCCAGATGCTCCGGTATGGAAAGCCCATACCCATCACCTCGCTGCTCGAACTGATGAGATAGTTGGTGACATCCTTCAGTTCGTAGGCTGTCTCCACATTTCCCATATAGCAGGCATCGAAGAGGATGTATTGCATCTTCAGTCCGCTCTGTCTGATTCCTTCTGCCAGGGTTGGGATGTCCATGGCATAACTCTTGGAATTTACACTTCCGAAGAAGCGGGTGACCGGATGGTCTGGGTCGCTACCAAACTGGATGCCGCTGAATGCACTGGATGGCTTGCCGGCTGTGGCAGTGCTTCCGAAGCCAGGACGGGCATAGTTCGGATAATTCTCCCAATCTTCTGCATAGGTCCATCCGGAACCATGTACTCCGATGATGAGGGCATAGTTGAGTGCCTCGGCATTTTGCTTCACCTCATTGAGAAGGTTGGCGAATCCCTCTGCCGTGCAATAGCTGTTGTCCTCGTAGGTCTTCACGGCTACACGGTTCACCGTCTTGCTGGCGGCATCGTACTGCAGATCGTAGAGTGTGCTCTTGTTGTATTTCTCGCTGAAAAATACCATCACACGTGAGTCACTAAGTCCTTTCTTGGCTACGATACCCTGGCAGATGCTGTCGATGTTGTTGGCAAGGTATTGCTTCAGACCCGAACTGGTGGTACTGCCTGTCCATGGATAATATACCAGGATAGTCTGCTTGTTGACGCTATCCACATCAAAAGCCTCGTCGCTACAACTGGTGAAAGTCATGGCGAACGAAAACATACATATAAATAAGGTGAAAAGCTTCTTGATCATAATAAAAAAGTTGAATGTTGAATGCTGAATGCTGAGTTGCAGAATGGCTGACGAATTAGTCCGTCTGATTCCACATTCATCATTCTACACTCAACATTCAACATATATAAAAAGAATCTGTTACTTCTTCTTCAGCTCCTCGATGGTTGCCTTGAGGGCAGCAATCTTCTCTACAGAGTCGCTCTCCTTCTTGCGCTCCAGGGCTACTACCTTCTCAGGAGCGTGAGCTACGAAGTTCTCATTGCTGAGCTTCTTGCGTACACCCATCAGGAAGCCCTCCAGGTGCTTGAGCTGAGCCTCTGCCTTCTCAATCTCGGCTGCCACGTCGATGAGGTCGCCCAATGGTACGGCAAACTCGTCGGTACCTACCATGAAGCTGGATGCATCGGCACTCTTCTCGGCGATGACCTCAATCTTGTCGAGGTTCGCCATCTTCAGCGTTACGTCGTTGTAAGCCTCGAAATCGTTCTTGCCTACTACCTGCAGAGACAACTGCTCCTTCTGGGCAATGTTCTTCTGGTTGCGAACGGTACGAACACCGGCGATAATCTGCTTCACTGCCTCGATGTCAGCTGCCAACTTCTGCTCCTCGGCTGTAGGTGCAGGAATCTCCAGCTTCTCGCGCATGATGCTCTCGCCATCCTTGCGGTCGTAGATGTGCTGCCACAACTCCTCGGTGATGAATGGCATGAATGGATGCAACATCTTCAGCAGGGCATCGAAGAAGCGGAGGGTAGCGTCGTAGCTCTTCTGGTCGATAGGCTGACCGTAAGCTGGCTTCACCATCTCCAGGTACCAAGATGAGAACTCATCCCAGAACAGCTTATATACTGTCATCAATGCCTCAGAGATACGGTAGTCCTTAAACTGCTTCTGCATCTCCTCGTTCACCTCCTTGAGCTTGGCATCAAACCACTTCACGGCGATTTCTGCACTCTTAGGCTGCTCGATATCCGCAGTCTCCCAACCCTTCACGAGGCGGAAGGCATTCCAGATCTTGTTGTTGAAGTTACGTCCCTGCTCGCAAAGGCTCTCGTCGAAGAGGATGTCGTTGCCGGCTGGAGCACTGAGCATCATACCCATACGAACACCATCGGCACCAAACTTGTCAATCAGATCCAATGGGTCTGGCGAGTTACCGAGACTCTTGCTCATCTTGCGGCCGAGCTTATCGCGGACGATACCTGTGAAATATACGTGCTTGAATGGCATCTTGCCACGATACTCGTAGCCAGCCATGATCATACGTGCTACCCAGAAGAAGATGATATCCGGACCAGTTACGAGGTCGGAAGTAGGGTAGTAGTAGTTAATCTCCTCGTTGTCAGGATGCTCGATGCCATCAAACAGAGAGATAGGCCACAACCATGAAGAGAACCAGGTGTCGAGGCAGTCGCTCTCCTGCTCAAGATCCTCAGCCTTGATGCTGGCGTTCTTCTCCTGAGCGAGCTTCAGTGCCTCCTCTGCAGTCTCTGCTACCACGAAATCCTTCTTGCCGGCATTGTCGAAGTAGTAAGCTGGGATGCGGTGACCCCACCAGAGCTGACGGCTGATACACCAGTCCTTGATGTTCTCCAACCAGTGGCGATAGGTGTTCTTATACTTCTTAGGGTAGAACTCGATATCATCGTCCATTACTGGAGGGAGGGCGATGTCAGCAAAGTGCTGCATCTTGAGGAACCACTGTGTAGAGAGCTTTGGCTCGATAGGCACATTGGTACGCTCAGAGAAGCCCACCTTATTATTATAGTCCTCAATCTTCTCCATCAGACCGGCGTTCTGAAGGTCGATGGAAATCTGCTTGCGCACGTCCATGCGGTCCATACCTACATAGAGACCTGCTGCCTCGCTGATGGTACCGTTGTCGTTGAAGATATCGATGGTTTCCAAACCGTGCTTCAAACCGAGGGCGTGGTCGTTGATATCGTGAGCTGGAGTTACCTTCAAGCATCCGGTACCGAACTCGATATCTACGTATGTATCCTCGATGACAGGAATCTCGCGGTTTACGAGAGGCACGATAACGTGCTTACCCTTCAACCAGGTATTCTTCTTATCCTCTGGGTTGATACACATGGCAGAGTCGCCCATGATGGTCTCAGGACGGGTGGTTGCTACTACTGCATAGTATCCCTTCTCATCCTTGTGCATCACGTTCTCCTCATCCACCTGCTGGCAGTCCTGCTCTACTACATAATACTTCAAGTGGTAGAGCTTAGAGTGCTCATCCTTGTAGATAACCTCCTCGTCAGAGAGCGCAGTCTGAGCCTTAGGGTCCCAGTTAACCATGCGCACGCCACGATAGATGAGACCCTTCTTGTAAAGGTCGCAGAATACGTGGATAACGGCACGGGAGCGGGTCTCGTCCATGGTGAATGCAGTGCGGTCCCAGTCGCAGCTGGCACCGAGCTTGCGGAGCTGCTTGAGGATGATGCCACCGTGCTCGTGAGTCCAGTCCCAAGCGTGCTTGAGGAACTCCTCGCGGGTAAGGTCGGTCTTCTTGATACCCTGCTGAGCGAGGCGGTTAACCACCTTAGCCTCGGTAGCGATACTAGCGTGGTCGGTACCTGGTACCCAGCAAGCATTCTTGCCCTCCATGCGTGCACGGCGAACGAGAATATCCTGGATAGTATTGTTGAGCATGTGTCCCATGTGGAGCACACCCGTTACGTTTGGTGGAGGGATAACCACTGTATAAGGTTCACGACCATCTGGCTTAGAGCTGAAAAGCTTGTTGTCGAGCCAGTACTGATACCATTTACTTTCCACTGCTTGTGGATCGTATTTACTTGCTAATTCCATTGTTTCTATCTAATTTTTATTCTTTTTCTTTCTTTTTCCTTAAAAAACGGTGCAAAGATACGAATTTTTGAGCGAAAAATACTATCTTTGCATCAAAATTATTAATTTTTGCACAAAACGATGGTTAGTAAATATGAATTGGGATATTATGGGAGCTTGGTTTCTCTTTAATGTCATGGTATGTGTGACAGCTGTTTCTTTTGCCATATTTCTTAATACGGAAGCGGGGAAGAAGTGGAAGAAGAACCTTTAAAAATTATGGAACTGATCTTTCGCAAGTGGTTTAAGTACGCCCTGAAAGGGCAGAAATAAAGATGGCAAGCTGGCTCCACACGCCCTGAAAGGGCAGAAGCTCCTAGCCCAAGGCATCGCCCTGGGTATATTGGCAGTCAACAAGGCGCCCTGTAAGGGCAAAAGCTTTGTATGTTGGCTGGTACTTGAAAGCTTTTGCCCTTACAGGGCGATAGGCATGCGTCCATAAATCCCCAGGGCGATGCCCTGGGCTAGGAGCTTCTGCCCTTTCAGGGCGTATGGGGCAACCCTCGTTGTTTCATGGCGTATGGGGCAGCCCTCGTTGATTCATGGCGTATGGGGGCAAACCTCGTTAGTTCTGTGCGTGGGGCTTATTTGTGAACTTGAATGTAGAATATTAAACACTTGAATATAATATATTTAAACAATGCATACGAAAGAAGAGAAAATGGCGGCGTTCAGCCGCTTGCTGGATGTACAGGATCGTTTGCGCCTGCAGTGTCCATGGGATAAGAAGCAGACATTCGAGAGTCTTCGTCCGAATACCATCGAGGAGACTTTCGAGCTTTGTGACGCCTTGATGAAGCGCGATTACAAGGATATCAAGAAGGAGTTGGGCGATGTGTTGGAGCACGTGATGTTCTATAGCATCATCGGCAGAGAAGACGGCGAGTTCGATATCTGCGATGTCTGCAATCAGGAAGCTGACAAACTGATGTTCCGCCATCCTTTCATCAACTGGAAGGAAGAGGGCAACTGGACAGTGGCGAATCCTGATATGTATATCAATGATGCGGGACAGGTGGTATATAAGGAGTCTGAAAAAGCAGAAACCGGGAAGGCAGAGGCGGGAAGCTCGGAAGAAACCCTGGCTCTTGGTGCCAGCAAACCCAAGAATGCAGCCTCGGTAGAGAAAACCTGGGAGCAGATCAAGCAGCAGGAGAAAGATGGCAACGAGCGCGTTCTGAGCGGTGTGCCTAATTCCCTGCCATCCCTTATCAAGGCCTATCGCATTCAGGACAAGGCACGAAACGTGGGCTTCGACTGGAAGGAGAAGGAAGATGTATGGGATAAGGTACACGAAGAACTGGAAGAACTCAAGGCAGAACTTGCCAAGGGAGATAAGGAAAACTCTATCCAGGAACTCGGCGATTTCCTCTTCTCCGTCATCAATGCAGCCCGTCTCTACAAGCTCAATCCGGACAATGCGCTGGAGAAGACAAACCAGAAGTTTATCCGCCGTTTCAACTATGTAGAAGATCATTCGCTCAAGCAGGGTAAGAATCTGAAAGACATGAGTTTGGAAGAAATGGATAAACTGTGGGATGAAGCCAAGAAACAGGAAAGGCTTCAGAAAGAATCATAAGCTTCAATAGGAGGAGCTTCATGATAAACAAGATAAATAGGACGTTTTTATAACAACAAAAACTATAAGGATTATGAAAAGATTAGTTTATATGATGATGGCTTTGGTGGTACTCTTTGCTGCCAATAGCTGCAAGGATAAGAAAACCGCACAGGTAATCACTCCTACAGATTCCCTCGATCTGGAGGAAGTTGCCGATGATTCAACCATCTACGGTGTATGTGGTGAGGGTACATCTATGCACAATCTAGAGCTGATTTCTGATGAGGGAGATACGCTCTCAGTCTTTATCGATGATGAGCAGCCAGACATCGTGCTGGGTGGTTTGCTGGCAGGCGACCGCATCGCTCTTATCGGTTACAAGGCACAGGATGGAGAGATGATGGCACAGAAAATCATCAATCTTACTTCACTCTTGGGCAAGTGGACTTCACTCGACAAGAACTTCGACTTGCTGGAAGGCGGAGAAGTAAAAAACAATGTGAAGGCTGAGACCAATCCTTGGACTTCATGGAAAATCCTGAACGGAAAGCTCCTGCTCAACAAGGATACCTTTGCCATCGATAAACTGGGCTCTGACAGCTTGATGCTGGAGAATACCCAGGGCATCTATGTCTTCAAGCGCCAGGAGTAAATTGTCATTCTAAATTTTAGATTAAGTTGGAACCATTTAAGATACATATACTGGGGTGTGGCAGTGCGCTGCCAACCCTGAAACACAATGCTTCCTCGCAGCTCATAGAGATGCGGGGAAAGTGCTATATGATAGATTGTGGCGAGGGCGCACAGATGCAGTTCCGTCGTTCCCATATCCATTTCTCCAAGCTCAATGCCATCTTCATCACCCACATGCATGGCGACCATTGCTTTGGCTTGATGGGCTTGCTTTCTACACTGGGAATGCTCGGACGTACATCTAAGTTAAGAATCTATGCTCCAAAGGATTATGCTCCTCTGTTTAAACAACAGGTAGAATTCTTTATGCAGACGATGGAATACGAGATGGAGATGATTCCGGTAGATACGGAGAAACAGCAGATTATCTACGAAGATCATTCTCTGTCGGTGGAGACGGTGCCTCTGAAGCATCGTCTGCCATGCTGCGGCTATATCTTCAGAGAGAAGCCTACGCTGCCTCATATCAAGAGGGATATGATAGATTACTACGGCATCCCGATCAGTCAGATCAACAACATCAAGAATGGGGCTGACTGGACCAACGAGGATGGCGAGGTGATTCCGAATGCCCGTCTGGTGACACCTGCAGACCAGCCTCGCAGTTATGCCTATATGAGTGATACCCGATATATTCCGAATCTCTGGGAAAAGGTGAAGGGGGTTACGGTGCTTTATCATGAAAGTACTTATACTTCGGAGCAGGAAGACCGGGCTAAGATCTACAACCATAGTACGGCGAAGCAGGCTGCGATGGTGGCAAAGGCTGCCGGGGTAGGCAAGTTGCTCCTGGGACATTATAGTGCGAGATATAATGATGAGACGGTTCTGCTGAAAGAAGCCAAAGAGGTTTTCGAGGAAAGCTATCTCACCAATGAGGGAATGGTTATCTCGGTATAAAAACAACCTTGCATCAAAAAAAGTTTGTTTTTTGGTGCAAGGTTGTGTGTTGATATTCGTTTAATACATAAAAGATAGAGAAAATTGGAATCTGAAAAACTACTTTTGCACGACATCAAAGGCGGCAGTCGGGCGGCGATGCACCGGCTCTACGACCGCTACGTAGGATATGCCATGGCGGTAGCGCTGAGGTATGTCCCTTTACGGGATGATGCGGAGGATGTGGTGCAGGATAGTTTTGTGAAACTTTTCTCTGGTATTGCCAACTTCGAGTACAGGGGAGAAGGTTCGCTGAAGGCGTGGTTTCTCCGGATTGTGGCAAATGAGGCTATCAGCTTTACCCGAAGGCAGAGTCGCATCACTTTCGTGGATGAAGTTCCGGAAGATGTGAGTGACGACGAACCGGAGGTAGAACGGGTGCCACCTGCCGTATTGACGAAGATGATCGGTGAATTGCCCGAGGGCTATCGACTGGTTCTGAACATGTTTGTGTTTGAGCAAAGGAGCCATAAGGAGATTGCTGATCTGCTGGGTATCAAGGAGAGTACCTCTGCTTCGCAATATCTGAGAGCCAAGAAGTTTCTGGCAAAGAAAATAAATGAATATCTAAATAATATAAACGAGAAAGAATATGAGTAATCAAGATTGGACAAGCAAACTTCAAGACCAGTTGGCAGGCTATCAGGAGTCTGTCAGCCACGACTTGTGGGCAGGCATTGAACAATCGCTTGCTCAGAAAAATATAGAATCCGTTTCGACGAATCCACAGACGATAGTTTCAGAAAACTCTGAATCTATAGATTTACACGTTGGTTCAGAGGCTAAAAAGGATGCCAGGGTTTTACACGACAGTTCAGAGGCTAAAAAGAATGCCAGGATTGTCTATTTCAAGCGATGGTCTGCGGCAGCAGCAGCTGTGGCATTATTGGGAATAGGTGGAAGCTATGTTTATCTGCACCAGGAGGATGTAGAAAAGGGTAATCTGCAATTGGCTTCCCACGCTGTTTCACCATCTCACGCAGTTTCTGCATCTCACGTTGTTTCAGCGGATTTGCAATCCGCTGCATCCTCAGTGGCTGTACGCCAAAGTGCTCCATCCCACGCTGTTTCAGCGGATTTGCAATCCGCTGCATCCTCAGTAGCTGTACGCCAAAGTGCTCCATCCCACGTTGTTTCAGCGGATTTGCAATCCGCTGCATCTCAAAAGAAGATGGGTAATACTCTTGTGGAAGAATCTGAGAATGAAATCTCTTTGCTTGCAGAGAACCCTGAGCCGGCAGAACCAGTATCTGAGGATAAGGCTACCGATAAGTCTTCCGATTATAAGGCCTTAACCCGCTCTACCGATCATCATGCGGCAGCGTATGCTTCTCAATCTTATCATTTTGAAAAAAATGAGGAGGTTTCTGGCTGGTCGATGCAACTCTATGCCGAAAACCTGACGCCAAGTCTGGGAGGGGTTAATTCAGATGCGTCTGGAGGCTATAATGATTTTAGCTATGGAACGATGGCAGAACCGATGCCGGGAGTCATCCCTGATCCAACGGCTGGAGGCATATATGGAGAAGAATATCTCTTGGCATCCTATAAGGCGATTCAAAGAAAACAGCAGGGGAATGCCAAGCATCATGCTCCGGTATCTGTTGGTCTGCAGGTAGCCTTTGGCATTGCCCCTCGTCTGTCTTTGAGCACGGGCTTGGTATATACACGCACTTCTTCTGATTTTTATCCATACGCACCAAGTAGTAACTACAATGTTCATCAGGTGCTTCATTATGTGGGTATTCCGGTGGGATTGAATTATGAATTCTGGCAGAGTGGAGGTTTCCATGCTTATGTGATGGCTGGTGCTGAGGCTGATTATAATGTGAAGAATGATACCGAAGAAGAGGGAGTAAAGAAAGAGAATGCCAAGCGCGACAGAGTGCAGCTCTCAGGAAAGGCTTCGCTCGGTGCGCAGTATGACATCACGCCAAAGGTGGGTCTGTATATCGAACCGGGTGCTAAATATTATTTCGATAACGGAAGTCATGTGGAAAATACCTTCAAGGATAAGAAGTTGAATTTCAATCTCCAGTTCGGTTTGAGATTCAATCTATAGTATAAAAAAACAGAACTTTCGCACATGCGAAAGTTCTGTTTTTTTTAATCTATTTCTTCAAAAGCTTCTCACTCATGTTGAGCGCAGCCTTTCTACCATCTCCCATGGCAAGAATCACGGTAGCGCCACCTCTTACGATGTCGCCACCAGCATAGATTTCCTCAATAGAACTCTGCATCTGGTCATTTACGGCAATCGTATTCTTTCTGCCGAGTTCCAATCCCTCGATGCTCTGAGGAACGAGAGGGTTAGGGCTTACACCAACTGCTACGATTACCTGGTCGCACTCCAATGTGATGGTCTCGCCTGTAGCTTCCGGACGGCGACGGCCGCTGGCATCTGGCTCACCGAGCTGCATCACATCCAAGACCACAGCCTTTACTGCGCCCTTTTCATCAGCCTCATATTCCTTTGGATTATGTAAGGTCATGAAGTTGATGCCTTCTTCCTTGGCGTGCTTTACCTCCTCAAGTCGGGCTGGCATCTCTGCCTCCGAACGGCGATAAACCAATGTTACCTCGGCTCCCAGACGTTTTGCGGTGCGGCAGCTGTCCATTGCAGTGTTTCCGCCACCTACTACAACCACCTTCTTACCCAGGTTGATAGGGGTGTCGGTATGAGGGTTGGCTGCATCCATCAGGTTCACACGGGTAAGATACTCGTTGGATGACATGATGTTCAAGGCGTTCTCGCCAGGGATATTCATGAAGTTAGGAAGTCCTGCTCCCGAGCCAACGAAGAATCCCTTGAATCCCTGTTCTTCCAAATTCTTCACGGAGATAGTCTTGCCCACGATGCAGTCGGTAATGAACTTCACACCCATCTTCTGGAGATTCTCTATCTCCACATCCACGATGGCATTTGGCAATCGGAACTCTGGAATACCATATTTCAATACACCGCCTATCTCGTGCAGAGCCTCGAACACGGTGACGTCGAATCCCTTCTTCGCCATATCGCCAGCAAAGCTCAAGCCGGAAGGACCTGAACCAACTACCGCCACCTTGATGCCGTTTGCCTCATCGCACTCAGGCACAGAGATGTTGCCACTCTGACGCTCATAGTCGGCAGCAAAGCGCTCCAGGTAGCCGATGGCTACGGCTGGCTCGTTCATCTTGAGATGTACGCACTTGCTCTCGCACTGTTTCTCCTGAGGACAAACACGACCACAAACGGCTGGGAGGGCAGAGGTGTTCTTCAGAACCTTGGCTGCAGCCAGGAACTGTCCGCGTTCGATGTTCTTGATGAAAGATGGGATGTTGATGCTCACTGGGCAGCCCTCCATACAGGTTGGTTTCGGACAGTCGAGACAGCGCTTTGCCTCTGTCAAAGCCATCTCCTTGGTCAAACCGATGTTTACTTCCTCGGTGCGGGTCGTTGCACGATATACTGGGTCCAGCTCTGGCATCTTGACGCGCTCGATAGCGGTGCGCTCCTTTGCTTTCATCGATGCACGTAACTCCTTGCGCCACTCTGCGTTACGGTCTGTCAGTTCTTCTATTGGTGCATCGGTAGGCTCCACATCCATCGTAATGTCTGTAGTCTCCTTCTTCTTTTCGGCATCCACTGTAGCCAGATGCTCCTCGAAGTGCTCCATCTCCTCGCGCTCTACATCCTTGAAGGTGCCCATGCGCTTGAACATCTCATCCCAATCTACCTGGGCACCATCAAACTCCGGACCATCGATGCAGACAAACTTGGTCTTGCCGCCGATGGTAAGACGGCAGGCACCGCACATACCGGTACCATCTACCATGATGGTATTAAGCGATACATCTGTAGAAAGATTATATTTCTGGGTAAGGAGGCAGCAGAACTTCATCATGATAGGAGGACCGATGGCGAACACCTTATCTATATGTTCCTGGTTGATGAGTTTCTCGATACCTACGGTTACTACGCCTTTCTCGCCGTAGCTTCCGTCATCGGTCATGATGATGAGTTCGTCGCTGGATGCACGCACCTCATCTTCCATGATGACGAGGTCCTTGCTTCTACCAGCAATCACGCTGAGCACACGGTTGCCTGCTGCCTTGAGTGCCTTGATGATAGGGAGCATGGGAGCTACACCTACGCCACCACCGGCACAGATCACGGTACCGAAGTTCTCAATGTGGGTAGGGTTGCCGAGTGGTCCCACCACATCGTGAATCTCATCGCCCTCGTTCAGGGCGCAGAGCTTGGTAGAGGAGAGTCCTACCTTCTGTACCACCAGCGTGATGGTGCCTTTCTCGATGTCGGCATCGGCGATGGTCAGCGGCATGCGCTCGCTGTTGTTATCTACACGGATGATGACGAAGTTGCCAGCCTTGCGGCTCTTGGCGATGAGTGGAGCTTCCACATCGAAACGGAATACCTTTTCAGAGTATTGTATTTTCTTGATAATCTTGTTCATGGGCTATTAACTTTTTATGTTGAATATTATCTGTGATTCAATTTCTTAATTAGTTGTCTTGATGTTTGCTCATGGTATATAAAATGCAAAAGGATAACTGCGGCCGCCTTTATGGGGTAGCCGAAGTTATCCTCGTACATTCTGTTATTCTTGTTTCGAAAGAACTTGAAGTTCTGACGATTTTTTTTTCTTGATTTTCCCGAAGAACCGGGTTCTTCTTTTTTGTCGAATTAATCGAAGTTCTTGTCGTCGAGCATCTCGAATCCGCAGTAAGGAACCAATACCTTAGGTACGCGGATACCCTCTGGAGTCTGGTTATTCTCCAGGATGGTTGCTACGATACGTGGCAAGGCGAGAGCAGAACCGTTCAAGGTGTGGCAAAGCTCAATCTTCTTGTCCTCTGCATGGCGATAGCGGCAGTGGAGACGGTTAGCCTGGTAGCTCTCGAAGTTAGATACTGATGAAACTTCCAACCAGCGACCCTGTGCAGCACTCCATGTCTCGAAGTCGTAGCAGATAGAAGAGGTGAAGCTCATATCACCACCGCAGAGACGGAGGATGTGGTATGGCAACTCCAGCTTCTTCAAGAGACCCTCTACGTGGTCGAGCATCTCGTTCAGGCTCTCGTATGAGTGACCTGGCTTATCGATGCGTACAATCTCTACCTTATCAAACTGGTGCAGGCGGTTCAAGCCACGAACGTCCTTACCATAGCTACCAGCCTCACGACGGAAGCAGGCAGAATAAGCACAACGCTTGATAGGGAGATCCTTCTCATCGAGGATAACATCACGGAAGATGTTGGTTACAGGAACCTCGGCTGTAGGGATGAGGAAGAGGTTGTCGAGATTAGCGTGATACATCTGACCCTCCTTGTCTGGCAACTGACCTGTGCCACGGCCAGAATCCTCGTTAACTACGTAAGGAGGCTGAATCTCCAGGTATCCGCTCTTGCGGGCCTCGTCGAGGAAGAATGCCTCGAGAGCACGCTGGAAGCGAGCCATCTTGCCGATATATACAGGGAAACCGGCACCTGTAATCTTCACACCGAGGTCGAAGTCAACAAGGTTGTACTTCTTCAAGAGATCCCAGTGGCAGAGAGCGTCTGCGCCGAGGTTAGGCTTTTCGCCGCCTTCCTTTACAACTACATTGTCAGCAGCATCCTTACCTTCAGGAACCTGCTCACAAGGAATGTTAGGGATTTCGAGCAACTGGTTGGTCATATCGTTCTGAGCCTTCTCCATGATCTCTTCCAGAGCCTTGGCATCAGCCTTGAGCATAGCTACCTGAGCCTTAGCGCTCTCAGCTTCCTCTTTCTTGCCTTCCTTCATCAGGGCACCAATCTGCTTGGCAAACTGATTAGCCTGCTGCTTGTTGTTATCCAACTTCTGCTGAGCTTCGCGACGAATCTTGTCGTACTCCAAAACTTTCTCTACTGCCTCACGAGCATTTGGAAAATGCTTCTTTTCGAGACCTTTAACTACACGTTCAGTTTCTTCACTGATGAGTTTAAGTGTAAGCATAATATTTCTTTTTTATATTAATTTTCCTATTTGAAGGCAAAATTACAAAAAATATTTGTGATAGCGCAAAAAAATGCCAACTTTTTTGCAGAGAAGGGTAGAATTAAAGTTTTTTCGTGGTTTTTATGGGGTTAAACGAAGAAAGCCTGCTCTAGGTATGAGCAGGCTTCTATGTTGTTTGTTTGGAATAGTTTTTTCTAAAACTTTAAAATTTAAGCGTCAGCTTTCTTAGTCTTCTCAGCGTAAACCTCTGGAGAGAGAACAGAAACTGTACTCTTGTCCTTGCGGCCCTTGTGGAAGTAAACGATACCGTCTGCCAAAGCATACAATGTATCATCCTTACCCTGAGCTACATTCTCACCTGGGAAGTGCTTGTTACCACGCTGGCGAACGATGATGTTACCTGCGATGATGCTCTGACCACCCCAGATCTTAACGCCTAATCTTTGTGAAGCTGATTCACGGCCGTTCTTAGAACTACCAACACCTTTCTTATGTGCCATTTTCTAATTCCTCCTAATTTTAAGCGATTACAGATTTGATTGATACTTCAGTGAACTGTGCACGGTGACCGTTCTTCTTGCGATAGTCCTTGCGGCGCTTCATCTTGAAGACGATGACCTTGTCACCCTTTACGAGTGGGTTCACAACTTCTACTACTACTTTTGCACCCTCTACAGCTGGGGCACCGACAGTGATTGCGCCGTCTTTGTCAACGAGCAAAACCTTGTCGAACTCAACAGTCTGACCTGCCTCAACATCCTTGATGTGATGTACGAAGAGCTTCTTGCCCTCCTCAGCCTTGAACTGCTGACCGTTAATTTCTACGATTGCGTACATTTAATTATTTATATAAACGGGTTTTTCCGCGAGGCGTCCTGCATCGTGCCGGATCTTTACTGAGCCCCAACGAACTTAACTTTTTCTGTAATATTTGCCCAATCCATGAGCATTCGGGGTGCAAAATTACTAACTTTCTTTGAAATAAGAGAATAGGGGGATGAAAATCTTTCTTCTTTTAGGAAGAATTAACAAAGAAGTATGGTTATTAACAAAAAGTGGGTATAAGACGTAGGGTCGTTAACAAAAAAGTGGGTATAAACAAAAAAAGCGATGACCTTCACAGGCTACCGCTCCAAATCTTCAATAGGTATTAGT
>ERZ1034678.619-NODE-619-length-19223-cov-6.122287_pt1 | contig 19223 bp, 17 predicted proteins | sample MGYA00520640_ERZ1034678 | MGnify/ENA primary metagenome ERZ1034678 (study PRJEB33766, sample SAMN09781767) | gut metagenome | biome: gut microbiome | host: Homo sapiens | place: Madagascar | study: EMG produced TPA metagenomics assembly of the PRJNA485056 data set...
TGAACGTGAATTTTTACAAATGTCAACATAAATATTTAAATCATTTTTAGACATACATAAATATTTATCATACCATATATAAATTTTATTATGATATGTATAGAGCTTGCCATTACAACAATTATAAATACCAGTATCTGCTATATGATTTTTTTCTGCATACCTTTTTACATTTTGAATTATTTCATTATCTGTAATACAATACGCCCATCTTGCCGTTGGTACTTCTCCATTATAGTTTTTTAGTATTAAATCAACTTTACCTGTAAATTCAACAAATTGTTGTCGAGTGTTTTGTCCGTAGCCATATTGTGAATGAAATGCTTTGTGTAATTCTTCTGTAATAGTAATCCCGTTACAAACATCTATGCGACCATCAAAATCCCAATCATAACTATTAAGATGGTGAACCACCAACTTGGCTTCCTTGTTTGTTTTACCAGTAATCACACAAGTATAATTATCTCTGGCTAAAACTTTATGAATAAATATATCATAATCAACATAATTCCTTTGTAAAATTCGTTCAGTATTTGTTTTATTATAATTCCAATTTGGATTTCTATCGCCTAATTTATTACATTTTCTGCAATAATATTTATCCTCATTTCGATATTTATTATAATTATAATATGAAACTTTATGTATTTCTCCACAACAATCACATTGAACATCAACCTTTACGTCAGACCCTTTAGATAAATCGAGAACATCTACAATTATTTTTGTCCTTTGAGGTGTACTTAAACCATATTTTTTATATACTCTCGGAATTTCATAACCCAAATTTTCATAGTATGGAATATTTTTCCCTGATAGCACAACTTCTATTTTTTGGTTTATAAGTCCCATATACATTACTTCCTTTCATTACGAGATAAACAAAAAGGACTGGTCAACTCTTTCGATTCAACCAGTCCTCAAAACACTTATCAAATTGTTCATTTCTCTCATATACCCAAAACGGTTTTAAAGTTTTCTTATGTAGTCCTGAAATTACATCTTTAAAACCGTTTTGTTCAAAATATTTCTTCTGCTTAGTATCATAGCAGATAAAAATTGTCATTGTATTTATTCCTTTCTTATGAAAAGATATTGGCTAAGTTACTCAACACATATGATAAAATAGCCATACCGACTGCACCACACACCGCTCCGATTACTTTGTCAACCCAAGCTGCTTTAGTTTTAGCAGGTTCATCCTTTAAATTAGAAACCTGTTCTGTCAAATCTGCTTGTGTTTCTTTTACAGCAGCAATATCGGATTTAATATATGTCATATCCTGTGCAATAAGTTTAACAGAAGTTGCAATATCGTGTATAGCACGATTTTCTTCCTTAATTGCTTTAATATCAGCCTCCGCTTCGTCCAGACGATGCGAGTTGCTCTTGCTTCTTTCATCAACCTGAGTAAGTGCTGTGAGATAATTCTCATTAAATTCAACAGACATAGCCCACCTCATTCCGAGATTTCAGGCTTATAGTCCGTGATCTCCAGTATGTCGTTCATATTCTTCACCGCATTTTCAATAGCAGCTTCTATTGCGTCTGCCGAGAACTTCAGATGATGCTCCTCTGCAATCGCAGTCAGATTCTCAATTACCCACTTCTTCTTATCCTTGCCAAGATTTGTGCCATTGAAGAGCATTTCCGCAGCCTTTACAAACACGACTGCATACTCATTAAGGGTATTCCACTGCTCATTGTTCAGCTTAGTCTTGATCCAAGGTATTACAATGACAGTAATAATTGTGCCGAGCAAGGTAATAACCAGCTCAATAATAGTTGTAATGTCGATTGTCATAATAAAACTTCCTTTCTGTTGTTTACTTTATTTTTTCTACATAGGACGAACCAATGTTAATCCATGCTCCACGAGTTGTCTTATAGGCTTTAAGCAAGCCCCAAGTAGCTGTAGAACCATCTTTGTTCTTAACAGTTGTTTCGTCAACTATTGTATATACCTGTCCGAATTTTAGCGTTGTAACAATTTTATTTCCAACGCCTGCCTTTTCTCTAACGTTTAATTCATCAGTAATAATACGAACTTTATATGGGAATTTGCTGTCTGTTGTGGAAGTAGTAGGAACTGACGATATCGTTTTATAATCTTCATCAAGTGACTTTAAGAAATCATAATATCCTTTAAGTTCAGACTCATTATGTGTCCACATAGCAGGACAAAGTTTGCCCGTTACACTATGGTGCATTATAACTCGTTCAACAGGGATATTGTATTTTTTCATAAGATACTTAACAAGCTCTCTTGTATTATTTAATTCAGCTTCAGTAAAGTACCAGTCTGTATCGTTAGCGTTTAGGCTTTTGACATTCTTTTTGTTGCTACATATTTCAATAGATATAGTATTCTTATTGGTTGCAATGCCATAGAGTGAAGCTCCTAATGAAGTTGTAGGATTGGTATATTTAGTACCACCGACACACCAAGCATAATAATTTTCGATGTCCTTGTTGTATTGAATTACATCTCTATCATCAACAAGAAAGTCGCTTGATGCAGGATTAGAAGGGTTTCCCCCGGTTGCAAACCATTTAGCTGTACCAAGTGCTGTTCCAGCCTTACTGGTTGTGCCAGCCGTATAGTGTAACGCTATATATTTTATAGTTCTCTTTGGCACATAAGTTAAAGAGGTTGTACTATAACAAGGCTTAATGTTTAATGCCATAATTATCACTCCTTTACATATTACTATTGAACTCGCCGTTCATTATTTGATTAGCAAGTTCAACTTTTTTGTTATCGATATTTCCTATCTGCTTGCTGATTTTGATTACATTCTCAGCCTTTGCTTTATTTGCATAGAACCCACTATGAACTGCCAGCTCTGAGAAGGCTGAAGTACAAATAACAGAAAGGGGAGATAGGTCTGTCAAACCCAATCTCCCACTCAAGGCAATCAATGTCAAAGAAGAAATCATAACAAAGATAACCAAAATAATGTTTAGTATATAAATCTTCTTAGAAAATTCTATTTTGTTCTTTTTCATTATATACTCACCTTCACCGCAAACTATCAACAATAGACAACTCGTTGATAATGTTGATGTCTTCATCAAAGAACATCGATATCTCATTTATCATAGGATAGTTATTTGCAGACGTGATGTAGAATCTATAAGTCGTGTAGGCAGTGCTATTGTTGACTTCAAATGTCTTGCTGAATACTGTTATGAGTTGTTCAGAGAAAACATAACTGCCCAAATCAATATAAGAAGAACCATCATTAGACCCTTGCAGAGTAAAGGCTTTTACGCAATCGTCATATTGTGCATGAGCTTTATACATAACGAAACTTTTCAGTACCTTTGCCGTTGGAAATTGTATCTGTAGCCATGTGGGAGTAGTCTTAGTGTTTGCCAACCAGTAACTACTTGTACCCGTTGAGCCGTCAAAAGCATAATACGGATTGCAGCCTGAACGATAACTATCTGCTGAGGCTGTTATATCGCCATCGTCAGTTGTTATTGTGTCAGCTGTCATACTCATAAAGCCATCGGAATATACTCGTGAAATTCCAACATAGTAAGATGTTGATTTAATGACTACTTTTGCTTTAGAAATAGACAAAGCGAGGTCTGCCAAATCTAGGACTACGGTATTGTTAGTTATAGTGCTATAAGTACCTTTTAACTCATCGTTTATGTATAATTCAAAGGCAGGGGCGGTATCATATAGTGTCTTATATTCCACAGTATATTTTGATGTGGCAGTTATATTTGTAGTGAAAGAGACAGTTGATTTTTCAACTGTAGCAGATGGTTTATCTCCACTGTCACTATCATCAATATCATCCGCATTGCCATTAACATACCTATATACATCCCTGTTGTAGTTCTGAGCAATTTCATCAGCAGTTAGCACCTTATCATAAATAGCAGCCCTGTAGTAATAGCTCTGACCACCAGCGTGTTCATTCTTTCCTCCTGCTTTAACGCCAAGACATGGGAATAACGCATTTGTTATCTTATTTGTACAGCTTGCTTCAGATAAATAAATTCCATTTATATAGGACTTCAGTGAGCTGCCATCAAATGTCATTGCCACATAGACGATCTCACCTTTAGTGTAGGTCGAAGACATATTTTTCCAACCGCCTGAATATGCCTGAAGTGTAATCTTTGTAGAGTTTTCCGCTGTAATACCGAAACCGCCGTAATTGTCACTTGCATAAGTATTGATTATATCACTCTGGTAGCTATCCAAAGAAATAATTTTTACTACAGCTTCTACGGTAAAACTGCTGTAAGTTGACATATCTATTGGTAAGACAATACCGCCACTGGCTATGGCTGGCTTAATGTAGTAATCCGTATCAATGTAGTCCTTAGCTTCGGTATCTCCCATAGAAACTCGATAGGCGCTCTTTTCATGCACCAAATCAGTCCACGATGCACCATCGGAAACGTGTCCGTAAGGTGTGTTCCATCTGCCGTCAAAAAAGGCATTTGCCCCCGATACATAACCCAGTTTTTCAGGAGTAACTTTGCTTGAACTGCCTCCACTGTTTACATATCCTCTTCGTGTAATAAAACAATCCATGCTATCCCTCCTTTACGCTAATGTCCAGTTTTTATTAGTAGCTATGGCTTTTTGCTCATCTGTAAGCTTTGCAAGGTTTGTGCTGCCAAGAGTCAGCGTCTTTGCTGTCTCATCGGTCAGATTCTTCAGGTTATTAAACATAGCGACCATGCTATCTACTGTAAGATTGGAAGATACGTTAAGGCGCAGACTCATGTTCCAGTCCGTGCCAACCTGAACGTCTTCGAGGGCAGTGCAGCTTTCAAATACATAATAGGAAGATGAGGTGGTCGTCAGACCATTTTGATAAGACGTAGTAATACTTGACGGTAAATATACTTTCTTTAAAGCCTTGCAGCCATAAAAAATACTTGAGCCAATAGTGATCATACCCTCAGCAAAAGTAACCTCTTCCAATTTTGTGCATCCTCTGAATACAGCATCTCCTGTATTAAAGGTGCTTAAATAGCCCGTTACATTTACTTTTACAAGAGAAGTACATTCGTTAAAGGTTCTCAATGAAACTTTAGGAGCTTCTAATTCCGCTGGTAATGATTTGCAAGCGTTGAAAATGCTTTGCCCAAGAGCATTTGCGTGAGCAAGAATTTTTTTTACTGTCTCAGCAGAAGTTATTTTTGAATTATTGTTAAAACAATATTCTCCGAGAGAGTAGGATGCACCATCTCCAATAGTCAAATTATCCAGTGAGCCACTTGCACTAAAAGCATATGCTCCGATTTTAGTCACACCGCTTGGAATGTTTAATGTTGCCAAGGATATACAATAATCGAAAGCGTGGTCGCCAATCTCTTGGACTGTGCTTGGAATGGTAATAGAAGGAAGTTTTTGGCAATTATAAAAAGCGAGATTCGGTATCTTCTGAACTTGTTGTTTATCTTCGGGAATATCAAAGATAAATTCTTCTAAATATGTGCAGCTATAAAAAGCCTGCTCTCCGAAATGATATAATGCCTCACTGCTTGATTTCGCAGTTCCTTGTAGCTTCACTTTTTTCAAATACCTACACTCTTGGAACATTCGTGTCCAGCTGAAAGGAATTGTCACATTTGTAATATTAGAGCAATAGCAAAAAATACCCGGATTTACAGTGGGTGCATGAGCGAGAATATTTTCAACGCCTTCATTCGTGATTTTGCCTCTTGAAAAACATTCTGTCAATAATGTCACTTTTGCTCCGTCTTCAAATGTAATATTGGATACATTGGAATAGGAAAAAGCTTGCGAGTCTATTTTGGTAACACTTGCAGGAAGCGATATTGACGATAAGGCTGTTGTATTATAAAAGCAGCTTTCAGGTATCGTTTGAACACCAGATGGTATATTAACTGTTTTTAATTTGCTACAATCATAAAAGCAGCTTGTGTTGAACTGAGTACAGGTGTCTGGCAATTTTACACTTGTAATGTTTTGATTCTGATAAAACACTTTCTGCCCGAGACTTGTCACCCCATCAGGTACAATAACATCACCTGTAGGCAATCCTGAACTGTCAATGGGATATATACCTTTTTGCTTTCCACCGCCACCACCATATGTATTATTTCCTATCATGCGACTACCTCACTTTTTATCTTGACCGTAATGTCTTCCGTAGGTATCTCACTGCAAGAAAATACAAACGCTGTATCAGTCTCCGCCGATAAATAAACACCATTTTCGGCATACGCCTTGAGAGATGCAGCGTCAGGGATGGGCGTGTTTAGCCTGCTCGTATCCACTGTTGCAGATACTGTGTTGGTCTTAGTCTCACTGTCCCAACTTGCAGCACTCAGCGTAATACTTTGAGACATCTTGGTTTTTATATTCTCCAGATCGCTCTTGGAAGCGAAATTTATGCCCGATACATCGCCTGATACCCTCATCTGTATGGTAAAATCTACAGTTGGTTTTTCCTTGCGGCAAACTGCCGTGATACTGCCATTAGCGGTTGTTATCTTTGTCAGGCAGGCAAATGCTTTCTCCTCGCTGTCCCAGTTATCCTCTGTGTCAGAATATTTTAAATCCACGATGGGCATATTGTCTGCACTGATAGATGTCACTGCTACAGTCTGCGTGTAAGGGGCAGTATCGCTCCAACCGGATGCAGGAAGCGTTGCATATAAAACAGCACAGTCAGTGTTGATATCGACCTTGCCCTCAGCAATTACATTTGTGTCTTCTTCGCCAATTAGCCAGTGTTTAGTGTCTGAGTCAATAGACGGTACAGGTGCTTTCAGTGATAATAACCAGTCAGCTTCACTGCCTGTATAACCCTTTGCTACCGCCAGCTCATACGCTGATTTTCCGTCATCTCCATTAGTACCGTTTGTACCATTGGTGATAGTGGCAGTGGTCGTTCCAGAGCCATCAGTCGCAGTGACCGTGCAGCCCGTCTCAGTCTGTGACACTGACAACATAGCAGATGTACCGTTGGATACATTTGCGGTCGTAGTTCCGTTAGCGTCAGTCACTGTTATAGTAGCTCCAAGGTCGGTCTGTGTAACTTTGGCAGTAGGGGAGATACCATCAGTACCCTTATCACCCTTTTCACCCTGCTGACCCGTCAAAGCAGTCCAATGAGTAGCATCGAACTCGGTGCTTGATGTGTGAGCTTCGGTACATTGATAAATAATTGTGCCGTAAACAACTAAATTATCAACAACATACGCTGTATTTGCGACCCAGCTTGGGATAGCACTATCGTTAATGCACGTGATTACACCCTCCGAGCTGACCTTAATGGTCTCACCGTCTGGCTTGACACCGCCCAAAATCGTAGTGGTTGCTACAGGCAACGTATAAGGCTGCGCTTCACTGCCCTTTATAACGCCGTTGCTGTCAATAGTAATAGTTGTACCATCGACTTTAACACCACCAAGGACTGTAGTGCTGGCTGTCGGAAGTGCATAAGTTGTTGCACCATGAATAGTACCGTCCTCGTCAACAGTTATTGTATTGCCGTCAGGTTTAACTCCACCAAGCGCAGAAGTAGTCGCTGCCGGGAGGGTATAATCGCTGCCCACTACTGTGTCTTCCCATGTTAATTTCCCTTCACTATTCGTACCGAATTTATCAAGAATTTGCATATTTGCATGACTATGTACCTTGTCCAACATTTGATTAGACAGCACTTGCCAACTGATTTTTTTATCAACGTGATTAGATGTATTCAGAATAAACACATCTGCATCATTTAAACTTGTAATAGGGTCTAAATCGTAAATATATGCCATTATTCCACCGCCCTTTCTAACAATTCGGTCTTGTGATTTTTAATAACTTCAATATACTTACCATCATTAGTCTTATAATATTTATCATCAACTGTTCCAACATCTACAACATAAGTGTTGCTCAATAAAGACATTTCATATTGAGGATTGTATAGTTGTACACTAAATAAATAAGTCTGATTATCTTCTGGAATAGTATAAGTTATAACTTTGTAAGCATCTTCATCAAGCCACTCAAGATTAGCTGTTCCATCGGTATCAACGCTTTCTCCAATAAAATTAGCTCTCATATATAACTTTACAAGAGATATTCCTATATCCTTGGATTTTACATATAACTTAATTTTATTACCGTCAATTTCATGTTTGAATATAACTGGTTTTTCAAGCATATACTTGTTTCTTGTCTCAGAGGATAAATCCGTCTTTTCATCAGTATAATAAGGTCTATAAATAGATAATCCCAAAGTCCATTCGTGATTTGAATAACCTATGCTTTTAATAGTATAAACATTGGTATCACCGTTCATAGTCGTGTACTCAATACTTCTGCCAACAACCATAGAGGGATATTGAAACTGAGCAATGTAAATACCCACGAGAGTTATGTCAAAGGTCTCATGTCCGTATAGACCTTTGTAACATTCCCATCTTGCTCTGTTTCTGCATTTTTCATCAGTATCAAGCTCGGAACAATTAAATACTTTACTTCTAATAACATCGAAGTTATACATAGCCCAATCGCAATATCCATAATATTTTCCATCTTTGCCATAGACTTCTGCATAGCTTATAGTGTCACTGTCAGTATAGCTTGTTCCTTCGCTAATAATCAGTCTGCTATAATCTCTGTAGTTTATAAGCAAATCTCCATATAATAGGGGAGACTTCTTTTGTATTCTCAGATTATCCTTTTCGTCTATCCAGTATGTGTAATTCTGCATACTATCTTCAAGAATACTATTTAAAATGTCACTGACAGAACTGCCCTCTTCAAATTCATAATACTTTACCGTATCGTAAAAATCTAAGCCATCTATGTAAATGTTTTTAACAGGAACTTCCGAATTGTTCTGTCTAAAAAACGTATTATTCTTTTCAACAAACTGACGTATAAAATCAGATGTAATAGGTGTATCATTTGCAATATGAATACCTAAAGGAAATCCTACTTCTCGTTGATTTCCCTCTTTGTCTGTTTCAAGATATCCTATCCTTGATGTAACAAGGCTACCACCATATTCGGACTTAAAGCTTCCAGAACAGCCAATTAAAGACATTGTAAATGTACTTGTAGTTGCGTCATAGTCATATTTATCATCTGTAGGGATAAAGAAACCAAAATCTACTCTGTTCTTAGTGCCGTCAGGTAATTCAAAATCGCACATCAGTCGATATATTACAGGATTCCAACCTACATTGATAAAATAACCTAACTCATCATCATAACCAGCGTATTGTAAATGTTCTCTTCGCATGAACCACATTTTACTGTCTTTGGGAACATGAAGTGTCACACTTGCACTTTGACGTGATTCATTATCTACACTTGCAGAATAAGACCAATCCACAACGTTAGGGGAGAAGTCCTCGTATTTTGCACTATTTACAATATCAGAACTATATTGATACGCTCTGAATATAACGTGGGTTATCACATTGGAATTATATTCTTTGGGATTGAAATAGTTTTCTTTGATGGGTTGGGCAATATCATAATGTAAATTAAAATTTTCTACAACACTCATACACTATTCACCAACTTTGTGCCACATTTCTGACAATATACCGCAGTGGGTATAACGGTAGTATTGCATTTAGGACAGTGTAAAGGTTTTATATTATCCGATGTATAACGTTCTTCTGTCTGAACCCAACTACAAGACAATTTGTTATTGTATGCCACATCTACTGAAGTTTCGCAATTTAATTGTACCTCTGACTGAATCTCAACCGTCATTATCCAATCCTCGGAAAGTTTTAACTTCTTAGGCTTTCCGTTATGTAACCACTCTGCAAGGGCAACTATCCATGCCGTAGATGTGTCAAGATTGAAGTCTTCTTTACAAGCTCCCTCTGAATTATCAAGCCATAATCCGTTTATTGTACCAGTCCAGTAAGATGCTTCGCCATCTCGGATAACATAAGGAAATTTGTTATTCTTTGAGACCTTAACATCAGCTGCCCTGTTATGAGTATTATCTTCACTGATTTCAACATCTGTGTAAAAGCAGAGACCAGTATCGTCCCAAATTTCAATCCCATTAAATTTCAATTTTATTCACCGTCCTTTATTTAAGTTGTTCTTCAAATAGCCTATGGCGCATTTCTGTCTGGAAGTTGTTGAAGATTTCTTCGTTCCAGTCTTCATCACGTTTAATTTCAGATGATAATAAAATATGATAATTAGTGTAATTTGTCACACTAGAATTATCATCTCTATCATTATTGTAACAAGAAACACTTCTATTCATATACTTTGTCATATTTTCTATATCTGCATCTTCAGATTTATAGTAATCAAGAACGATATTAAGTTGTGACTCATTTTCATGAGGTGTAAAAACAGTATCTAAGAGTTTATCTTTAAAAGTTAAATTTTGATAATCATACATATTACTGTAAGAATCACCTACATAATATATATACCATTTTGTATATCCATCGTCTTTTATTTCTATTTTATTTTCTTCATTTCGCAGTTGATACCATTCAAGAAGAGTTCTTTTATCTATCGCAGCTGCTATTTCGTCAGACGTCGGTTCATTTTGTAAACTATAATACCAAGTCGTAGAATCGTCTGCGTCGTAAGAAGGATAACCTTTATAATTTTCACCAGTAAAACGAAAATACATATATATATTATCATAAAAATATGTACTACTAGATGGGTATACCGATGTGCCTGTAGTTAGTCGTTTTATTCCTAGTGTTAATATTTCCTGCTTATTAAGTGGACGCTTTGGTATAAAATTATTACCATAAGAAATTGATATAATGGTGTTATTGCTAAGAGGCAGTTGATTCTCTGGCTGACGATTTTTATTATATTCTCCCGCTGTCAAATACCATCTTATTATTTTTCCACTAGTATAAGTAATTCTTGGTGTTTCTCCTGTTGAAATAGAGTCTAATCGAAATCCAGATATATTACCACCAAAAGCATTAGCGCATCTTTGTTTTACTAATAACTTATAATCTGAAACTCTGTATGTATAATTTATTGTTTCAACGCTACCATGAGATTTACTTCCATCGACATACCATCTTTCTTTATTTTCAGCCAAACCATTCCTATCATATATTTTATGGTATTCATCATCGCAATCTATAAGTTCAGCTCTCATTATTGCTCCATTGACGGTTGTTTTATAATAAATGATTTTATTACTATCGACTGTTACTTTTATAGGCTTCATAAGTTCGCAACCTGTCGACGACACTATTTGCTTAATTGTATATATACCTTTTTTTAAACGCAAAATAGGCGCAACGGCACAGCTATCAGAAGATACAGCGTAAAAATCATAACCTTGTGGCATATCGTTATATCCATTCCACCTATAAGTTGGACTGCCATTATTGTAAAAACTGGCGTCTTGTATAACCATATAAGTTAAATAGTCATCTTCGCTATCGATTCTGAATTTATTTGTATTATAATCATACTTCCCGATTTTTTTCTTTTTGTATAACCATTTTTGAGATTCTTGATCATACTTATCAAGTAAATATAAATATATCTCACCTGAAGAAAGTATATAAAAGCACCTTTGATGCCATCCGATTTTTTCTATGGCGTCGTCAGCAGCTTTCTCATCAGGAATATTTTTTATAGCGTAAAGATTCCAGCTAAATTTAAAATTAGGTATTTTAGTAACGGAATAAGTCTCTATATTGTACCCGCTAATTTCTTCCGTAGCAGTAATCTCAGCTACCGACATTGCATCATGCCATAATGAACAATCGGCTACATTGCCATCTTCATCGTAAGCAACAAAAAATACACTCTCAGCACGCACTTCTTGACCTATGGAACCATATTTATAATGGTAAGGATCGTCCATATTTTGCTGATATTTTTTCCACATTTTTTCGATAGTCATATCAGTAAGTATTTTTTCATCTACTGTATCAAAATAATCGACCATCATATGTAAGGTTACATAATAATAATCGTCATCATCATTCTTCTTCGCAGGCACATAAAACAAGCTTGGTTCCATGTATGCCTTCGACCATCTTGTCAAAGTCTCCTTAACGTCCATCAAAATCCCTCCAAGCTCATAACACTGCCATCAGGAAAAGTAATTGCCGTGACCTCTTCCGATGAACTGCCCTTGTCTTTTACGGTCAAGGTAAATACCCTTGTTTCTTCCGTCTTGTCGGACAGTAACCAAGTCTCGGTTACTGTCCCCTTTTCATCATCGTATACAGCTTTCGATGGGTGGTCAAACTCATAATCAGTTATAACTTCTGCATAAACCATATCTCTCTGATTACTGGGTATAAACATTCTCACACGCTGACCTACTGCAATAACATTACAATTCTCAGCAAGTACATTAAAAGTAGAAGCATTTGCGAATATCTGCCAACGTACTACTTTTTCATTATCATCTTTTATTGAACCTATTACTTTACCAATATAGGTTTTATCAAAATTAGATTTATTGATTTGTGAATTGTTTTTATGTATAAGTTCGTTGGCACAATTTAAAATTTGTCTTTTGTAATCCATAACAATCCTTTCCTTATATTCTTAATAGTCTATATTTCAACTATATGCTTTTGTCACTTATCAACAATATATTTTGCTAAAACTTGTTAATATTATGGAATTTGCCATAATATACAAAATTTCACTTGAAATTATTCTTAATATAGCATACAATATACTTATACAATACAACTCGTTACAGTGAAAAATGGAGCATAAAATGTGTAAAAAATCAAATGAAAACTACATAATAGACCTTCCGATAGATTACAGTGAATACACTGAAAAACAACAAAGATATTTAAAGAACAGATTGCTTGACCAAATACAATGGTATGATAAAAAAGCAAAACATAATCAAAAATACTACAAAGTTTTATCTGTCATATCTGTTATAATATCTTCTTCAATTCCAATATTAACACTTTTTGAAGAAAAACCATTAGTTAAAATATTAATTGCCATTGCTGGTTCAGCCGTCTCGGTAATCACCTACATAATAAATATAAACACCTTTAAAGACTTATGGGTTCAATATCGCATGAATTGCGAGATGCTGAAAAGTGAAGCTTCAAAATTTATAAATAAAATACCGCCCTACAATTCTAACAACTCAGACGTGGCATTTGATACCTTAGTTAGTAATTGTGAGCAGTATTTTACTAAAGAATTTTCAACATGGCAAAGCAAAGTAAGTCAATCTTCTACAGATTCGTAAGTCTTTTCAAAGATATCAGGTTTGCAAGGGTATTGTTCTCCATTCACACCCGTGATAATATAATCCCCAACAGAGGCTATCATATCGCCCTCTAATGTGTGAATAACAATTTCCTTGTCAGTTTGATATGCCTCAATTACAACAGGCTTCTTACGATATTTTTTTACATTAGTATTCAAAATAATTCCTCCTTATGGAATTGTTTAAATTTTTATTTTAGAAAGGTTGTAATTTATATGCCAGAGTTAAAGCCATACCATTTATTTATTAGTCATGCTTGGAAATACGGCGATGATTACATTCACTTAAATGATTTATTGGAAGAAGCTCCTAATTTTAAGTATTATAATTATTCAGCTCCAAAAGACAATCCTCTTATAAATTTAGATGGTACTTCCGTTACCAATAAAACACAAATTAAAGATGCTATTTTAAGAAAAATCAGACCTGTAAATTGTGTTTTAGTTATATCGGGAATGTACTATAATAATCGTGAATGGATGCAGTATGAATTAGATTGCGCAGTAGCAATGGGAAAACCTATCATTGCAATCAAACCTCGTGGAAATGTAAATATGCCAACAGAAGTTAGCTCCGTTGCAACTACAACTGTAAATTGGTACACGGATAGTATTGTTTCTGCAATAAGAACTTATTCACTTTAAGCATAAAAATAAACAATAGAGCGTGAAGATAAGGTTCACGCTCTATTTTACTATATTTTTATACAAAAGTCAAACATCAAAAGTGTTTAAACTTTAGCATTACGTACTGCTTTTCCAAATTCATCAAAAGCAGTGCCAATTTCTTTAGTGACCACATTCCTAAATGCTTCGACAGTCTTTTTATCAGCACTGCCTTCAACATTTACAGTAAGATTTACAACAGGTTTGTTATTGATGTTATTATTAACATTGCTGTTAGAAACATTGTTAATGGTATCACTCATAGACTTATTCATCTTGTCAACAATAGGATTATAGTTGCTATTGAACGCATTAGTGAGAGGACTAATATCCACTTTACCAGCACTAACAGCCCTCATAAAGTCAATAAACGTGTCATAACCAGCAAAGCTTCCCTTGCTTGTCTTTTCACTGTTGTTATGTTCCTGCCATTCTTCCTTAGATGTAGCATTGACCTTGTGACCTAATCCCTCAACAACTTCACCGTTGACCATAACTTGCTTCTTAGTAAGTTTGCCTGTCTTAGGGTCAGCGACAAGATTAAAGCCACCTGCGACCATAGAATTATCAGTCTTATCCTTATCAGCATCAGCCTGTGCAACTACCTCCTTGAGTATAGAAGTCAAATCCTGTGTTGCAAGTGTGTTGTCATCTACTGTACTTGAATATTTCGCAAAGGCAGAATAATCAAAAGTATAATCACCGTTAGTCTGTACCTTGACAACACCTGTATCAATAGCTTTCTGGCGTTCAGTATCAGACAATTCAGACATTGCCTTAGATATATCACCTGACTTAGAAAGCTTTTCAACAAGTTCAGTATTAGAAAAAGTCTGTTTCTTGTCGCCGCCAAGCTGTTCATAAATCTTTTCAACAGCTTCATAGGTCTTTTCACCCTGTGTTTTCTGTTTTTCAAGATTATCCTTTACGTTATCGTAATAATCTTTAGCAGTGTCTTTCTGTTCCTCAAGGATATCCTTTTGATCTTTAAGTACATTGATCTGTTCATCACGATAGGCTTCTTCAAGGTCTTTCTTACTTTGGTCAAGTTCTTCCTGTGCCTTTTTCTGATTTTCATTAGAGGTTTGCACAGACATTCCAGTTCCATCAAAGTAAACGTAATTGTTCTTAGCATCTTCACGTTTAGCTTCATCAAGAGCTTTCTCCTTTTCCTTAACAGCAAGTTGAGCATCCTTGATTTTCTTGATTCTGTCCTCAGTGTCCTTGACCTTTTCAAGCTCATCAATTTGCTTATCTATAGCGTCAATTTGCTTGTCATAGCTCTTTTCAATCTTATCAGAAAGTTCATCGACCTTATCAATACGCTCATCCATCATATCGGAATAATCGTCTTTAAGTTCACTGATATAATCCTTTTCAGATTCGATTTCCTTCTTATTGATATCGATAAGCTTGTCATTAAGACTATCAAGGTCATCTATAAGTGTCTCAATATCATCAGTATTTCCGCTTATAGTACCGTTTCTGATACCGTCAATTCTTGCCTGAGTTTCGGCTATAGCCTTGTTTATCTGCTCACGGGCATAGTCAAAACTTGCGGTAACTGTAAGCTCGTTGCCGTCTCCGTCCTTATAACTGTCAAGAGCCTTATCAGCAAGCTTTTCAAGGTTGTCAATTTTCTTGTCAAAGAGCTTTTGCTCTTGCTCCTGTCTCCAGTTATAAACCTCTTCTTCGTGCTTCCAAAGCTCATCTTGATAATCGGCAAGATTGCCATAAACACGATGACTTTCACTGTCAAACCAATCATAATACTCTTGCTCTGTAATCTGTTCCATTTCAAGAAGATGTTTCTTTTCTTTATTATCTTTCTTGAATTGTTTTACAGTAGCAGGATCTTCCTTATTTTCAGTTCCAAAGTCAGGAGCATCTAAAGAAGATATCAAAGCATCATACATTGCAATCTGGGATTCAATCTGTTCTTTATTCGCTTGAGCAGCAAGTAAATCCGCAACATATGACTTTTTCTTTTCTTCATTGTTAGTCATAAGACTGCTTGTGAGTGAATCAATTTTTGATTTTTCATCATCAAGCTGTTTTGTTAATTCGGATTTTTGTTTTTGAGCATCAAGTAAAAGAGATACTTTCTTTTGATTATTTAACATTTCTACAGCAGATGTATTTAATGTTACAGCACCAGTTTCATCATTTACAACAAGAGCTTCAGCGTATCCAGCATCAATCAAAGATTGAATTGTGTCTGCTGCGAGTTGTCCATATTTAGTCTGTTCATTATATGCGTCTGTAATAGTTTTTTGAGTTTTTGTGTAATCACTTATAGACTTAGAATAATCTTCAAGTTTTTTAGTTGCTTCTTCAAGCGAAAAAGTATCAGTTTCGACAGATACTTTATTATTAGGGTCAGCCTTAAAATCAGCTATTGCTTTTTCAGCGCCTTCGATACCATTTTTAAACGGATCTTCAATTTTATTAACAAGAATATCGAGGTCTGTATCATCAAGAGAGTTTACGAAAACAGCCTTCATTCTCGCACTTTCTGAATTAAGCAAATCACTTATGCCGAATTTTGATTTAGCAAGTTCAAGATTATTTCTTCGAGTTTCAAGAGTTTTATAAGCACTTTCTAAGTCAGGAACGTTCTCGGCAAGAATTTTTTCCATTTCTCGCTGTTCAGCAGGGGATTCAGCTTGCTTTAAAAAAGCGTTTCTCCAACTTAAATAGCCATTCTTTCCTGCGGCTTCTAAGGCTTTTTGATTGGTATCGGTATTAAATTTTACCCAAGCACCAGCTTCAGCGGATGATTGATAAGTAGATAAATATTTATCATTTAATTTTTCAATTCTACTTATTTCACTCTCAACATATTGACGAATTAACTTTTCATCTTCTGTTAAACCCTTGCCAACTACTTTTCTTTCCGATTCAATATTATTTATTTCATCTTGAATTTTGGTTAATTGATCAAGTTCATCAACCGCATCGTCAAAATTGATACTTAATTTATAATTTAACCCACCAAGATAATCTCCTGATTTTACATCAAAATACTTTTGAAGGTTTTTGGCGACGCCAAAATCGGCATTTTTATCAACATCAATCTGTGAGCCTGTAAAGATATTAAACTCACCAAGTTGTCCTAATTTTTTCTGGGCTTTTTCTATTTCATTTTTATTTTCAACAAGATAATTTTGATAAGTTGATTTTATACCAGCTTTAGACTCTTGTTCAAGTAATTCAATACCTTTTTCACGTTCAGTATTAAGGTTTTCAAGAGCTTTCTTTTCAAAGCCATATGTTTCAATAAGTGTATTTTTCCACTCATTAAGTTTTTCTGTTTTTGTAGCTTCATCATCGGCACTATCAATAATTGCCAGATATTGAGTTTTTAAATCGGAAAACGCAGCCGCTTGTTCTTTTGCCTTGTCGGCAGCTTCTTTTGTTTGTTCTGTAAGCTCTTTTTGAGTTACAATCCATTCATCAAGCTTACTAACAAATAAACTAACAACAGTTAAAACACCAAAAGACAAAGCAGCATTAAGAGCCATAGTGACAGCTCGAAGACCTATAGTTTTTGCTGTTGTAATTGCTAATTGTGTACCATAACCAACAAGAGATGCTTTAGCTCCATTAAGACCGCCCAAATAGTTACCAAGCTGAGTATTGCTCTGACCAACTGCTTTTGCAAATGCCCTTGCATTATCTGCGCCAGACTGTTGTGCTTGATTGAACAAAGTCATTGTTGATTTTACATTGGCAAAACCAGTTGTATTACCATCAAGAATTGCAGCATAAAAATCTTCAACGCTTGCCCTTGCAGAAGCACCTTGTTTTGCAAGATCAGAGAACATTTGGGAAACATTAAAGTTTCTCTCGGTCATTTCGGTAATGAAATCTGTATATTCCTGACCAAAATTTTGTGTAGAATTTAGTTTGTTAAAATCATTAACAAATCGTTGGACTTCATCATTTGTAAGATTAAAACCAGTTTTGACTTTTTCAACCTTATTAAATACACTTGTTAAATGTCCGTCAACAGTCTTAAATATCATAATGCAAAATTTACGTTTTGAATAAATTTTACAAACGCTGTTGACTTTTATAATATTATACTATATACTTATATTACGTTGAATTATTGAAAGGTGGTAAATAATCTTGTTATTTTATCATTATTGCCCTAAGTGTGGAAACATTACACTTCCTCCTGAAAATAATAAAAAATGTAATTATTGTGGGGAAGAGTGTTTGCCGACCCATATCTCATTTTCAGATTCATTACATCATGATTGGGAGAAAGAACCTAATTATGACCCAGATAAAATAATCCTCGAAGAATATGTCAAACCCAACCCTCTATTTGACGAAGAACTCTACAACAAGAGAATTGCATTAGAGAAAAAACAGGAAGAGGCTACATCAAACCGACTGCGCATGGAAAAACAACAAGCTCAAAGAGCTAATGTTCCTAAGTGTCCTACCTGTGGATCAACAAATGTAGAAAAAATATCTACAGCTCAGAAAGCTTTTGGTTTTGCTTTGGTTGGTTTGTTTAGTAGTAACTTAGGTAAAACTATGCACTGTAGGAACTGCGGATATAAGTGGTAAGGCTAAAGGATAAGTAAATAAAAGAAATACCTACTCGTTGGAGTAGGTATTTCTTATGTAATTATATATTGACAACATAAACAAAATCACCCACCTTATTCAGATGGGTGATTTCCTACAATGAAACAGGCTAATTAAAGCCGCATCGGTATAAAACCGAACTACAATCAATATTGCTGATTGATTACATTTAATAGTATAGCACATTACTTTACATTTGTCAAGAGCTTTTTGCAAAATTTATTATTTTTTAACAATTGGATGATAACTGTATTGCATTATACTATTATCAATATTCAGTAATGTTTGTTTATCAACATAAGCATTAGATAATTTTGTTAAGTCAACTCTAATTACACTAACAGTTGTAACTCTTAACGTATTAACCCATCGGGGACGGAATGACATATTATAGATATTAGAAATTTCTACCCAATATCCTTTTGTTTTTCGTTTGTTTAATATTTTTTGATCTATAGGAGAACTATCAAGTGGAATAACAGTTATTGTATCAGAACCATTAAATGTTCTAAGTATAATTGCTGGATGTCTTCCTCCAAATTCACTACCAATATTAAAGCCAAAATCCACCCAAACAATATTACCACGTTTTATCATTGATTTTTGCTCTTCAGATAAAACAAAATTCCTTTCCCTTTTAATAGAATCGATATGTTCAGATAATGCAGAAAGATAATTCTTAGTACGTTTTACATCTCTTGCATTATTATTATCAGTATCA
>ERZ1034678.633-NODE-633-length-19050-cov-23.321400_pt1 | contig 19050 bp, 9 predicted proteins | sample MGYA00520640_ERZ1034678 | MGnify/ENA primary metagenome ERZ1034678 (study PRJEB33766, sample SAMN09781767) | gut metagenome | biome: gut microbiome | host: Homo sapiens | place: Madagascar | study: EMG produced TPA metagenomics assembly of the PRJNA485056 data set...
ATGGTTGGTTCTTCTTGCTTTGCCTTCATTTGGTTCAGGGTTCAGGGTTCAGGGTTCAGGGTAGAGGTGGCGGCTTTGCCGCCTTTTTTTATTGGGCGATGCCTGAAAGTGGTATTCAAGTCACGGGTTACCAGTCATAACAACGATACGAGTGGGCCCTTGGAGACGGAAGTCCCGCAGAGGGACTTCCGAGTTTGGCCTAATCCAAAGAGGCGCCTAGCCTGCCCATTAAGGCGCCTTCCTGTGTGGCCAAACGGCCCGCGCCGAAGGCGCAGGTTGGAGAGCGGTAAATCGTGGGTGAGGGAAAGGCGAAAAAGGAAGCACCAAGGTGTCGTTTGAGTGAGGGCGCATGTGTGCATATGGCGGCAGTGCAATAAAGATCCCTCGGCTGCGCTCGGGATGACGGTGCTTGGGGAGTGGATAGGTTCACAAGGGCGGTGAGCCACCTGTTTAGAAGATGGTAATCTCGTATCGCAGCCTTCCACTCTAAGGGAAGGTGCCCCGCAGGGGCGGATAGGGCAGACATGGTATGAAAGACAGCCGGGATAAGGTTTCAGGGTAGCAGAATAGTTCTAAAATAATAAGTTTAAATAAAGCCTAAACTTTAAGTTACATATAGACAAAATCTGGGGGTGGTACGATTAAACATATTAAAACGCTTTCCCATGGATTCAGCATTTCTACTTTTTTAGAAAGTGTTTGCATTAGGAGGAATTGGTATGATGAAAAGCAAAAAAATAATTTCGGCAATTTTGGCTGCTGCATCGATCGCAGGGGGTGTGGTTGGCGCACAGGCTCAGACTATTGAGGGTTTGGAAAACAAGGTAGATACTTATACTTCTCGTGTACAGCAGGCAGAAACCCAAATTAAAGACCTTCAGAAAAAAGTTGGTACTCTTGATACGACGGGTATTGCCAATAACAAAGCTGGGATTGAAGCAAATAAAAAAGCCATTGATAAACAGGGCGCGGATATTTCTAAACTCCAGAAGAATGCAGACAAACAGCACTGGCAGATCGATACACTTGAGAAGAAAACCGGCGTCAATACTCCTTTGACCAATGGTGCTAGTAATCTTTCTGCGGGTGTGAATGAAAATACCAGAAAAATTGATGCAGAAGCAACGGCTCGTGAAAATGCGGTAAATGGCTTACAGAGTCAGGTTACTACACAGGGCGCGCAGATCTCTCAGCTCCAGAAGGACATGGCGCAGGAAGGGATGGATCGTGCCGCTGAGATGGACAAGCTTACTACAAAAGTAAACCAGAAGGCTGATAAGGTTGATGTCGAAGCGAATAAGAATAATATCGCTTCTAATGCAGCTGCCATTCAGAAAGAAACTCAGAAACGTGAAAATGCGGTGAATGGGTTGCAGAATCAGGTCACCGTAGCGAGTGGGCGTATCGATAACTTAAAGAATCAGGTTACAGAAAACAAGGGTGCTATCGAAAAGCTCCAGACCCAGTGGAATGATTCTAACCGGGCTTTCAATGCGGAACAAGTGAATAAGATTGATGCAAATGAGAAGAGGAGCGAAACTAATAAGAACGATATCACTACTATTTTCGGTCAGCTGAATCAGGGTGCTTATAATACACAAGACGGGTATGCAATTAAAAAAGATGATACCATCGGTGGCGCGCTGAAAAATCTCGATACGAATGCAGACAAACAGCACTGGCAGATCGAGGCACTGGAAAAGAAAACCGGTATCAATACTCCTTTGACCAATGGTGCTGGCAATCTTTCTGCTGGTGTGAATGAAAATACCAGAAAAATCGATGCAGAAACCGATGCTCGCATTGATGCTGACAACAAACTGAGCGGCAGAATCGATGCTAACAAAACTGCTATCGAAAACGAAGCAACAGCACGCAAAGATGAAGACCAGAAGCTGCAGAACAACATCGATAAGGAAGCAGCAGCTCGCATTGCAGGCGATGATATGCTGAACAGCCGCATCGGTCAGGTGGAATCCGATGCGAATAAGGGCATCGCCAAGGCATCCGCTCTGGCTGCACTTCACCCGCTCGACTATGATCCGGACAATAAATTCGACATTGCTGCCGCAGGTGGTTTTTATAAAGGCGAGAATGCATTTGCTCTGGGTGCATTCTACCGTCCGAACAGAAATGTCATGCTGAGCATGGGAACGACCTTGACCAGCGGTGATAATGCTTACAATGTCGGTCTGACCTTCAAAATCGGTAAATCCGGTAAGCACACGGAAGCTGGTCTTACCACGGCTGACCTGTACGCAATGATCGGTGCTATGCAGGACAAGATGGATCAGCAGCAGAAGAAAATCGAAGAACTGGAAGCAAAACAGGCTAAGTAATCATTTCCCTGGAGGCTTCGAAAAGGCTCAGATAAGCTCTGGGCCTTTTCTTGTACATAGGTAGGCTATCCGATATATGATTCTTCTCTATATTATTTCCCATGGCACCTATGCATATTTGGCATAGACATATAGAAATTTGACAATACGACGGGGAGGGTAAACTTTAAGCAGGTTTTTAGGTTGCTAAATAATAGTTGTTTTAGATTCTTCGTGGTGTGGCGAGCGTGTCTCGCAGAAAAGAGGAATGCAAATGAAAAGCAAAAAGATGTTAGCGCAGATCGCCGCTTTTTCGCTGGTCTTCGGGATGACGGGTGTGGTTTCGTCCTGGGCGGATGAGATTTATATCGATGGACAGACAGCCTATATTTATGATCCTGTTACTGGGGCGAATTTGTCGGATAGTGCGACTTGGCTGACCAAAAATGAAGATGGCTCATTCACGGTGAGCAATCGTGATGTGAAGGGGGCTTGGAACAACAACCACTCTACATTGATTGCTAACAATGTCAATTTCATTGATGGCGGGGATCATTTTGCGGAGGTTGGGCCGAGCTATTATAGTACTTTTATCATGAATGGTGGAAGTATCCAAACGACTGATATGAGATTTTCAGCCGATAGTGGAAGTACCGCAATCATCAATCATGCAAAGGTCACAACTGGTGCCTGGTCCAATAATAGCGTAGTCACGTTAAAGGATTGCACCACTTCTGGAAGCGTTCTTTATGCGGGAAATGCTTACCCGGAAGAGAAGGAAGACGGTACGCTGGATAATGCGGATGTCGCAGCAGGATTACATGAGGGGCAGATGACTATCGATGGTGGTACCGCACATGTAAATAATGTGCTGGTGCAGAATAAGGGGCTCTTCACTGTAACCAATGGCGCGGTGCTTGACCTGACGGGTGATACCTCTGCCTGGGACAAAGAATCTGTGGAAGCTTCTGGCATTACGAACAGGGGAAATCTTACTGTCAGAGCTTGAGGTCCGACTACAGCGACGGCTGAAAGAAGCAATAATGACTATATCAATCAATTGGACCAGGCTTCTACTTTCAGTGTGACTGGTAAATCGACTGTGAAAACAGACACGCTCATGGTAGCCGGAAATATATATGACGGACATATCGATACTGCGTTGCTCCAGGTGAAAGATGGTTCTATTGAAGCAAATCAGGCTACGTTCGGCCAGTACAGTAGCGGGAATTTCGATCAGGCGAAACTGGCTGTTAATGGGAATCTGACAATCCAAGGAAACGGGGTCTATGATGCTGATGGAAAGTGGACATCCAGTGATGTCTATGGCAATGTGACTGTCAACGACAGCCAGGTGAATGTTGCTGGTCATGTTACTATCGATGGTGGTAACTTGTCCATCAAAGGGTCTACCATCAAGACGGGCAGTGAAGAGGTGATGTTGACGACGGAGGAAGATACGGATACAGCTTCACTGACAGCAAAGGATATCACCCTGAAGAACAAAGGTATGTTCTCGACGGATGACAAGGCGGTGGTGAATGCGGATATCATCACGGTGAATGAAGGCACGGTGCTCTCGGCTGGTGGGCATTCTACACTGAATGTGAACCAGTTGAGAGTCAGTGATAAAGCAAAACGTGTGCGTGTACGGGGCAATTTCAATGGCCGTGTGACGGATGTCAATGGTAATGCTATGGATAAAGGGGCCGTGAGGGATCTCTTCCGCCTGAATCCTGGAGATAAGACTTCGTACGAGTTTTATGACCCCGAAGTAGATCATACGTTGGTCCTGCACATGAATACGAATGGCGCCCTGACCATGCAGGGGAAGGACTTTTCACAGGCGGATACAGGAAATACCAGAACCTATATCATGGCCAGCTGGAGTGCAAATGGGGACTATAATGCAGAGGGGCATGATATTAAAAATGTCAACTCTCTCTCCGCGAACCGGCTTGTCATCAACGGGACGGACATCACGGACTCTCTGGGCGGTGCGGTCGATGTGAGCGGGAAGGCCGATAGCAGTCTGGGAAATCTTACAGATGAAGGTAAAAAGGTCATCCGGGATACGATGAAAGGGGATCTGGATACCAAGGCCGATGCGGAGGCCATGACTGAGGCCTTGAGTAAAAAAGCTGAGGCATCTGAACTGGCGCAGTTGAAAAAGGGCGTCAATATCGACAAAGCCGCCTGGCAGTCGTCTTTAGGGGATGGCCAGAATGCGGCGGGAAATACGGGCCTCATTACTGGTGATACGCTGCATCATGCACTCCAGGGGATTTCTACCACTGGCACGGTCTACAAAGCAGGAAAGCATATCACTATCGACAAGGATAATACCATCGTGGTCAATACGGACGGCAAGGTCGCGGCTGGGGATACCGGTATCGTTACAGGCGGACAGGTACAGGAAGCCATCAGCAAAGCGACAGAAGGCATCGCAACCAATGCGAATATAGCGAATAAGGCAGATAAAAATTTATCCAATCTTTCTGACGCAGGTAAGACTGTCATCAAAAACACGATGACGGAGGAACTCGCTGGCAAAGCGGATACGAATCTCACTAATTTGTCAGATGCGGGCAAAGAGGCCATCAAGAATACCGTCAAAGCGGATCTGATGGGGAAGGCCGATACGTCGTATGTCGATGAGAAACTAAAAGATAAGGTCAATACCAGTGATTTCACGGCCATCAAAGACAAAGTGAATGCTCATGAAACGGCGCTGGCCGGCAAAGCGGATAAGAGCTACGTCGATGCTGCTGTCAAGAAAGCCACCGAAGGTGTCGCAACGGATGCAAATGTAGCAAACAAAGCAGACAAAGATCTCGGGAATCTGTCTGAGGCAGGTAAGAACGTCATCAAAGAGACGATGAAAGATGACCTGGCGGCCAAAGCGGACAAAACGTATGTCGATGGGGCACTGGCAACCAAGGCAGATAAGAAAGACCTGAGTGACCTCAGTGACAAAGTCGATGGAAAAGCAGATAAAACGTATGTCGATGGGGCGCTGGATAAGAAGGCCAATGCGGATGATGTCTATACTAAGACCGATACGGACAAGAAAATCGAAGACTCGCTCACGGATGTGAACAAAGCTGTCGATGGTAAAGCCGATAAAGCGTACGTTGAGAAGCTGGGGCAGAAGGTCGACCAGGATGTTTCTGAACTGAAGGCGAGCAAAGCGGATGCCGATGCATCGAATATTGATGCAGCTGCCTATACGAACAAACTGAATACGGGCAAGGTGGAAGATGGCAACAAGGGCCTGGTATCTGGCGGTGCGGTATGGAACGCCATCAAAGATGTGAAGAACAGCACGGGCGAAGGTTGGGTCAAAGTCAATGGCGACACAGTCGCCATAGCATCGGATGCAGGTGCGACGAAGGTCAGCGTAGCCGGTAAGAATGGCGACCGCGTCCTCACTGGCGTCAAGACGGATGAGAAGGATGCGTCGAGTGCGGCGAACGTGGGTTACGTGAACAGCACGGCAATCAGTCTCACGGACAGCATGAATGCCATGAACAGCAAACTTTCCGATGACATCAAGAATGCAGGCGCAGTGGGGGCCGCACTGGCCGGACTGCATCATCTGGACTATGATCCGGACAACAAGCTGGATGTAGCAGTGGCTGCAGGCAATTATCGTGGTAAGTCGGCTACAGCGATGGGGCTCTTCTATCAACCGAATGAAATGATGATGGTCTCAGCAGGTGCGACGATTGGTGCGGATGACAATGCATATAATGTGGGATTATCTTTCAAAGTCGGTAAGGGACAGACTGGTCTTACGACTTCCAAAGCTGCTATGTCTCAGGAAATCAAAGAGCTGAAAGCAGCCAAGAAAGAATCCGACCAGAAGATGGCAGCACAGGATGAGGAAATCCGTGCGCTCAAAGAGCAGGTCGCTATGCTGGTGAAGGAAATGAAGCTCTCGAATACCGTGGAAAAGGATATGAAGAAATAGAATTTTTTCGTGTATGAAAAAAGGGGCTGTGAAGAAATGAATCCTCATTTCTTCACAGCCCCTTTTGTGCGTGATTATTTTCCTGTATTGCTATCTGCACTTCCCGTCGATGTGCCGAAGGAGGAGTAGGTGACGCCATTAAAGGTGCAGGTGACTTCGCCTTTGCTTCCTACGGTATAAGCACCGGCACCCGTTGGCGGTTCGGGGACTTTTTTCAGATAGCCGTTATCGCCTGCGAGAGTGGAGAGATCTGTGGGGTAGATGCCGCCTTTCTTGACGTGGTAGACTTCCATGGCGGTGCCGATGGTGGAAAGATCAGACTGGATCTTGGCGACCTTCGCTTCGTCAGTCATGCCGATGAGGTTCGGTATGGCGACGGCGGCAAGGATGCCGATGATCGCGACTACGATGATGAGCTCTAAAAGCATGAAGCCTTTTCTTTTCTTGATCGTTCTCTTTTCTTTTTCCATGGGACCTCCTTGCTGTGAAGTGACGGGGGAATCGTTTCATTCATTATGCGCTTTCCGTTTTTAATTTACCAATATGAAATGCGAATGTATACTCGGGGTATCGGTGAGCAAATTAGATGAGAGGGGCTTTTTTCCGGAAACACTCCTCCGTGAAGATCAGCACCTCTTCTTGGCGAATCGTCATCGCTCACTGGCCGCTGGTCCCCTTGCATTTTTCAAAGCACAATGCTAGAATAAGCCGGAACGAAGATCCTGAAAAAGTCAATAGAAAAATTGACGCATAAAAACTTTTATATAGCACAAGATAATTTCTATAAAAGAAAATACGACTTGAACCATATAGAAGAAATCTTTATGCGGGTTTTCGCGGAAAATGTTGCGAATATTGACTTTGTATGATATAATTTTTATTCGCAACGGTTCTTTTAGTAGAGTATATATAATAAGGTTGTGTAATGCTTCCGGAGGCAAGCAGGGACTCGATGATTGGTTCGATTTCCTGCTTCTTTTTTCCGGGAGGAAGAAAGCCATGTTTTTTTTATGAAAGGGTGAGGCAAGGAATGCCGAACAGCAAGATGTTCAGACCTGTCGTGGTGGGGAAGAAGAAGAGATACACCTATGCCAGATCGCAGGAAGTACTGAAGATGCCCCATTTGCTCGATCTGCAGACGAAGTCGTATGAATGGTTCTGCAAGGAAGGGCTGAAGGATGTTTTCGCAGATATTTCTCCTATCGAGGACAGCGCTAAGAAATGGGCGCTGCACTTTGGCGATTTCTATTTCGGCAAGGGCAAGTACAATATCGAACAGTGCAAGGCGAAGGATGTGAACTACTCCGCTCCGCTGTACGTGAAGACGCGTCTGGAAAACAAGGAAACCGGCGAGCTGAAAGAGCACGATCTGTTCATGGGGGATTTCCCGGTCATGACGGACACGGGCACATTCATCATCAATGGTGCAGAGCGTGTCATCGTATCCCAGCTGGTTCGTTCTCCTGGCGTATACTACAAGCGCGAAAGAGATGCTTTCGACAAGGAGATCTATACCGCGCAGCTGATCCCGAATCGCGGCGCGTGGATCGAGCTGGAATCGGATCCGGCCGGCTCCGTCTCCGTCCGTATCGACCGCAACCGTAAGATGCCGGTCACTGTCCTCATCCGTGCGCTGGGCTACTCTTCCAATGAAGAGATCCTGGAGCTTTTCGATCATGATATCCATATCGAAAAGACGCTGGAGAAAGACAGCACCACGGACAAAAAGTCCGCTCTGATCGAGATCTATCACAAGCTCCGCCCGGGTGAACCGGCTACCGAAGATAGTGGTACGACGCTGCTCCATAATTTCTTCTTTGATCCGCGCCGTTATGATCTCGCGAAGGTCGGCCGTTACAAACTGAATAAGAAGCTGGCTTGGAAGAACCGTCTCCTCGGTCACAAGACCGAAGGCCCGATCGTCAATATGGAAACGGGTGAAGTGGTCATCGAAGGCAACAGCACCATCGATGAAGAAGCGATCGCAAGGATCGAAGAAAGCGGTGTATTCTCTTCCTATGATCAGGTCGAAGTCATGACACAGAAGGATGATGGCACCCCGGTCAAGGTGATCTGCTCTTCCGGCAACCGCGAAGACAATTACCGCACACTGGAGATCTGCGATATCATCGCCTGCATTGACTATCTCCTGAACATGATGCAGGGCTATGGCAAGAGTGATGACATCGACCATCTGGGCAACCGTCGCGTCCGCTGCGTCGGTGAGCTCCTGCAGAACCAGTTCCGTATCGGTCTCACCCGTATGGAAAGAGTGGTTCGCGAGAGAATGACCACCCAGGACCAGGATAAGATGAGCGTACAGGCGCTCGTCAATATCCGCCCGGTCGTAGCTGCTATCAAGGAATTCTTCGGCAGCTCCCAGCTGTCTCAGTTCATGGACCAGACGAACCCGCTTGCCGAGCTCACGCATAAGCGTCGTCTTTCCGCTCTGGGACCTGGCGGTCTTTCCCGTGAACGTGCAGGGTTCGAAGTCCGCGACGTACATTACTCCCACTATGGACGTATGTGCCCGGTAGAAACCCCTGAAGGTCCGAACATCGGCTTGATCTCCTCTCTGTCCAACTACGGCGTCATCAATAAGTACGGCCTCATCGAGACACCGTACCGTCTGATCGATGAAAAGACCCACACTGTCACTGACAAGTGTGAATATGTCACCGCTGATATCGAAGAAGATAAGATCATCGCACAGGCGAGCGAACCGCTCGATGCAGAAGGTCATTTCGTTCATAAGAATGTAGCGAGCCGCCGCGGCCCGGACGTACTCGAAGCGGAACCGGACGAAGTCGTGCTGATGGACGTATCTCCGAAGCAGGTCGTCTCCATCGGTACCTCCCTCATTCCATTCCTCGAACACGATGATACGAACCGAGCTCTGATGGGTGCGAACATGCAGCGTCAGGCTGTACCGCTCCTGCGTCCGGAAGCACCGCTCGTCGGCACCGGCATGGAATGGGTCGCTGGTCAGGACTCCGGTGTCTGCATCCTCGCTAAGCGTGCCGGCACTGTCGAAAGAGTCACGGGCCGCCAGATCATCGTTCGCGCAGAGAACGGCGAGCTTGACACCTACGACATCATCAAATTCATGCGTTCCAACCAGTCCACCTGCATCAACCAGCACCCGATCGTATCCAAGGGCGACCGCGTAGAAGCAGGAGACACGCTGGCAGACGGCATGGCGACCGATGGCGGCGAGCTCGCCCTCGGCCACAATGTACTCGTAGCTTTCGTATCCTGGGAAGGGTACAACCACGAAGACGCCGTTCTGATTTCCGAACGTCTCTGTAAGGATGACCTGTACACCTCCATCCACATTGAAGAATACGAATGCGATGCCCGCGACACGAAGCTGGGTGAAGAAGAAATCACCCGTCAGCTGTCTTCTGTTTCGGAAGACGCTGTCAAATACCTCGACGAAAACGGCATCATCATGGTCGGCGCTGACGTCCGTCCAGGCGATATCCTGGTCGGCAAGGTCACCCCGAAGGGCGAGACGGAGCTGACGCCGGAAGAACGACTGCTGCGTGCGATCTTCGGTGACAAAGAAAGAGAAGTCCGTGATACCTCCCTGCGTGTGCCGCACGGCGAATTCGGCAAGGTCGTCGATGTCAAGGTCTTCACCCGTGAAAACGGTGATGAGCTGGCACCGGGCGTGAACAAGCTCGTCCGCGTCTACATCGCGCAGAAACGTAAGATCCGTGAAGGCGATAAAATGGCAGGCCGTCACGGCAACAAGTGCGTATGCTCTCGTATCATGCCGGTCGAAGATATGCCGTTCACCCCGGATGGCCGTCCGGTCGATCTGGTACTGAACCCACTGGGCGTACCGTCCCGAATGAACATCGGACAGATTCTGGAGATCCATCTTTCCTGGGCCTGCCACATGCTCGGCGAAGAGATCCATGCGGCTATGGCAGCCGGTGTCGGTTCTCCGGAGTATGAAGAAATGAAGCAGCGCCTCATCGACTGCGGCTATGATTTCGAAAAATACGGCATGCCTGAACCGACCGAGTCCGGTATCCATATCGCGACCCCTGTCTTCGACGGCTGCCGAGATGAAGACCTTGCAGCTACACTGAAGGCAGCAGGCCTTCCGGCCGGTGCGAAGACGGACCTCTATGATGGCCGCACCGGTGAAAAACTGGACAATCAGGTCACCATCGGCTGGAAATACATGCTGAAGCTCCATCATCTCGTTGATGATAAGATCCATGCCCGCTCCACCGGCCCATACTCCCTCGTTACCCAGCAGCCGCTGGGCGGCAAGGCACAGTTCGGCGGCCAGCGTTTCGGCGAAATGGAAGTCTGGGCTCTCGAAGCCTACGGCGCGGCTTACACGCTGCAGGAGATCCTGACCGTGAAGTCCGATGATGTCATCGGCCGTGTCAAAGCCTATGAAAAGATCGTCAAGGGCGAAAACATCCCGAGTCCAGGCGTACCGGAATCCTTCAAGGTCCTCATGAAGGAACTCCAGTCCATCGGTCTCGACGTCCGTATCCTGAATGAAAATGGCGATGAAGTCGTCCTGAAAGAGCTCGATGAAAGCGATCTGGAACAGGGCTACGGCGGCGGACAGCCATGGCATAAGGATGAACTGAAAGAAGCCATGGAAGGTGATGATGCCGTTTCCGATTCCAGAAACGACATGGAAAGTCACATGAATGGCGCTATCGAAAACGCCGGCGATGATGTCGCATCCTTCAATGATACACTCGAAGCAGAAGCCAATGCACAGGCTCCCGTAGAAGCCGGCTTTGGTGAAACTGATCTTGATACAGAACTTGGCTTTACGAATGACAGCCAGGATGACTGATTCCGGAAAGGAGCGCTAATCAATTGTTAGATGTAAATGAATTTGATTCCATGAAAATCGGTATCGCTTCTCCGGAAAAGATCCTTGAATGGTCTCACGGGGAAGTGACGAAGCCGGAAACCATCAATTACAGAACCCTGAAGGCAGAAACCGACGGCCTCTTCTGTGAAAAGATTTTCGGACCGACCAAAGACTGGGAATGCAAATGCGGCAAGTACAAGAAGATGCGTTACAGAGGCACCGTCTGCGACAAGTGCGGCGTCGAAGTCACCTCCTCTAAAGTCCGCCGTGAACGCATGGGCCATATTTCTCTGGCCTGCCCGGTCTCCCATATCTGGTACTTCAAGGGTACACCGTCCCGTATCGGCCTCATCCTTGAGATCTCTCCTCGCCAGCTCGAAAGAGTTCTCTACTTCGCTGCTTATATCGTCCTCGATCCGGGCGATACGAACCTGTCCAAGTGCCAGGTCCTGAATGAACAGGAATATCAGGATGCCGTAGCTGCCTATGGCAAGAAAGCATTCAAAGCACAGATGGGCGCAGAAGCGATCCAGTACCTGCTGAAAGAGCTCGATCTGCCGAAGCTGGAAAAAGCACTGCAGAAAGAGATCGAAGAGGGCAGCGGTCAGCGCAAGGTCAGATGCATCCGTCGTCTCGAAGAAGTCGAAGCCTTCCTGCACTCCGGCAACAAGCCGGAATGGATGATCCTCTCTGTCCTGCCGGTCATTCCCCCGGATCTGCGTCCGATGGTCCAGCTCGATGGCGGCCGTTTCGCCACCTCCGACCTGAATGACCTCTATCGCCGCGTCATCAATAGAAATAACCGTCTGAAGAGACTTCTGGAACTCGGTGCTCCGGAAATCATCATCAGAAACGAAAAACGTATGCTGCAGGAAGCTGTCGATGCCCTGATCGATAACGGCCGTCGCGGACGCGCCGTCTCCGGCCCGGGCAACCGCCCGCTGAAATCCCTCTCCGACATGCTGAAGGGCAAGCAGGGCCGTTTCCGTCAGAACCTTCTCGGCAAACGTGTCGACTACTCCGGCCGTTCCGTTATCGTCGTCGGCCCGGAACTCAAAATGTACCAGTGCGGCCTGCCGAAGGAAATGGCGATCGAACTCTTCAAGCCGTTCATCATGCATGAACTCATCAAGAGAGGCGTCGCAAGCAACCTCAAAGCGGCACGCAAGAAGGTCGATAAGCTCGCTCCGGAAGTCTGGGAAGTCCTTGGCGATGTCATCAAAGAACACCCGGTCCTTCTGAACCGCGCACCGACACTGCACAGACTCGGTATCCAGGCTTTTGAACCGATCCTCTGGGAAGGCCGCGCGATCAAGCTGCATCCGCTCGTATGCCCAGGCTACAACGCCGACTTCGATGGTGACCAGATGGCCTGCCATCTGCCGCTGTCCGTTGAAGCACAGGCTGAAGCACGCACCCTGATGCTCTCCATCAATAACATCCTGTCCACAAAGGACGGCAAGCCAGTCGCTATTCCTTCGCAGGATATGATCCTCGGCTCTTACTACCTCACCATCGTACAGACTGCCAACGATACGAAGGTCGATTTCACCGACGAAGAAAAGAAAGAAAATCCGAAGGCGAAATTCGATGTCATGAAGCAGTGGAAGAAAGCCGAAGATGAGATGGACACCTCCGAGCTTCGCGCTTACACCGGCTATGACGAAGTCATGCTGGCTTACAACCTGCATCAGATCAAGATTCATGATTTCATCAAGGTCTTCATCCCGAAGGAAGATCGTCCGGATGGATTCAATGAATCTGATGATGATCTTGTCATCACCACCCCGGGCCGCCTGATCTTCAACTATGCGATTCCGAGAGAGCTGCGTTTCTTCTACAAGCGTCATGAAAAGCGCCTTGATGAAAACGGCAAGACCTATACCGTCGAAAACAATGGTCTCGGCGTCACCATCGGCAAGAAGCAGATGGGCAAGCTCGTCAATGACTGCTTCAAGAAACTCGGATTCAAGGCGACCGGCGACCTGCTCGACTCCGTGAAAGCCCTCGGCTTCCACTACGCTTTGATCTCTGGTATTTCCATCGGCATTTACGATGTCGCTGTACCACCGGAAAAGGATAAGATCCTGGAAGACGGCGATGAAAAAGTCGAACAGATCAAACGCTTCTTCCGCCGCGGCCTCATGACCGATGACGAAAGATACAGAAGAGTCGTCGAAGTATGGAGCAAGAAGACCGACGAAGTCGGTGCTGCGATGAAGAGCTCCATGGTGAAGTTCAACCCGCTGACCATGATGGCCCAGTCCGGCGCCCGTGGTAACGATAACCAGATCCGTCAGCTGGCCGGCATGCGCGGCCTGATCGCCGATACCTCCGGTAAGACGGTCGAACTCCCTGTAAAGGCAAACTTCCGTGAAGGTCTGACCGTCCTCGATTACTTTACCTCTTCCCACGGCGCTCGTAAGGGTCTTGCCGATACCGCACTCCGTACCGCAGACTCCGGTTACCTTACCCGTCGTCTGGTCGACGTTTCCCAGGACGTCATCGTTCGCGAAGAAGACTGCGACGTACAGGTCCTGAATTTCGACAGAGAACAGAGCCTCATCGCCTCTCAGCCGGAAGTCAAGAAGACCATCATGGGTCTCAAGCAGACACTCCTCGGCGCAGTCCTGGATGAAGATGTCCTCGACCGCAGAAATGGAGATATCCTCCTCGTCAAGGGCAAGACCCTCGATGCGGACGATGTGACCCTGCTGAACCGTCACCTCGTAGAACATATTTCCGTCATCATCCCGACCGCTGACGGCATCGAAGCCGCAGAGCCGAAGACCTTTGACCTCGGCACACAGGATGCTGTCGCTGAATACAACCGCGCTATGCGCCATCATCTGACTGTCCACTTCGCAGGCAAGAAACTCGAAGAAGATGCCTATGACCGCCAGGGCAATGTCCTCTTCCCGGCAGGCACCGTCATCGACAGCGATGTCGCAGAGAAGATCCTTGTTTCCGATATCCCGGTGCTCAAAGTCCGCATGGATGAAGCGGAAGGCGTCGAAGTCTCCCTCATCGAAGAAAAAGGCCAGCCGATCGAGTCTCTGGCTGACCGTATCGCAGGCCGCTGCCCGCTGGAAGATGTCGTGAACCCGACCACCGGCGAAGTCATCGCGAAGAAGAATGAAGAAATTTCCGATGCACAGGCAGAAGAAATCCAGAAATACTACGACAAGCTGAAGGTTCGTTCCATCCTCACCTGCCATTCCGCTCACGGCGTCTGCGCGAAGTGCTATGGCAGAAACCTCGCGACCGGCCGTCACGTAGAAATCGGCGAAGCAGTCGGCATCATCGCTGCACAGTCTATCGGCGAACCGGGTACCCAGCTGACCATGCGTACCTTCCATACCGGCGGCGTCGCTTCTGCAGAAGATATCACACAGGGGCTTCCACGAGTCGAAGAATTGTTCGAAGCCCGCAAGCCAAAGGGCAATGCGATCATTTCCCGTATCGACGGCACGGTTTCCATCACCAGTGCAGAGGATAACCCGAATGTCAAGATCATTACCATCACTAGCAATGATCCGGACATCGCCCCGGAAAGCGAAAAGATCCCGGTAGCGAAGAAGATCTCCGTCACAAACGGCGAATTCATCAAAGCCGGCACCCGCCTCTTCGAAGGTAACGTCAACCCGCACGATATCCTTGATGTCCTCGGCGTACAGGCGACCCAGAACTATATCGTCAAGGAAGTCCAGAAGGTTTACCGCAGTCAGGGCGTAGAAATCAACGATAAACACATCGAGATCATCGTTCATCAGATGCTGCGTAAGATCAAGATCACCGAACCGGGCGGCTCCGGCTGGCTCCCGGGCGAGACTGTCGATATCGTCGCATTCCGTGCGATGAACCAGCGTCTTGACGACGAAGGCAAAGAAAGAGCCGTCGGCGAAAACCTGCTCCTCGGCACCACCAAGGCAGCTCTTGCGACCGACTCCTTCCTCTCTGCCGCTTCCTTCCAGGAAACCACCCGTGTCCTCACCGAAGCAGCGATCAAAGGCAAGGAAGATCCGCTCCTCGGCCTCAAGGAAAATGTCATCATCGGCAAACTTATTCCGGCTGGTACCGGCATGTCCCGCTACCGCAAGCTGAATGTCATCCATAAGGGTGAATCCTTCGAAACCGGATCCGATGCGAAATAATTGATGCATCAGGTGTAGCCAAAGCAGTCCTCACATCATGAGGACTGCTTTTTGCATGGAGGGTATTCTGCACGATCCGGCGTATTTACTGGGCAGCAGCCACTCGCCGCAGCTTACGTGCTTTCCTCTTGCGAATTTCTTCGAGATTCTCTACAATAGAATAGATATGATAGTGACTTGCGACTAGGAGACGTCAGACTCTTATCGTCATTTTCAGAGCAGCGAGAAATCTTTGTCATTCGTGGTCAGGCGATCGTTGTTAGGAACTACCAAACGGAAAACCTGCTACCCACTCTCCTTCGAGCATCGCCCGCCTTTATACTGCGGCGAAGCCGCCAACTTTATTCCTCATTCGAGCAGAGCTTTCAATCGTAGTCAAGGGGCGGCATGCCCCCTGGGGCTCACCCTGTACTTTTTTCAAGGAGACGCCATGATAAAAAAACTGTTTCCACTCGCGCTTTCTGCGGCGCTTGTCTTTGGCGGCTTCCTGCTGTCTTCCGCGGAGGATCTTGTGATCGATGGGCTCGGCCGCCTGCCGTTTCCCAAGGACGTGACAGTCACGGATGGCGGCGGGTCAGAGCTTTCTCGGTTCATGATCGAAGGGACACACCGGAAAAATTATGGGAGATCGGCGCGTGCTGCGATGTGGTCGATCCTGACGGTACCGCCCGGTATGCAGCTGTATCCGGAGAAAGCGCCGTATCCCTATGACTCGATGCACATGTACCAGATCCGCAAGACGGATGTGCGCGGGACATACAGCGCGGGCATCTATGTCATCTCGGGGACGGAGAAGGATTTCTTCCATGAGGGGCATCCGAAGGCAGCCCGCTTCTGGTCTACGGCTTTCCTTGAGGATGCCAAGCGTCCGACCTCGCTCTTTGGAATGCCGAAGATCCAGACATCGGAGTTCCAGGTATTGGTGGATCAGGTGCTCTCTGAGAAAAAAGGTCCATCTATACAGGTGAAGATCTTGAAATTCATCCCATGGCGTGCTTTCAAAAATGAAGACGGTACCTACCGCTGGGGACAGGAGGCGAAGGTCATACTGACGAATGAAAAGGGCTTGTCGTTTCCCCTCTGGATCTCTGCCAATCTTTTGAAAGCGGGGGATAAGTACTATCTGATCGAGGTGAATGGCAGCCACGCGGCGGCCGAACAGCTGTCGGATCTCCTGCTGTATGGATTCTATCGGATGAAGAGATGAGATAGCAGCGATGATTTCAAAATGCGCGGTGCTTCCGCTTTAGGATGTGCGCTCCATCTAGACAGGACAGCGTAAGCCTTTTTCACTGCTGCATTTACTTATGAAAGGGGATTTTCCATGAAATGGAAATGTTTGCTTCTCACGCTCGCGCTGGCCTGCGGGATCTCTGCGGGGGGAGAAGCGTATGATATGAATGCCGTCGCGGCCGCTTCGCTTCCCAAAGGCTTTACCTACCGGGAGGCAGCGGGGACGGAGACACTCCATTTTATGGAGAAAGACATTCCTTATCAGATGGGACAGCTGCAGTATACATTGGAAAAACAGCAGAGCTTCTCATCCGGCTATATCATTCGCGCGCTGCTCCCTGTAGAGATGGCGGAAGCGCTGAAGCCGTATTTCAAGATGAATCGTGATGAACATGTCTGGCGCCGGCTGACGCAGATGAACCGTGCGCTCTTAAATCCCGCATCCCCGCTTCGGAAGGGGATCGAAGAGACGGTACTGAGTCTGGCTCGCAATGCCATCGGCCCCGCTGCGGATTCTTCGATCAAGGTAGAGCTTTCTCGGCTGGAGCCTTTCCGCCGCCTGGATGTCGATGAGGCCTATGTCTATACCGCAGGCGGGCTGATCACATACAATGCGGAGGGGATGAAGCTCCCCATGTACTGCCGCTCCTATTTCTTCCCCGGAAGTGAAGGACTCGATGTCCTGATGCTTTTCACCCCCGACGAAGGCAAAGCGCCGCTCCTATATGCCATCGATGATCTGGTGAATGCGGCCGCGAAGGAAGAGCTCAATGGGGCAGCGGGATATAAAGACCTCGGCGTGGTGCTGGGGAAGAATCAATAAGAAAAGGGGCTGCCAGTGACTGGTGACTAGGAATTAACAGCTAGGAATTAGGAAGCTCGAGGGACTAGTGACTTGAATACTACTTTCGGGCATCGTTTCATACATCATTGCGGCGAAGCCGCCACCTGAAGTTTGAAAGCAGGGATTAGTGGCTAGGGATTAGGTTTGCGATACGAGAAAACCGCCAGTTTCAAACCTCCGCGGCGCTACTATTTTTTATGCGCCGCACCACCCCCGTTGAACCCGCTGAACCCGTTGAACCTCTTTCGCACGCAATCAAGGGGCGAGCTGCCGGGGGGCTAACCCAGAACCCTTAAACCATAAACCTTAAATTACGTATTTCCATACAACCAACCCATTTACAGGAGGACCTATGAACCTATTTGCTGCGCTCGGCGTGAATGAGACGCTGACGAAACTTTTGAAAACACAGGGGATCAAGACCCCGACGCCCATCCAGATGTCCGCGATCCCAAACGCTTTCAAGGAACGTGATCTGATCGGCCGTTCGCAGACCGGGACCGGGAAGACGCTGGCCTATCTGCTGCCGGTCATTCAGCGCGTAGAAACAGACAAAGCCATGACGCAGGTGCTTATCATGACACCGACCCGCGAACTTGCCAAGCAGGTCTTTGACGTGATGCGTCCCTTTGCCATCGAGTGCGGTGTGGATGGGGCAGATATCATCGGCGGACGCACGATCGAGAACCAGCTGCAGAAGCTGAAGCGTGACCCGCATGTCATCATCGGGACCCCCGGGCGCCTTCTGGATCATATCCGTAGAAAGAGCCTCGACCTTTCGAATGTGAAGACGGTCATCCTGGATGAAGCCGACCAGATGCTGGCGAATGGGTTCCGCGAAGATATCGAAGCCCTGATCGATGAGACGCCGAAGAAGCGCCAGCTTCTGCTCTTCTCTGCGACGATGCCTGACGATGCGAAGCGTCTCGCCAGAAAGTATATGCACCACCCGGCCTTCCTTGATGTCGCAGAAAAAGCGACTGCATCGACGGTCGAGCAGCGCATCTATGAGACGACTCTCCCACGCAAGTTCAAGCTCCTCGTCCGTCATCTGACGGAGATGAATCCGTACATGGCCGTCGTTTTCACGAATACCCGTGAGGAAGCGCATGAGCTTGCCGGCAAGCTGCAGGAGGAGACGGACTTCATCGTGGATGAGATCCATGGGGATATGAGCCAGAGCCAGAGAAATCAGGTCATTCGCGAATTTGAGAAAGCACGCATTCAGGTGCTCGTTGCCTCCGATATCGCGGCACGCGGGCTTGACGTCGAAGGCATTACGCATGTCTTCAATTACGGGATTCCAAGAAATCTCGAATACTATATCCATCGCATCGGCCGCACCGGTCGCGCCGGTACGAAGGGGATCGCCATCACCTATGCGACGCCGGAAGATGGATTCCTTCTCCGGAAGCTGGAAAAATCCATTGAAGAGACCATCACCCGCTATGATGAGAAAGGAAATGTCCGCCGCGTGAAGGCAGGCAAGCCGAAGAAGAAGGTCGTGACGCCCGGCATGTACAAGCCGACCAAGAAGAAAGAGCACAAAGCGCTCGGACATAAGGGCAGAAACATGAGACAGAAGCGCAAGAAGGAAGATGGAAAGAGGAAATAAAACAAGGCGATGTGAAATAACGATCATCTCATTTTCGCGTTCCATCTGCCGCGGGGGA
>ERZ1034678.634-NODE-634-length-19024-cov-34.447414_pt1 | contig 19024 bp, 10 predicted proteins | sample MGYA00520640_ERZ1034678 | MGnify/ENA primary metagenome ERZ1034678 (study PRJEB33766, sample SAMN09781767) | gut metagenome | biome: gut microbiome | host: Homo sapiens | place: Madagascar | study: EMG produced TPA metagenomics assembly of the PRJNA485056 data...
GCCTCGAGCCCCAACATGGCAATACCGACGCGGGGACGCGTCGCCCCCAGGTTAGGATGCGTTCCCCCAATTAGGCCGATAAATTGCAGTTTATTATACACAACTTTAATATGAAAAATGAAATGCATTTCATTTTTCAGTAAAATTCTATCTATTTTTGCAATCGATTGCAAAAAATATAGAGCAATACATGGTTAAAGGATATAGTTTTTAATTTTTCCGAAACTATGTCGTCAAGGTGCAAATCTGCTTGGCATTTTGTACCAAGTTATTTTTTAATCGTTACATAAAATCCAAATACCTATGAATTTATTCGTTTTTATAGCTATTTATATATTGCCCTCTATGTTATTAGCAGGTATATTTGCTCCTAAATTGGGAAAACTAATTCAACGCTTAATAGAATACTTATTAAATAAAATAAGTAAGTAGGTATTCAATTTTGGGATTCTATAACGGATTGTGTGGGTAACATTGCGGTTCACCTCACAACCCTGTCAAATACTTATATAGCTCACGAGAGTCGGTCAAGCCTAACTTGCGAGCCATGCGCTGGCGCTTCTTCTTGCAATATTCGGGGGTAATATTAAGTAAGAGGGCAATTTCTTTTGACGATAGGTTGATATAGAGGAGAGAGAGAAAACGTATATCGCTGGGCGAGAGGTCGGGGTGACGCGCCTTTAAGGTTTCGATGAACTGAGCGTTTGACTGCTCAAAGTAAGTGGTAAAGTCCTTCCACTCTACTGAGGCATCTAACTGGTGGCGCAAGGCACTGAGCGTGCGCTTGAGGGCGGCATCATTCGTCCTGCTAAACACATCATTCGCTTCAAGCGCATGAATGAGATCTCGTAGGGCATCGGTGCGATTGGCCGCTTGCAGAGCCTTCGACATGAGTTCACGACTGCGCTGCTCAATAGTGCGCTGGCTGGCTTGTTGCTCAGCCTGCTCGTCAGCCAAGCGATGTTGCAAAAGTTCACGACGCTCCTGCTCGCGTTCCAATTCAAGTGCCGCCAAACGACGTTGCTGCCGACTATTACGCTTCTGCACCCACAAGGCCCACACCAAAATGGCACATGCCACTACAGCTACCAACATCAAGGCCAACTCCAAACGGTGCTGACTACGATAAGAGTCGATTTCTTGCTGCTTCTGCCAGATGTCGAACTGAATCTGTCGCGCTTCGAAGAGTTTCTGCCCCGTGACGTTGGAGAGTTTGTCGGCAGTTCTCACCACGGAGTCTTTACAAGCCAAAGCCTGCGGGAAGTCATTCAATAGCGTATAAGCCGAGGCTAAAAGTTCAAAAACCGACCTTTTCATCGACAAATCCACCCCACCCTTGGTCAGCAAGATACGCTGCGCTGCTGCCACGGCCTCATCGGCGCGTCCCGTAGCTTGCGCCGTACGCGCTTGGCAGAGCAAGAGATCGGGGTGAACGGATAAATCGGGATATTTCTGCTGTACCCCTTTCACCAAATCATAAGCGACTTCCGCACGCCCCATCTGCAACAGGTAGTCCATGCGGAGGGCTACTAATGAGGGTTTATTCTCCACATCGCGCCCTAATAAGCGTTCGGCCTCTTCGATGAAGGGGAGCGCCTTCTTACATTGTCGGTCGTCTATCAACAAAGTGGCAATATTGAGGGCACAACCTCCGATGAAAACGTTATCTTTTCCGCGTTTGAGGTCGTGATAGATGTGTTGGTATTCAGAGAGAGCTTTGGCTTTCTCACCATTCATCATGTAAAGGCCCGCTATATTATTGCGAATGCTCAGCACCTTGCGCTTATCGAGGTGTTGCGTAGCAATCTGATAGGCTTGCGTAAAGTTCTGCAACGCATCAGCATAATTGAGCAACTCGGCTTGGTTGATGCCTAAGTTGGTATATACCCAAAAGAGCTGCTCGTAGTCGGTAACGCGCTCTGCCTCGGTGCGAGCGCGGAGCAGAAGGTCGGACGAACGGCGGTAGTCTTTCTTCACCGCTGCATCGGCGGCTTGCCGCACCAACGAGCGTGCCGTGTCGCTGCTCCCACCCCACGTTGTGAGGGGGAAAAGCACCAACCAACTGCTAAACATTACGAAACGGAATAGCTGCTGTATGTTGAACCTTAAAGAGTAATACATTAGTGAAAGATTTTGCGATGAATTGGGGGATATTTACGCTTTCTTAGACTTTAATCAGTTATTTACGGACAAATGTAGACATTATTTGCGAGATGAAAAGAAAAGTTGCATAATATTTACACTTTGGCGCAATAGGCTTAAAGAAATTGCAAAATGATATTTCATAATAAAACGATCTACATTTGATGCTTTTTATAGCATTATCCCCTCCTATTTCGCCATACATATTTTATTATTCATTGATTATCAGCGCAATACAACAAGCACTGCATATAATTACAAAAATAAGATATCCCCTTTATATCCCCCTTATAATTTGTGAAAACATACAAAAGCGTGGTATATTTGCGGTGTCAATTTGTTAGATATGATAGTTGACGAGTTAACGAATTGATGAGTTAACTAAGAAAACAGAAGAGCGAACACAAAATCATATATGCTTATGAAAAGACCATTACTCTTTGGCGCTATGGGGCTTGCTGCTCTTTGCGCAAACGCACAGACTACGGTTGAAACCGCACAAGAGGTAACAGAAGGTAACAACAGCTACGTACAAGCTGAAGCCAGCTACGCTACCCTTTACTTTAAGTACACTGCCGATGCTGACCAGTTACTTTACATCAACAAGGACTTTAACGGTAGCTTCTTGCCCACTACTGACGGCACATCAAGCAATGTCATCTCTTATGCCAACGAGAATAATGGCAAAACCATGGTTGTACCCGTTAAGGCAGGCCAAACAATCTATCTCGTTGCTATGACAAGCGACCAGAACGTTAGCTTCAGCGCTACCTCAAAGGCTGCCAATATTGACGGTTCAACGATTGCTACGGCCATTGAAGGCGGCAAAAACCGTTTCTTTGTACCTCAAAACCGCGAAGCAAATAGCTATGGTGGCTATGACAACAAGCCCACCTATATTAAATATACCGCTACAGGCGACGACGTGCTGCAGATGACTTTCGAAGGCTACGTAATGGACGCTACCATTCAAGAGGGGGAAGACGGCACACCTACCTCATTCAATGTCAACAGCCAATACGTAAATGGCGTAAGCACTTACGTAGGCAAGGTAAACGTTGAAGCAGGCAAGACTTACTACATTCGCGTAACCAACTACAGCCCATTGTTTGCTACCTTCGATGAGGTAGTTGTAAAACAAGGCTCAAGCTACGACGTAGCTATTAAGGCTGAAGAAGGCGATGCAAACGTTCTCTCTAAAGAGGTAGGCAAGACTTGGTACACCTTCACTCCGTCACAAGCAGGCTTCGTTAGCCTCACGTCTGATGCTGACTTGGCTGGCGGTACGATTAAGGTTTACAACCAAGCATACCAAATCACCTACGATCAGCCTATCACCAGCGTAACAGGTAAGTTTGATCTTCGCTTTGAAGCTACTGCAGGCACTACCTATTATATATGTATTGAACGTGCCAACGCTGCTGACGCTGATAACAAGTTCTCTTTAAAGCTCGAAGCTGCTAAGGCTGGCGATACGTTCAACAATCCTATCGCACTGAATGCTAACGGTGGTACCGAGACCGTGCCCGAAAGCAATGGTACTTATTATTATAGTATCACCGTTCCTAAAGGACAGCACTTCATCACGGTTAATGCACCCAGCGGCATTTCGACGAACGAGAGTGCTACCCAAACGACAGTCTACCTTTACACAAAGGACTCTCAAGGCAACTACTCTGTAACGAGCGGCCGCAATGGTTTCCGCCAAATGGTTGAGACTTACGCTGAAGAGACTACCTATATCATTGCATGGAAGTGTGACGAAGGTAAGAATGCCTTTAGCTTCAACTATGGCGTATCTGAGGTTGAAGACGGTGACATCGCTTCAAAGCCACTTACTGCCAATGAAGGCGACAACACTATTGAAAAGACTTCCGACACCTACTTCACCTACACTCCTACTAAAGCTGGTTGGTTGACCATCGACACCGAACCTACGATTAACGTTGAGTTTTGGAAAGACACTTATGGGCAGAGCAAGTACGATGCCGTAAATTCAGGATTTATTACCAAAGCTAAAGTGGAAGCAGGTCAACCCGTAATTATTAAAATTAGCGGTATGACCGAAGAAGGTTCTACCTTCATCCTCTCTTTGGAAGATTTTACAAAAGGAGAATCGATTGACAATCCTATCGAAGTCGTAGGCGAAGGTGATGCCGCAGCTATATCTCTCCCCACCAAGGCCATTGACAATTGGTACGTTTACACTGCTCCGAAGAGCGGCAAGTTGACCGTTTCGTCAAACATGACTGCTGGTTTGGGTCAGAACGCGCTTTACGTTCAAGTAGGCAAGAACGGTCAGAAGCAAAACTTCAAGGGTTCTAAGTTGGAGGGTTCTACATCGGTTGACGTATTCGAAGGCTCTATCTTTGTCAACAAAGGCGATCAAGTGTACGTAAACGTTGTACTGAAAGACGCTCAAAAGGACATAGACTTGAACTTTAAGATGGCCGACCCACAAGCGGGTGAAACGGCTGCCACTGCTATCGATCTCACCGAACTCGACTCTTACACTTTACCTTCTAACGTTTCACGCACCGCTCCTATTTGGCTCAGCATTGATGCCAAGCAGACGGGGGTTTACATCATCGAGACACCGACTTACGATCCTAACGACGGACAAGTTCACAATACCTACATTGGTGCCGACGCTTATGCTACCGATGCCCAAGGCAACCAAACAGGTTCTGCTGTTGCCAGTGCTTCGACTAACTACGATAATACGACCAACATTAGCCAAGCCGTACTCAAATTCGTTGTAAATGGCAAAGACAATCCAACGGGCCGTTACCTCATTCAGGTATATGCCACCAATGGAGAAACACCCGTCAACATCATCAAGCGCGACATCGAGCGCGGCGAAGATGCTTCTATGCCTATCGAACTCCAAGCTGGCGATTTCGAAATGAAGGCAGCCAACTACAGCGACCCCATTTGGTATAGCGTAAACGCTGGCGTAGGCGACTTGCTCATTTCATCGTCTAACTTCTGGCAGGGCGAGCTCTATGCTACTGACGGCAATGGCATGCCTACTGGTAGCTATCTCACTTATTCTCAATATCAATACGACGGTTCTGGCTACAAGATGACTTACACCATCGATGGCGAACAAGCCAAAGCAGGCGTTTACTTGATTAAGGTAACACAAGCCAGCAGCGGCTACACGGCAACGGCAGCGTTTAAGACCGACGTTACGGGCATCGACCAAGTAGCTAAAGACACTTGTCTTGTCAACACGGCTAATGGCCAGATTGAAGGCGTTAACGGCGAAGGCATCGAAGTGTTCGACATCACCGGACGCGTAGTAGCTAAGGGCAAGGGCAACGTCAACGTGCCTAAGGGCGTTTACGTAGTTCGCACCAATAGCGGCAAGACGGTGAAAGTAACTGTAAAGTAAGTTTAATGAGTTTAATGAGTTTAATAAGTTTAATGAGTTTATGAGTTGATGAGTTTAATGAGTTTAATAAGTTTACCCCTACGTAACGCGTACTTTCTAACACGCGGCCTGATTAAACTCCCTAAACTCATTAAACTCAAAACTCAGAACATCAATCCAACCTATGAAACACATTGGGGGCAAGGCAAATTTACGTTTGCTTTACCCCCTATGTGAGTTTTAGTTGAAAGTCAACCAAAATATATAACAAATTCATTTTTTATGAACAAACACCTCACTCGGTATCTGCTTGCAGCTGGACTGTTGGTAGCTTCATCGGGTACGGCATGGGCCATTAAGGCAAGTCCGAAGCCCATCACCGTAAAGCAACCCGACGGAACGACCTTGGTCATCCGCGCACATGGTGATGAGAACTTTCACTACATCACCACCACCGACGGCTTCCTTATTCAGCGCGACAAGGACGGATACTTCAAGTATGTGCAGACCGATGCCTCACAAGGCACGCGCAAACTGACAGCTCGTCGCGCACTGAATGCTGATAAGCGTTCGGCTGCCGACAACCAGTTTCTCAGCACCTTGCGCCCCATTCGCAAAGAGGCGGACGCGGAATGGCTCAAATCATTGCGCGGCAACGTGCAACCCATGACCGTCGGCCAAACACTTCCCGCCAGCGTGCGAAGCCGCAAAGTCGATGCCCAAACGGGCGAAGCCAAAGAGAGTGAATACCTCGTTGTGTTGGTAAAGTATGCCGACGGCGAGTTCCACTTCACCGATAGCGACTTCGACGCTTGGCTCAACGAAAAGGGCTATAGCAAGAATGGCGGCACAGGTTCGGTCAAAGACTACTATCGTGACAACTCAATGGGACAGTTCGTGCCCAACTTCACCGTAGTAGGGCCTTACACGCTCGACCACGAACGCACCTACTACGCTGCCGACCTCGGTGGCACGGGTAACGACGTCAACCCGCAAGCCCTCGTCATTGAGGCTGCACAGAAGGCCAAAGCCGACCACCCTGAGATAGACTTCTCTAAGTTCGACAACGACGGCGATGGCTATATGGACAACATCAACGTCGTAATCGGTGGTTACAGTCAAGCCTCATCAGGCGATGACAAAGATATGTGGCCTCACTCTTACCGCCTCAAGACAAGCGACGAAGACCTTTCGATAGAGATCGACGGCATTCGTGTCAACAACTACTCTGTATCGGCCGAGTTGGTAGGTGCTTCGGGCATCAACATGGACGGTATCGGTACGTTTACCCACGAGTTTGGCCACATCTTAGGTCTGAAAGATATGTACGACACCGACGACTACGATGGCGGTATCGGAATCGACCCAGGAGCTTACAGCCTCTATGCCTCAGGTAGCTACAACAACAATAGCCGCACCCCAGCAGCCCTCATGACCTTTGAACGCTTGCAAATGGGCTGGCTCAAGAAGGAAGACCTTCACCAACTCAGCCAAGCTGAAGACGTTACCCTTCCTATCATGACCAACAACACGGCTGCTTACGTTGACGCACGCCCTGGACTCAGCGACGATGAGGGCTACGAATGGTACGTGTTCGAAAATCGTCAAAAGACGGGTTGGGATAGCTACATTCCTTATCACGGCCTCTTAATCTACCACTTAGACTATACCAAGAGTATGGTGAACAAATATTGGAGTGTGAACGGGCCTAACAACAATGCGCGCCACCGCTGTATGTACATCGTACCAGCCGACGGCATTGACGACACCAACACGCGTAAGGGCGACACCTATCCTGGCACTTCGGGCGTAACCTCTTTCACTGACTATTACAACTGGTTGGGCGACAAGGTACGCACCCCGATTACCAACATTCGCGAAGAGAACGGTCTCGTCTTCTTCCAAGTGAAGGGCGGCGCTACGGAGCAATCAAGCATCGAAACGCAACCCGTAGGTTACGCTGACATTGCTTCTACCACCATTACCGTAAAGGCAAAGGTAGGTAAGGCTACACAAGACATCAAGGAGATGGGGTTCTGCTGGAGCGACGCTACCGAAGAACCTACCCTCGATCCTTCTGATAGCGAACACAAGGCGGTAGCTACGACCAACACGGCTGAGCTGACAATTGACAATTTGGAACCCGCTACGCTCTACTACGTGCGTGCTTACATGACCTTGGCCGACGGTACCACCGTCTATGGCGCTGCCCTACCGGTTAAGACGGAGCACACGCCGTTGCAAGCTCCGCTTTCGCTCACGTTCGACGAAACCGACGTTGACGGCGGCTTGAGTTATTGGCGCATTGTCGACCAAAACAACGATGCCAACACGTGGAACTACGACGCGAGCACACAGGCTATGGTCTATACGGGCGACTACTGGAACAATGGTAACGATTGGCTTATCTCTGAGAAGTTGCACGTGCCCGAACGCGGTGGCCTTTACATCTTGCGCGGTGTAATGGACCCCTCATACGTTGAAAAGCTCGACGTGTACGTTTCTACTCGTTCACGCGAGGTGAGCGACTTCCACTTGGTAAAGCAATTCTCATTGGCCGACCAATTTGGTGCCATGGCCGTCGACGAGGTTGACCTCAGCGACTTTGCTGGCAAGGACGTTTACGTGGCCTTGGTTTGCACCTCTGAACGTATGCAGAGTTCTCTCTGGCTATGGGGTATTATGATGACGCAACGCTTGGAGCAACCCGTCATTACCACCTTCGGCCGTCAAGGCGATGCCTTACACGCAGAGTGGAATGAAGTAAAGAATGCTTCTACTTACTTCCTTGAGTTCTATAAGGAAACAGACAAGAAGAACGTTACGGCTAAATTCTTGCCCGAAAGCGACGTGACCGACGCCGTAGGTGAGGTTTCACTCGGCACAGGTACGATGTACTTCACGGGTAGCGGAACGGTTCAAACCATTGATTACCCCGACGGCATTACCAACATTCAGTACGTACTGAAGTCGGGCGGCCCGCGTGGCACTTCTACCTTTGGCGTAGAAGGTTCTAACGACAATGGCCAGACGTGGACGCGCATTGGTGAGTTGCAACGCATCAATAGTGTTGATGCCGACGGTACTGCTGTCGACCTCAGTACTTACATGAAGGGTAAGACCTACAAACGCTTGCGCATGGTCTGCGACTTTGGAGGCCGCTTGGTCAACATCACCAACTTTAGTCTGACCTACAACGATGGTGTTGTGCTCGACACGTTGGCAATGGGTGCTTCTGGCAACAATGGCCGCGACACGCAAGTCACTATCAACGAGACGACTCCAGGCGAGTTCAACACAGGTCGTTACCGCTTCATCGTCACCGCAGGCGATGGTATGCTCTACTACGAATCTTCTGTCCCCGCCATTTACGACGCAGAAGCTACGGGCATTACCGACGTGACCACCAACGGTGAGGCCTCACTCGTTCCCGTTCGTGCTCTCTGCAAAGAAGGCATTGTTACGTTAGCTGGCTTAACTCCCAACAAGGCTGTTACGCTTTATGCTACCGACGGCCGTGAGTTGCTCCGCTTCGTTCCTACCGCAGCCCATGCAGCCGTTAAGCTGAACGGCTACGAAGGAGTGGTGATTGTTAAACAATAAAGTTTCTTGGGTTGACAAGTTGACGAGTTAACGAGTTGACAAGTTAACGAGTTAACAAGTTGACAAGTTGACGAGTTAACAGGTAAGTTACCTTATATAATAAAGACAAACTTACCCGTCAACTTGTTTACTCGTTAACCTCTGTCAACAAAAAAAACAAACTTACCCGTTAACTTGTTTACTCGTTAACTCGTCAACTAAAAAAAGAGACAAACTTACCCGTCAACTTGTTTACTCGTTAACTTGTCAACCCAAAAACAACCAATATAAAAGAAAAGAATGAAACAACTTCTATTCAGCATACTCGCCCTGTTGGCCACTCCCGTGTTGGCACAGCAGGTGGGCAAGGTGAAGCCTCAACAGCCCACTGCCCCCCCATCGGCACAAAAGTATGCGATAACAGCTACAGCTAATGCTGCGAAAGCGCAGGCACTCGACAAGGTAGTGCCCCAACTTTCGAGCGTTAACAATAAGGCGGTCACGCTGCGCTGGAATAGTCCTGAAGCCACTGACGGTATATTCGAGGACTTTGAAGGCCATAGCGACTTTGTCATCAACTCGCCAGGTACGACGGGTTGGACTTACATCGACGCCGATAATGCCAACACGTACACGTGGACGGCGGCCTCTTTCCCCAATCAGGGACAAAAGATGGCTTTCATCGTGTTTAATCCGTCAAAGACATCGCCTTCTACTGGCACTTACCCTGCCGTTCAACCCTTCTCGGGCAATAAGATGTTGGTAGACTTTACCGTTGACGGTGGCAACAATGACTTTATCATTTCGCCCGCACTCAACTTCAAGAGCGACTTCCAAATCAGTTTCCGCGCCAAGAGTTATAAGGACACTTGGGGACTGGAACGCTTCAAGGTAGGTTACTCTACTACGGGCACACGTCCTTCTGACTTCACCTTCGTACAGGAGGGCGACTATACCGAGGCTCCTCTCGACTGGACGCTGTTTGAATACCGCATTCCGAAAGAAGCCAAATACGTCTGCATCAACTGCGTTTCGAACAACGCGTTTATGTTTATGCTCGACGACATCTTCATCGGCACGAATCAAGTGCGTCCGAGAGTAGCCGCTCGCGCTACCTCTACCGACGCTCGCTTAGCAGGTTTCAACCTCTATCGTGACGGCGAGAAGGTGAACACGGAGTTAATCAAGGCCGTTTACGCTACCGACAACGTACCCGACTATCGCACTTATAGTTACACCGTGCAACCCGTCATGACGGACAATACGGTAGGCGATATGTCTGAGGCCCTCAGCGTTGAAGTGCCCGACGTGCGCTTGCTCCCCTTCTTCGACGACTTTGACGACAACACCATTGACTCTACACGTTGGAGCCGCCCCACCACTAAGGCGGGCGAGGAGAATAAGTGGAAGAGCGACTACTATGCCTACGGCTTGGTAGACTTCTCTGCTTGCTATCCTTACTCAAGCATGGCTGACTACTCACAGAGTCTGGTCACACGCGAACTCAATACGCCCAACCCCGACAATACGTGGATACGCTACGAAGTTCGTCTTGACTACAACTTAAAGTATGCCGTAAGCGGACTGTACAGTGTGCTCGCCACCGAGATTTCGACCGACGGCGGCAACACTTGGACGCAGGTGGACAGCATTAAGAACGACATAGGTTCGTTCAGCTGGCGCACTTACGAGTTCCCCTTAAACAAGTATCTGGCCAACAACCACTTGTTTAAGATTCGTTTCCGCGCTTGGGGTAACGATGCACGCTACGTCAACTACTGGTTCGTTGACGACGTGAAGATATGGAACCCCACTACGCACGCTGCTACGATTAAGACGCTCAATGCGGGCCAACCCGTAGCCAACTGCGTGGTGAAGATGACGGCCGACAATGGCGCTTCTTACACCGAGACCTCTGACGCCAACGGCAATATCAGCCTGCCTCGCATGGAAGAAGGCACTTATACCGTTACGGCCGAAGCAGCAGGTTATAACTTCTTGACTACGGAATGGAAGTTGGACGCCAACAGTGGTACCAGCTTCACGGCTAACCTCACACGCCCTGTGCTCAACATCTCTGAACAGACCATTAACCAACAGAGCGCATTGGAGGCTTTGACGCAGAAGACCATTACAATTGAGAATACGGGCGACGGCGACTTGCAGTACAACTTCATCCCTACGCCAAAGCCGCAAAGCGGAACGACCGAACATCGTTGGGAAGTGACGCAAGCTTTCGATGCTTCGGGCGATATGCAGAGCAGCGTGACCTTTGACGGTGAAAACTTCTACACTTCGTCAAACTTCTTCTTGGGCAAGTTCTTTAAGTACGACCGCGAGGGCCACTTCCTTGAAGAGTTCTCTGTACCGGGCATGTACTATGCTGTAAATGACCTTACTTTCGACGGTAAGTACTTCTACGGCTCTGACCGCAAAAACCGCATCTTCGAGCTTGACTTGCGCAACAAGCGCCTCGTTAGCACGATCGACATTCCTTCAGAGGCTGACCTCTGCGTAACACATATCGCTCACGACCCCCGCACCGACGAGTTCTGGGTAGGTGATTACAACACCTTAGGTCGTGTTAACCGCAAGGGCGAGGTAACGCTCGATTTCTATAAGTTGAACAACCTCGTGAGCATGGACGTATTCGGTACAGCCTTCGACAATGTTACTCCTGGTGGACCTTACCTCTGGATGAGCGACCTCGTTACGTCGGGCCTTAACACGGTCGATAAGGTAACAATCAAGCAATACGACTTGAACAATCGTCGTGTCGTAGCGGAAGAACACTCTGCTATCGACATTCCGGGTTACAAGACGGGTTCACTCACTACGGGTGAAAACAACCTCGTCGGTATTGACTGCACCACGACTTTGGTCAACGGCAAACTCTCTTTGGTTGGTATTTTGCAACAATCTCCTTCTCGCATCTTTGCCTACACCTTGGCTGACATTGATCCATGGGTAAAGGCCACTCCCCTGATTGGTACACTCAAAGCGGGCGAGAAGCAAACAATCACACTCGACTTTGACGCACGCAGCGTGCAGTTGAATGAGCAGAATAGCACAACGTTGACTTTCAACTCTATTCCTGCACTGGCCGACAATCACGACATCAGCCTCAACCTCACCGCTACTGAGGCAGCTGCTTACCCACGTCCCGTACAGCTCACGGCTACGGCTGAGGGTGAGTCAAGCGCTGCGCTCGCATGGCAAGCTGCGGCTGGTGTACAACCTACGGGCTACGCTATCTATCGCAACGATGTGAAGGTGGGCGAAACTGCTAACACAACCTTTACTGACACGAAGTTGGTGCGTGGCACTTACGCTTACGCTGTTCAGGCACTCTACGGCGACAATGCCTCTACGCTCAGCGATACGGCAAACGTACAAGTGAAGGTGGGCGAACCTTACTTTGCGCCTAACAACCTTACGGCCGACATCACGCTCAACAAACACGTGACGCTAAAGTGGGAAGGCCCCTCTTCATTGCTCACGAAGAGTACGATGATTCGCTTCGACGAGGGCAAGAGCGACGACGCTATAGGCGTGACCGAAGGTGGATTCTTCTACGCTGGTATCGCCCTTGACGCTGACGACCTCGCTCCTTATCGTGGTATGCAGATTGACTCTGTACAAGCATTTATTAAGGAACACGTTACGGCACTCTCTGTCAACATCTATAAGGACGGCAAGCGCGTACAGTCTACGCGTATTAGCGACGACTTAATTAAGTATGGTGAGTTCTCTAACTTTAAGTTGAACAAGCCCGTCACTATCGAACGTGGTTGCACTTACTACATCACGTTGCTCATAGCTCACGATGCCAACCTCAAGCCGATGGGTACGCACACCGCTACGTCTATCGACGGCAAGAGCAACCTCATGTCGCTCGACGGCCGCGAGTGGTTCCCCGCATCGTATGCTGGTTTCGAAAGCACCAACTTCAATGTGGCTGCTCACTTCGCTCCCGTTGCAGACTACAACGAAACGCAACCTACTGGCTACGTCGTTTATCGCAATGGACAGAAGGTGGGTACTTCTACGACTACTTCTTATACGGAAGACGTCACCGAGGCTGGCACGTACAGCTACACCATAGCTTCTGCCTACGAAGGCGGTACGGAATCAAACGTTAGCAATGCTGCAAAGGTAGAACGCATCAGCCTCGACGCTGCTATGGCTCCTACTACGGTCAATGCCAACGTTGTACGCAACCACCGCGTCGACCTCCGTTGGAGCATTCCTGTAGCCAAAGCTTGCACGCTTCCCACCGACCTCACGCCACAGGCTAACATCACGCCTGAGGGTTGTCCCGAATACGTGGGTCAGTTTAAGGCGGCTTACACTGGCGAAATGGGTATTGCTTCTGACGGCAAGTACATCTATACAACGAAGTATTCGTCAACGGGTATCATCAACCGTTACACCATGGACGGTACTTTCGACACCAGCTTCACCTTGGCCGTGCCTTCTACCTTGACCACGGGTTTCCGCAACCTCACCTACGACGGTAAGAACTTCTACGCTACGGCCAACGGTTCTACGCTCTATGTCATCGACATGGATAAGCAAGAGATAACGGACGAAATCTCTATCTCTGAGATTGGCCGTCACATTGCTTACATTCCCAACCTCGATAATGGTCGTGGTGGCTTTGAGGTGGGCGACTGGGAAACCAGTATCTACACTTCATTGCGCGGTGCGAAACTCGGCACGGGTCCTATGCTGAAGGGCGCTGCGGGTTCGGCTTACTACAATGGCGTTATCTACACCTTCGAACAGGGTTATAACAACAAGTACGAACTCTGTGCTTACGACTTCACCTCTGGCACGCAACTCTGGCACACCAGCTTGGGCAACTATGCGCCTATCAAACCCAGTGAGTCAGCCTCAGCCGGTGGTATGTCGGTTATCCATACCCAAGAGGGTTACACGCTCTTAGTGGCTGCTTTGCAAGAGGGTACAGGTACGCGTTACTTCTACTTCGACCTCGGTTCGGTGAAGGGCCTCAGTGGCTACAACATCTACCGCAATGGTACGAAACTGAACGATGCTCCTTTGGCTCAACGTGCTTACGCTGACCTTGAGAACACTCCGGGCACATACGCTTACGAGATTGAGACGGTCTACATCGATGGTACGACCTCTGAGCGCACAGCGCCCGTTAGCGTAACGATTACTGAAGCAGGTCAAGGCGACGTTGCCTCTAACGTGAAAGCGCGCGCAGCCTCTTACGGCTACGACGTGAACGTTACGATGATCGACCCCACCACGCTGGTGGCCGATACGTACGAAAGCTTTGAAGATCAAACCGTTGGCAAGGCCTTCTCACAAATGGGTTGGACGAACAAGGACGGTCTCTTTAAGGTGACGACCGACGATGCCGTTCAAGGCGACAAGGCGCTCTGCGCTGCTGCTGAGGACAAGGCTGAATTGATTATCCCCGTGGGTAAGGAATACGCTGCTCCATTTGCCTTCAGCTTTATGGCACGCAATGGCTTGACGAGCGAAGGCAATGGCGAGATACAAGTGCTCTCCTCTAACGACGGCACGGAGGCTGCTGACTTCATCAACCGTGGCCGCTTCTCGACGACTGAGGCTTGGCAACAGTTCGCACTCACGCTGCCTGCTGAGAGCAAGTACGTGATATTGCGCGTCAACACGAGCCACGCCGCTCAGTATATCGATGCCATTAGCATTCATACCGATAAGTTGGGCGACATCTATGGCTACGACATCTATCGCGACGGCACGAAGTTGAACGATGAACCTGTAGCTGGGCCTAACTATACGGACCACAACCTCTTGCCAGGTACGTATAAGTATCAAGTTGTGGCTTACTACAATAGTTCGGCTATCAGCGAACTAAGCGAACCAGCCATTGCAAACGTTAACTACACCAATGGCTATCAACAACCAGGTACACTCTCTGTCGTACAAAGCGACAAGGGCAACGAACTCACTTGGAGTGTTCCCGCCTTAGGCGATGCTACAGAATTGCGTTGGCACAACGGCGTTTGCGACAATGCTGCAGGTCTGCCCAGTGGTGGTCAGTACTACGCTGGCGTTGAGTTTGGCACGGACGACCTCAAGGGCTACGACGCATTAAGCGTCTCTGAAGTGAAGTTCTACATCAACCAAGTGCCTGACGTGCTCTACGTTCAACTCTATGAGGACAAAGACCTCGTGTTTGAGAAGTATGCTACCGACCTCCGTCAGTACGCCTTCAACACCGTGCGTCTTGACAAGCCTTTCAAGGTGGACGCAAGCAAGAAGTTGCGTGCAGTCGTTTACGTTGAACACAACAGCATCACCGTACCCTTAGGCTACGATGCTGGTCCTGCCAAAGGCGGTAAGGGTAACCTCTACTCTACCGACGGCACGACTTGGACTACCTTGAGCGACAACGACATTGAGGGCAACTGGAACATCTCTATTATGCTCCAGCCTTATGCTGACAACGTGAAGGCAGCTCCTACAGCTCACCTCAACGCTACGGCTGAACGCTATGCAGCAGCACAACCCGCTGCCAAGGCTGAGACATTGAAGGGTGTTGCCCTCGACGCAGCTCAACCTGCCAGCTTCTTTGCTGGTTACAACATCTACTGCAACGGTGAACGCATCAACGCTACACCGCTCGGCACAGATGCTACGACTTACCTCGATGCTGAGACACATGCGGGTCGTTACTACGAATATCAAGTGAAGGCTATCTATCCCGACTATGGCGAAGTTGGCTCTAACGTTGTTCGTGTCATGACGACTGGCATTAACGATGTGACCATCGACGCTGCCGCTGACAAGGCGCCTATTTACAACCTGAAGGGTATCCGCACCGACCGCACCGAGCGCGGCCCCGTTATTCAGAATGGTAAGAAGCGCTTGCAGAAGTAAGCATTGACAAACACACAAAAAAATCCCCTTTGCCCCACTCGCGTGGGACAAAGGGGATTTTTTTGCTCACACAATTCATTACAGAGCCTTGATTTCATACCATTTGGAGGAGTTGAGCTTTTCCTCAAATCCATCCAATCAAGAAGAATGTACACTTTTCAACCTAATTTGCGGAGTATAACGCGCATATTCTCCGCAGATTATGCGGAGAATAAAAGAATACGTAAGAGGAACAACGAACATTTTATGGAGCGTCGCCCCCAAGTGAGGACGCGTCACCCCCAAAAGGGAAAGCGTCTCCCCCCAATTAGAAACAATAAATCGCAACCAAACAACCAATCAATCTTGCTCGATTAGTTGTCGTCCACTGGCCAGTGTATGTGTTTCCACTGGCCTGTGGAAACATGTACACTGGCCAGTAGAAACACGTCCACAGGCCAGTGGACGACAACGGAACGTGTATATTTTAACGACTGAAGCCCACAAAATAGATAGCAAAGTCTCCGTATTCCCCACTTCATTAGCACGAAGTAAAGAAAAATTGACTCGTCGTTTTTTCATCTTTCTACAATACTTTTGCATTTTCTAAGTGTTTTAACATCTTTTACCCCCCTAATTGCGATATTAACATTTAGTATCTACCTTTGCAGCACAGAATACGTTTTTAAAATTAATATTAAATAAATAACAAACAATTTACATAAATCACAAACAATTAATGAAAAAGACTTTACTCTTTACATTAGGCTTACTGGCTGCCTCAACCACAGCCTGGGCCGATGCGGTTGACTTTTTGTCACCAAGCGGCTTTAAAGCTTACAAGATTCAAGCTCGTAGAGGGCCCAACGCTGCTGGAACAGGATACGATGACAATAGCGGAAAGGGATTTATGCTGACTAACGAGAATAATGAATCAGATCTTAAGGCTTACGCTAACTGGTATCGTGGTAAAACGTTCTACAATGTGACTTATAACGCTACCAATCTTCATCACAACTTCCTGCTGATTAAGGCTGACTACGGCACATTTATTTATTCCTTAGGTAAGAATGCATACTTAGCAACAGGTGATGATTCTTCTGTCAGCTTTGCTACGACTCCTACTACCGCAACGATTAATACTTCGGGCAATGACGCTACCTATAAGTATTACATCACGACAAGCAACAATAGACAGGTTAATTTCAACGACTATGGTAGAGAAACGGGTGTTTCGGGATATGGAACAAGCAAAGATGCTAGTTCGTTATTCACCTTTGTAGAGAATACGGAGTACACCGTTGACGAGGCTACCATTACGACGATTAAGAAGGCCATTGAAACGTATACGAAGGAATATTACCTAAACGATGTAGAAGGCATCAAGAGTCATTTAGGCGAAGTAGGTTATCCCACTCAAGCAGACTATGATGCTTTGAAAACTGCATTGAACACCGCTACGACGAAGGACGCAGCTACTACTGCATGGCAGAACTTCTATAATAGCGTTAAATACCCCGAGGACGGCAAAGCTTATTACATCGAGGGCGTAAGCCGTGGCGGCACGCGAACTGGCTATGTCTACTATAATGGCACACAACTCAAGTTTGCCACAGAATTGGCTACACCTATGCCCGACGAGGCTATCTACTACTGCCATAAGTTGGGCGACCGCAAATATATGTTTACGACCAAAGACGGTAAGTACTTGATGTATGCAACCGATTCCAATGGCGAGCGTAAGGGTATGGAAGATGCTTATGACGCTAATAAGAATACTTTGACTTTACAGCCGATGTCTTATAATGCAAGCAGTCCTTACACCTGCAATAACGATGTATTAACCGTTAACAAGAACACGGTTGGTTTGTTCCTAATTCGTGGCAAACGTGCTTATAACGCACAGTGGGCAAATTATGACTTCTACCTAATGGCAGGCTTCCATTCAGGTGATTTCCATGCAAGTGGAAACACCTCAGTCTATTACACTACCAATGCACAAACCAGCGCCTTTAAATTTGTCGAAGTGCCTCAGCCTCAGAACAATACGATTACGACGAGAGCTGTAAGATTGAGCGATGCCGCTGACGCTGAGACTTACAACTTGGCTACATATAGCAGTCCGTTTGCTACGACTCTGCCCAACGACATGAAGGCGTATACGGTTAAGAACGAGAATGGTACTTACAACTTATCTCGCCTCAACTTAACCGACCAAGTGCTTCCTGCCAATACGGGCGTTATCTTGGCTTCTAACGAAGCTAACACTTTCATTCCCGTGCCTGCTACAACAGCCCCTGAGGCTCCCACTGACAATCAACTGCAAGCTACAAGTGGTGCTGCCGTAACGGTTGACGCTGCAACCAATGCCTATATTTTTACGGCTAAAGATAATGTCGCCTTCTTCGGCTTATTGTCAAACAACCCAAACATGCGCAGCATCAAAGCCTTTAAGGCTTATCTTACAGTTGGAAGTAACGCTGCACCTCGCTTGAGCCTCAACTTTGGCGATGATAACGTTACAACGGGCATCAATACGATAACAAACGGAGAGCAGAAGGCCGACATCATCTACGACTTGAGCGGACGCCGCGTAACGAACGTACAACACGCTGGCATTTACATTGTGAATGGTCAAAAGCGCCTTATCAAATAAACACGCTCCTCTCTACTATCACAATAAATAATGAATTATCAAGACATGAAGAAAATATATATCAAGCCACAAAGCGCTATTTATACGCTCGAAGCTGCCACAATGTTGGCCGGCTCATTAGACGGCAAACAGGTTAACATGGATAGCGACCCTCAATACGATGGTAATGCTTCGCTCTCTAACAAACGTGAAAACCCTATCTGGAACAATAGCTTGCTAAGCAACGACTAAGCAAGGCATACAACGCATAAAAAAATAACTTCTGCAAGTGAAGACTTGCAGAAGTTATTTTTTTATGCAGATTACTATCCATAAACTGCAATTTAGCAGTCTTATTGGGGGGCGGGTCCTCACCTGGGGGCGACGCGTCCCCGCGTCGGCATTGCCAA
>ERZ1034678.637-NODE-637-length-18974-cov-7.023204_pt1 | contig 18974 bp, 16 predicted proteins | sample MGYA00520640_ERZ1034678 | MGnify/ENA primary metagenome ERZ1034678 (study PRJEB33766, sample SAMN09781767) | gut metagenome | biome: gut microbiome | host: Homo sapiens | place: Madagascar | study: EMG produced TPA metagenomics assembly of the PRJNA485056 data set...
AGGTGTCCCTTTTAGGATATGTTTTACAAAACAGAAAAGGGTAAAGAAATAAATTGTATCTAAAACACAAAGAATTAACCATCTGAAGAACAACAAGTTATAGGAGAATATTATTTATTTGGAATTTAGTTATGAAAAAGAAAAAAATAACAAAAGCGTTACTGAACAGTATAATTTTCAAAATAAACGCTATTGTTTGAATAAAAACTCGCAAAAACTTGCAGAAAACAAATATATATATTATCTTTGCATCGAAAAATAATATAAACATATAATTATGCAGACTAAAATAGATGTTCGTCGCGCCATAATAGAACGCGGATATAAGATACCTGCTTTTGCGGAAAAATGCGGTATGACCCCAGTTAATCTAAGAAAAAACATCATCAAGGGAAATCCCACGGTGAAAAAACTTTCCGAGATTTGCGAAGTATTAAATTGTGATATTACCGATTTGTTTTACCCTGTAGAAGAAAACGATATGCAGGATTTTTCCACTTCCGTAATTTCCACTCCGCCTTCTGAAGTAGAGATGCGTGGGGACAAAATATCGGAAACAGGAAAGTCAGAGATAGTAACCACCGCTTTCTGCCCTCATTGTGGAGCAAAGGTCCGTGTGGGCGTAGTGCTGTTGTCCGAAGAATAGCAAAAATTCCACGGCAAGCCTGGTGTGCCAATTATCAATGAATTACACTAATGGCACTAATAATATCGGGTTCATCTGATTCATCTGATGACAAAAACAAAATGCAAAACTACGAAAGTACTAACGTATTAAAATGTCAACGTATGAAGAAAATTTTTATTTTTTTGCTCATGGCAGTCATGCTGTTTGCCGTGGGCGCGAGTGTGACGAGCTGTAGTAGTGGTGACGATGATGACGACACCATCAGCGAGCAGCGTGTGGAGAAATACGTTACGGGATATAAATGGTATCTCGACAGGAAGGACCGCAGCGAGTTCCGCTTCTACCGCAACCGACTGGTGACGAGCATGAGCAGCGGTAAGGTAACGTCTGGGTCGCTCACCTATGCCGCATCGAATTTCTTCGGCACGTGGTCGGTAATCGATGGCAAACTCATTACCACATTCACGTCGGGCGCATACGAAGGGTTCGACTGGAACTCCATTCTCTACGGGTCACTCACAATCACCCAGCTATGCAGTAACGTCAAGACAATAGAGGCCACAGAGTCTGACGGCGACTCACATGAGTTAAGCAGCTACACAAGAAACATCGGAAGCAGCAACACTTTTGTTGACTATACCGACACTTCTGACCATGATGGTGCTCTCGTAGGCACATGGTGGACTACAGCATACGCAACAGAAGGAACAGCCGCTAATTTCACGATGACAGTGGGGAAAAATGGTAAGGTTAGATTTACTGCTCCAAAAATAGACATAGACAACACCACGACTTGCACAACCAAGAACGGACACGTCGCTTTCGACTTGTTCCTCACGCAGAGAACCGGCTCACGCTCGTATATCTACGTAAGAGAGAAGGACAGAATAGTATTCTACAACGAGGATAACGCGCAATCGGCATGGGTGTGGCAGAAAGAAGAATAAATATTCGTAAAAACTCGCGTAATTCGGTGTTGAAACCCCCAAAAATATTGTATCTTTGCAAAAGTATTTTTTAGAATTTCATATTCTATAAAGTATTTAAAATGTTATTGCCGCTCTTGGTCCGCGAGGATGAAGAGCGGTTTTTTTAGTGTCGGCAGCAACACACTCGTTGCTTTGTCGTAATAGCGGTTTCGGCTCCCACATCACTCGGCAAAGCGTTGCGCCTCCCACTGTCGTCGCTTTTTCAAGCCCACGAGCTGTTTGCCACCAGCATATACCCATTTAAGAAATTCGGCTTGTATGGCTTCCAGCGTGTCGTTGCGCTGTATGCGTTTAAACAGTGTTGATGCCTTGAACGCACCTATACCCAGATTGTAACAAAAATCGGCACAGGCATCAAAACGTCCTTGTGTTTTCGTTATTTCGGGGATGGATGACAAGAAGCGTTCGATAGGTCGGAGGTCGGACCGCAGCCATGCCTCTGCCTGGCTTTCAGTACAAGTGGTGCGGGGCGTAACGCCATGTGTATGGCCGTAACCGCAGGTCCACACACCCGCCGCGCAGCGGTATGCCTTGCCGCGATAGCCCTCAAACGCTTTGAGCTTGTTTATTAAGATGTCGCTTATATTCATAGCTCGTATATGTTAAAGTAACGCCACGCTCACCACGAAGCCTGCCACACACCCTATGCCGTCCATCAGCAGGTCAGTCCTGTCAAACCCACCGCCATACTCCGCGTCAGCACGCTCCTTACGCAGGCCGACGGCAAACACCGCAACAGCACTCGTCAGTGCCGCCACCCACACAGGGAGCGTCGCAAAAGCACGACACAGCGCCATCATTCCCGTCACCGTCACCGCAAAGCACAGAAACAGATGCACCAGCCTGTCGGCGCCCACCGTGGCGACAACCCTCTGATAGCCGTCATACACCCTTTTACACACTCGCTTGATTTTCTCTTTCATACCGTTTCATTTTTTAGTTAAACACCCTATTGGCTTATCACTATCTCGCCCGTAGCGCTGTCAAAGTCCATGTTCATGCCCTCACAGCGCGCAGCAGCGGCATTAGCACGTGCCGTAGCGCTGGCAGCATCCGTCGTGGCTTGCGCAGCATCGCTGGCAGCTTTGTTAGCGTTGCCTGCCGCCACGTCTGCCACAGCCTTCGCCTCGTCAGCCTTTTTTATCGCCTCCTGCGCACCGTCGATAAGGTTGCCAAGCTCGGCGGTAGGAGGAAGCACCACCACTGCCGTGTCCATCTCCACGCTGTCCTCACCCTCCTGTGGCTCAAACGACGTGTCACCCTCCGCATTGTTGTCTACAAGCACTATCTGTTCATACTCGTTGCTACGCCACGCGCTGCCAAACAGCCTGCCTTTCACCTCCAGCGCATACGAGCCGAGCGACAGCTGACCGCTCTCCACACGCGCCTCTATCAGCGAGTCGTCCTCTGCGCTGATGACAAACGACAGCGCCCTACGGCGGTAGGCGTTGACAAGGTTCACCGCCACCTCCTCACACGCAGGCAACGGAAACTTCTGTGCCTCGCCGCCCACAATCTTCCTCACGGGCACCCTTAGCGTAAAATCATTTCCTCTAACTATCTTCTTCATAATCGTTATTTTTACTTTTTCCTTTAGTCTCCTCGCTCCTCCATCAACCACCCTCTCCCCAACAGGGAGAGCAGGAGAGGGGCTTTTTCCCTTTTTCCCTTTTAAAGGAGTTGTTTTACCTTTTTACCTTTTTACTTTTTTACCTTTAATATATTACAATCTCTCCAGTAGTCGCATCAAACGTCACGTCCACATTGCTCGCGCGGCGTATCTGCTCCTCCCACTCCTCGCGTGTGCCAGTATATCCGCCAGCCTTAGCGATGTCATAGGCGTCCTCACCATGAAAACTCATGCCGTCCACACGGTAGCATGCCTGCGTGCCGTCCGCGTTCTGACGAACCAGCAACAGCGTGTCACCGTCCTGCACCTTCTCCGCCCTCGGCAGAGCAAGCACATCAATAGTCTTTATATCTCCCATTTACACGTTACTCAAATAAGTTATTAACACCATCCATAGCGCCAGCACCTCTGCGGCAAACCACGGCTTGCTGTCCCTGTCACGGCACAGCAAATACACACCATACGAGGCGGCGAAAAGCAGAGGGACATATAGCTCTACTGTCACACACCACGTCACACTCGCCACCGCCGATATTATAGCGGCGCCCTTATGCACAGCGCGCTCGTCATGCTCCAAAAAGCGCGGCGCAGCGCCGACAAACAGCAGACCGCCACAGGCGATGAACGCAAGACACGGCTCGCCAAGTCCGCTGTCAAGCAGACACACCATCATCACCAGTCCCAGCGTCACCATCGCCAACTGAAACAGCCACCCACGCCTGCCAAGCAGGTAGTAGATGCTGCTCACCATCTCAGGCACACCATACACGCTTACCACCAAGCAGAGCAGCGCCACGCATACCAACCCAGTTATCAATCCTATTGCTACCATAATCTTTCACTTTTCATTTTTCCCTTTTCACTTTTCCCTCAAACTTATCGTTATCATCTCTGGATAACCCTTCGTGTAGTCATACCCCAGCACATCCTCCACGGTCTCCATTGCCGACACATTAGCCTTATGCTGCGCAGTAGCGTTATAGCAGTCCTTAGCATACGCTTCGATATGACTGATGATGCTCTGCGCCTGCTCTATGCTCATATTGTAGCACTTGTCGCCAAACCACAGCGTCGTCTCCTCGCGACCGACATTCTTCAGACGCTCGTTACCCTGATATACGCGGTCACGAAGCTCGAAGTTCAGCCACACACGCTGTCCGTCAAGCACGAAGCTGTTGACAGAGGGGGAGGCGTCGTGCTGCTCTATCTCCTCAAGCACCAGGCGTTGTGCAGCAGCAGTAAGGGCTGCCTCCGATGTCATGCCGCCAGTCTTTAGGCGCACACCGTCATATACCCACACCTTGCGCTCCACCACTTCCGTAGTCGCCATGCCGTCCATATCAGGCATGCTACTCATCACCTCTCTCTCCTCCCTGCCGTTGATAAGCAACAGCACCACACCGTCACCAACAGTCACTCTCGGCTGTGGCTCGTCAAAATAATACTTCTCCATAATCTTTCTATTTTTAAGAATTTATCACGTATTATAATTCTGATTACTCTCACCTTTAAAGGAGTTGTTTTACCTTTTTACCTTTAAATGTACTGCATCTGATTCGTCGAACCCTCAAAGATATATCCGCATTCATCCATAATACGGACATCTTCCAATGGCAGCAAGGTCTTCTTGCCATACACCTGTTCCGCTGCCACCATCCACGCCACGATGCCCATCATGCCGCCATGCACCTCTCTTGCCACCATCTTGCCCGTAAGTTCACCGTCAGCCGTCACCTCTGGCAAACCTATCAACATCTTTATCCAGTTAGGCTCGCTCGTCTTCTCACTCTTACGTATCTCGTAGTCAAACACAGTAAATACCTGTCCGCTACGAGCCAACTCAATAGGCTTAATGTTAGGCGCATCCATCTTGCGGTCTATACGTATCTTCTTTGTCAGTTCTATTAACTTCATGTCTTTTTCTATTTTTACCATCTCTCCGAAACCGTCCGTGTGTCGCAGCAGTCCGAAGTAGCTGCCCCACGACTCATTGCTGTCGCATTTTCTCGCTCTTAGCAGCGTGTCCTTGCGTATAAGGCAGTAGCCTTTGTTTGTGTCGGTCACATTCTTGTCAGCATTGCGTATCACCCGATAGCCACAAAAGTCAAGGCCACGCTTGTCATTGATGCTCGTCACCCTCGTATCGCCACGTTTCGCCCTCATCTTTAGCTCGTACCACCAATACTGCCTTATCCTCCACTTTATCCGCTGCGCTTCCTCCCTTGTTTGACAAGCCACCATACAGTTGTCGGCATAACATAGCCGCCACTCGGTGTTTCGGCACAGCCATTCGTGAAACCTAAGCATCAGTATATGATGGGCGAGCGGACTTGTAGGTGTGCCCACAGGCAACTGTCCGTTAACAAAGCACAGCTCCACAGCAAAGTCTATCAGCCATTTGTCACCAATAAGGTATTTCAGTTCCTTACGGAATACACTCGGCTTTACGTGCATATAACACTGCCGTTGGTCAGCTGTTACCACCCATTCCATCTCCCGCAGGTCGTAGAACAGATGTTTTATTCTCGGCAGCACATAGTTGCTTTTCAGTTCTTTGTGCCTCGCCGACGGTGTTATGCCACATCCTTCCTTGCAGTTGAGCGACACCAACGGGTCGCGTCTACGATATATCGGCTCTAACTTGTTCTTCAGCAGGTGTTCGTACACCAACGTTCTGAACGTAGGAGCGTCGATATGTCTGACCTTCTTATTGTTGTTCACCTTCGTCAGCTTTCGGTACGCTATATCCTTACGCCAGCTTCCATCCTTGAGATGTTGTTCAACGATTGCGCATAGCCCTTTTACATCCTTCAATGCTTCCTTTACCTCTGGTCGTCTTCTTCTGCCTTTTGCGGCGCTCCACACAGCCTTTACGTAGTCGTCGGCAGCGAAAGGTAGGTAATTGGGTCTATGCACGTTTTTATTTATATGTTTTATGCGGATTACTCCGCTGTTAATTTTCAGTGTCGGGCTAAAAGGTTGACGGAACTGTCTGCCCGTCAGGATGTCTCTCGGTCACGTCCGCTGCATCGCGTATAGCCATCGTGCTACGCTCACATCCCTTGTCTTTGATATTTTCTGCTTCTCCAGAGCGAGAGTGGTGTTCCCGTGTTATTAGTTCTGCATCATTTTTTGATGCCCGACGTTGGGCAGAACCGCCATTGTTAACGTTCGAGTTATTGACCGCATTGTTCGCATTGAGGGAGCGAGCTGAACAATTGCCATTATTCGCATTGCCACGAAAACGCACGGCTCAGGAACACCAACCTCTTTAGCCACTTCTTATCAGAGTGGCATCACCCCTCATGCAGGCTTCAGAGGCTTCGGCCCTCATGCCGAGCTTGTCTCGCCATTGGGGATATTTTATATTCTTTACTTTCATGTGTTTTAATTTTAATAGTTAATTCCAAAGTTGGACACGGGGCTTGCAGCCCCCGCTTCGCACGGTTGCACCGTGCTGCGCCAGCTGCGCTAAACTGCGCCACGTTGCACGATACGACACTGGGCAGAACCGCCATTGAGAACGCCCGAGTAAACGACCGCAGCGGCCGCAAGGAGGGAGCGAGCTGAACAATTGCCATCACTCGCATTGCCACGAAAACGCACGGCTATGCGAACGCGTTGGTTAAGCGTGCGTGACCAATACGGGTAAGTCCACATGTAGCAGCACTGCCACGAACCGAGACTACCACCGTTCTCTATCTTATAAGGTGTAAATCCCAGCCTCTTTTTGGCGTATCCATCTGATAAGAACGGCGGGCCAAAGATTCCCATCTTGTTATATACAGCTTCAAAGCCGAAGATTCCCAAGTCATTCAGTTGCGGGTTGGTCTCGTTTACCCACTTGTCTTGATACGGCTCTAAGTAAAACTCTACAAAGTTCTTCTCCAACTGTTCAGCGTTGTAACTACCATTAGTAGCAACCTTATTTGTGCCCACCATCTCACAGCCGCCACCCCAATAGACAAAGATGTCACCACTGAGATTCATACCATGTATCAACGACATTCGCAACTGTATCGCAAGGTCATAGGTAGCCAGCGTGTCAGCATCTTTGTAGCCCTTACAGGTGCCTATACGTTTACGATACACCTTACAATTCATCTCGCCATCTTTCAAGCCTTTTACGCCTGGTATGTTCTTATAATGATAGGTTGCGCCGTATGCTTCATATTCTGCGTCTTCGGCTACACCCATCTCGGCCGCCCACGATGCCGCCATCTGGCTCTCCATACACTCTTCTTTCGCCATGTAATAGTTTATGTGGCAAGAAAAATTATATTTCTGCATCTTGTTGTTATAGCCAAATGGCGTGTCTCTGTTCCATGTGTAATAACCCCAATTTGCTCCCCCCTGTTCCTTGCATTTTATGCCGCCATTATTCAGCCATTGTTCTTCGTTGTTGCAAGGGTAGTTAGACGAGATGCCCGAACCAAACAATTTGTTGTCGTACAAATCCTTCGTGCCATACAGCAGCTCCATACACATGATAAAGGTGTTCAAGGCATGATAGCCTCCCTCGGCAAAGGGCAATGGCGCTGTGGTAACAGCATTGTTAGCACGTGCACGTTGCATGGTCGTTATCTGGCTCATATCACGTATTCGTGGATATGTTCTGCCATCCACAAACATTGAGCACAAATCATTGCTCACTGGGTTTCCAGTATTCGTAGTGTTCGCATCGCCCACCGCATACGCATAGAAGAAGTTGCGCGTCTTGTTGCCCACGGTCGTCACAGGGCAAGGGGCTATGGCCGTGCCTAACAAGGGGAAACGCCCGGTGTCAATGCCATCATAGCGCACAGGCTTCGTGAAGATGCCGCTTATCACCTTGCCGCTCTTGCCTGTCTGTCGGTCAACGGGGTACAGCGTATCATATCTGCCCAACATCACCGAATACTTTGTCTCTGTCGTCTCCCACGGCAACAATTGTCTTACCTTGTTGCCCTCGCCATCATACAACGTCACAAGGCCCAGCGAGTTATACACCTCTACAGCGTTATAGGGGTGCGCGCCAGCCTTATCTGTCACCACCGCACCATTCTTCAACGTCAGCTTCTGTGTGTGTTCGGGGTCGGTATATAGCTGCACGTCACAGGCAGCACGCATCTCCTCGGTAATGCCCACGGTAGGAGCAAACGCGCCACTCGCGAAACGGAACATGTTGTTATCCATCAACTGCCCCACGGGGTGGGTCGCCTCGCCCGTGTTGTCGGTATGGTCTATCAAGAAAAAGTGCCAGTCGTTCAAGATTGCCTTGTTGCCCTTGCCGTTTTGAAAGTGTGGGTCGCCCGTCGTTTCATCGTTCTCGGCAACATAGTAGTCGCTATCGGCCACTATCGAGTCTTTCAACTCTTCTATGCCAGCCTTCGCCTCGTCCACCTTCTGGTTTATCTTCGACAGCTGCGTACACATGCTCGCCGTCATACCGTCGCGCACCACCTTCATCGTCAGGTCTGCCACGTCCACCTTGTAGCTCACCACCACCTTGATGGCGCTGCGAGCCTGGAAGTTTGACACAAAGCGGCAGTAGCCGTCCGTAGGCAGCTCCGCATCGGCGTTGAGCAGCGTCAACGGCTGGTAGCTGCCCACCTTTGTCTGGAAGGTAGCAGGCAGATAGTCCACCGTCTGCCCTGTCTGGTCGTCAGTTATCACACACACCTCGCCCTGCGCCTCTGTGCCAGCGGCCGTTGTGCTCTCTTGCGTGGTGTAGGCATAGGTGTAGCTATGTGTCTTTCCGTCGTATGTCGCTTTAGCAGTCGCCACACGGCCTTTCTCGTCATAGGTGTAGGCATATTCTATCGCTCTGCGCTCCGCCTTGTCTATATACTCGGCAAACACGCACACGCTGCCATCCGTAGCGCCAGGTTTGAACAGATATTCGTTGCCAAGCTCGGCAGTAAACTCGGCCATTGCCCAACCAGCCTTCGCGGTCTTCACACCGTCTTTGCTCACCACATAGCCTGTCTGCGAGGCTACCAGCACAATGTCTGCGCGGTCAGAGTACGGGCCGAGGCTCTTTTTCATACGTGCCACATCGGCGGCGGCAGCCTCACTCGCCACACGCACCGCCTCACTGATGTCTATACACTTGTTCCACCATGCCGCCTCCGACAGCTCATGGCCTTTGTTCACACCTGTATCGGCGTCTACCTTCACGCATAGCCACACCGTCGTGCCGTCACTGATGTAGTCTAACAGCTTATACTCCTTCTCTGCCAACCACTCTGTGCCGGCAGGCGTCATTACGACCTTGATTCTTTTTTCTGTCATATCTTCGTTTTTAAAAATCATTTACTCTCATATATCAGACCGTTGGCAGTGTTGCTGCCCACAAGCACCGTCACTTTACACGGCACAGCACCGCTCGGACGGGCTATGGCGATGCCGCCAGCGCCATATTTCGCCACTGCCTCGCTCGTGCTGAACTTCAATACAGCCTCTTGGTTCGGGTTCACGGCGAACGGCCTGCTGCCCGTCACCGTCTCTCCTCCCACCGTCGCCGACGATGCCGTCGCCGTCAGCTCGCCCGTGAAGCCAGAGATGCTAAGACTAAACTGACTAAGCATTATATTTATCGTGCTGCCCGTCACGTTCTTGTATGTCACACCAACGTTGTACATCACGCTGTAGTTCTTGTTCGTCGGCGCCACCGCCTCCAGGTCCATCACCGTGTAGCGACCTTCTATCTTCGTCACCGTGCCGTCGCCGACAGCAGAGGGACCTGTAGCGCCGATGCTGTATGTCACCACACCCAGCGCGTTCGTGAACTGTAGGCGTGGCATGCCGTCGACAAGGCCTATGAAGGCGCTGGCGAGGCTGTTCGTCGTAGTGGCGATGAACGCGCCGTCACGCACCGTCACCGTCAGCTTACCGTCGCGGCTCACACTCTGTAGCGACCGTGCCACCACGTTGCCGTCGCTGTCCACGTCCATAGACCGCTCGCCAGCGTTGTTTCTCAACGTGAAACGGTCCGCAGTAATGTCCACCTCTCTGTGTCTTATATCAATGCCCGTGTCAAGCAGGCGTGCCTCGGTGCTGCGGTCCTCCGTCAGTGTCTCCGAGCCTTCTAACCAGTCCGTGACGTTCGCGCCCACTTCGAGCTTCGGCTGTGCTATCGTCGCCGTGCCACCACTGAGCAGGCGCAGCAGCATATAGTCAGCCTTGCCAGTGCCTTTGTTACGCCAGTGAATCCAATAGCGGCGCCACTCGCTCGTCAGCGTCACAGCGCTCGAACCGTCACCCACGTCTGTGCGCGAGAGGCCGTCACTGTTCTCGCAACGCATTTTTATACCTGTGCCGTGGTACATGTAGCCGCTTATCCGCCCCGAACCTTTCGCCATGAACGACAGCGTGTAGTCCTCGTTCAGTGCAAAACCGTCTGCCGCCTTCCATTGCAGCATATCTATGTAGTCGGTGTCTGCCGTAGCCTCTATAGTGGCGCAGCCGCCGTAGCCCTCTGCCGTCACCGTGCCGTTGCGTGTCACCATGTTTCCACTCTTCTCCAACGTCCGCGTGTTGCCAAGCATGTTGCCACCGACATACTTATAGTCCTGCTCTGACAGGCCCCAGCCGTTATAGCCGTCGCCCTCTTGGAGCATCGGCTGGCACACCCACACGCCCATCGACGTGCCTGCCGTGCCATTCTTCATGCCGTACAGCACACGCGCATAGCTCGCCGACACGCTCTGAGGCATCTCCCACGTCCACGTCACAAGCTGCCATGCCGACGTCTTCTCCGTAGTGGTGAGCACATGGTCCGTCAGAGTGCTCACATCTGTAGTGCTGTCGGCAGAGGCACGGAAGCCGACGCGGTAGAACACCACGGCACGCGCATCAGTCACCTTCACCCATGCCGACATCGTGTATTTCTTACCTTTCTCCAGCCGCACATTATAGCCTCCTGTGGCAGCATCCATGCCCACCGTCACCGTCTCCTGCGCCGCCGACACACCATGCCAGCAGTTCATGCCGTCCACGCCGCCAAGCCGCTCTATGCCGCTCTCGCCGAGGGCGGTCATACCCATGCCCTCGCCTTGTCTACGAAGAGCGCTGCCCACGAGCAGATTCTTCCTGCCCACAGCTGTCTGACCCACCTTCAAGGCTATCTCACGTGCCGACTGCGTTATTTCCGATGTGTATTTCAAAAGCTTGCCATCGGTCTTCAATGGCATGCCGTCAACGGTGTCGCTAAGCTCCGTGTAGCGGCTCGACAGCTGCGACATGCCTGCTTCTATACCGCCCCACACAGCGCCGACCTCCACCTTTACGGCGATAGAGATAGACAACGGCACCGTCGTGCCATCGTCGGCAAACACGCCTGTCACGGTCACGCTGCCGTCGGTGTATGGTATCTTCATGCCGTCAATGGTCTGCTGCGACACAGTCGTCACCGATACCGTCTGCCCTGACACCGACGCCGTGCAGTTCACGCCTCGCACAGCAGTCAGCGCACACTGTGCCGTCACATCCTTGCCGCCACGACTTACCGTTATCTGTGCCTTCGCCAAAGAATAGTCCTGCACCTTATAGCTGCCGTCAGCAGCCTTCACGGCTTTCAGCACTATCACGGCAGGGGTCGCCGTCACCGTCAGACCGTCACTGCCAGGCGTGCCATCACTGCCAGGCTTGCCAGGTGCTCCCTGCGCGCCATCGGCGACAATGGCTATATCGGTCTTGCCAAGTGCCGTGCCGTCGGCAGCGACAGCAGTCACAGACAGCCGCGACAGGTCAAACAGCGCACCGATGTCGCTCACCTTGCTTATCGTCTTCACGCCGTGTGTGCCGTCTGACAGATTGTAGTCCGCGCGTAGCGTCACCTTGCCTGACCAGTCCTCCGCAGCGTTACCACCGACATAGCGCCACACACTGAATGTCACGTCGTCAGGCTCGGCGTCTTGTGTGCTGACATGCCGCACGATATATGCCGATGAGGGCACGACGTCATATCTCACCGCCACGGGGTCTACCACGTTATCTTCGCTGCCAGAGAACCACTTGAAATAGTCGGCATTGAAGCGAACACCCGTTGGAGAAATAAAGGCCGTCACTGTCTTCCATTGCCACACGTCAACACCACCATCGTCAGTGCTCCAAGTGTTGCCCATCTGGTGATACATCGTAAGCGACGGAGCCACACGAGCGTCGCCGTCGTCAGCACTCGTCGCTATCTTGATGATGTTGCCGCGCTGCACAAAGCGTGTCTGCGAGCCTGCCTGCACGATGACATCACCCTCACATGGCTCATCTGTGCCCTGGGGGTCGAAGCCATAAAACTCACGACCCGTCAGCAGCACGCCGCCATCGTCCTTGTCGGTGCCGTCTTGTGCCGACACCACAGCGGCGAAGCCTGTCATCTGCACACCTGTCACCAGCGTCACAGCCACGCCACCCCATGTCACGACGTTACCATTGCCGTCCGCGAGCGTCGACACCTCATTGACAGGACTCACAGCGTCACCGCCAGCGAAGCGCGCCACGTTCGACAACACCACATAGTCATACAGCTTGCCGTCATCGAGCACCTCCTGACCGCGACCTACAACCAAGCGCCAATAGTATCTGTTGCCACCGGTGCTGCCGCTCACGTTGAACGTCCTGCACATAGCCATGTCACCCACCTTCCACCAGTTCATCGTCTGTGTAGTGCCGTCATCGGCGGCCGCCCAGCACTTCCATGCCACAGCAGCGCCGTCGCCGACGACACCACCGTCAGCACCCAACGCCGACACCTTCACTATGCGGCTGCCAGCATTTGACAGCAGCAGCGTGCCACCAGAATAGCTCACCTTGCGTATCTCCGTCTCCGCAGCAAGCAGCTTCCCTCTCACCACGGCATTGTCAACATACAGATGCGACTTGCCGCTACCGTCCTTGTACAGCTCGAAGCCCTTGCCGCCAATGAGCGTGCGGTCAGCAGACGTGACGCCCTTGCTGCGCACCCCCGACAGCTCCACATCGCCAAGACGTGACGTGCCGTCACGCTTTATATACGTGTCTCTGCCGATAACGAGGTCTCCACCGACGGTCAGCCCACGACGCAGACGAAGCGACTCCGCCTCCATGTTGCCGTCACCATCTATCATCGCACCACTCACACCCTCGGCATAACGGCCCGACAGCCACCCCTTCTCAAACGTTATCACCTCCTGGGCGGTGTCTCTATGCGTTCTTGACAGTGCGTTTTTGCCGAGATAATCGGGGGTGACAATTTTGTTGTTGGATGTGACTGGCGTTATATCATCGGCTACACCTATAATGTCGCGCTTCTGTTCGTCAAACGACAGTTTCCCACCTTGCATGATAGTGAGAGTGTTGACAAAAAATTGGCGAAACACGGTGCCTGCATTCATCGTGATGTTCTTCAGGAAGGTTACGATACCGTCAGCATAATTATAGTCATACCACTCGCTTTCGTAGGGAATGGCACTGATTGCTTCATCCGAAGACAAGTAGCCAAATACGATTCTTCCGCCTATTTTCCAATCGCGCTGCACCGTGCCGTTATCTCCCGACGAGGTTATGATGCCCTGCAGAAAGATGTAGTAGTATTTCTCGTCGCCTACCTGCTCTTCTTTTTTATTCTTGCCGTAGATGTCTATCTGTTCTGACGGGAACACGATCCATGCCGAAGCAGTGAGCGTCATGTCACGAGGAATGGCGGCATAGACGTATTTTTCGGTGTTGGAATTGAATACCGTTGGAGCCGCTTGCAAAGGCCAGCGTCGGTAGTTGTGTCCGGCATCGAAACCGATAATATCCTTGACGTACACAAGTATCTGGGCACCGCTTATGCACGATGCCTGGATATAGTTTGGATTGCCCAGCGCGTTTAGTTCAATATATAACGCTGTCGGCGAAATCCAATAGTCTTTGGTTGTGGCTTGTGTCATATATTATGTTGATTTTCTATTGCGAATTTAGCTAAAAGCGTTAGCATAATACGGACATACCTAAACGCAAACGACCCCAAGAGGATGGTGGCTCTTGAGGTCGTAAGGCTTTATAACTTTGTGCTGCCGCAGAAACTGAGGCGTGCTGTGAACGATACGCTGTACATATCGGTCTTAGTGTCGTCGGCATATTTAATGGTTTCTTCCGACTCGATGATGCAGGGTAGAAACTTGCCGTTAATCTTCAGCCATACGTGCTCGGACATGAGCAATTCGTGAAGATACCAAGCGAGCCATGTTTCATCCAATGGGTCGGTCATATAGTTCCAACCCTCCTTGTTGCCCTGCTTGCGTACTGCCGACCGAGAGAAAGAGTGTAAGGTCTCCTTGCGGGTCACGGTGTAATTGGTGGCTTTGATGTCTACCTCCTGCGCATAGCTCTTGGGTATGCTGATGCTCTCAAGCACACCGAACGAGTTGATGAAACGAAACTCCGTGCGTCGTGCTGCCTCGGAAGCAGGTAGGGCGAAGATCTGTTGCCCGCCTATGGTCTGTGCGCCTTCTACGGTTATGTCGTAGGCTTTGGCTTCGGGCGCATTCCAAGTGGCGGTCATTAGACTGACAGCCGGACTATACGCATCGGCATAGACAAGTTGCTCGCCTACGCACACCAACTGGGGTGTGGTGTTAGGTTTGCGTGTCAGTCTGCCCACCTTCATGTCCTGCTCGCCCATCAAGCGGTCGTAGTCGGAAAAGCCGCCGAAGATAGTCTGCTTCACGTCTTCGCCAGCGAGATACGACACAGGCTCCGTTTTTTTTACTTCGCCGTTAGTCATATACTCGTCGTATGCCGATACGTTGAATTTTACTACTGGCATAACGCCTGGCTCAGGCGAATACTCGTAGGAATCGCGGAAGGTGCGCAGGGCAGACGAAATGTCTACTTGCACTGCTTTACCATTTTCTGTCAAGACGGGTTCCGTCAAACGTATAGTCTCGTAGTTGCCGCCACTCACGCGACACTTCACCTCAAACACCATTCGGTGAAACGAAGGCGAACCACTAAGCGTGAGCGGAGTGACGGCGAACGTGATAGGGTTGCCGTTGAATATAGAACCATCAACTAATTTCAGATTTGCTGCCATTGAATTTAGAATTTATAGAATTTAAAGAAGTTATAGAAGTTAAAGCCATGTGTCTTACATTTATATTATATAGCGAAAACCTCAATTTCCACTTCGCCCAATCCGTCACGTGCCGAAATCTCGGCGTTCACCTTGTCAATCAAGCATTTCTTACCGTCGATATTCCACCACTCTTTCCAATGGTTCTGAATGTCGGCTACCTGAGCTACAGACGCAAGACATTTGACGTAATAACGCTTACGATTGAGGATGAAATGGATATAGTCGATAAGGAACACGTCTACATATCCTCGGTTCTTCACTTCGGGAGTGTTTACCACAAGTGGAGCATCTGCCCATTCGGGCTGCACCCAAGCACGCGGCTTGAGAGAGAAACGTTCGTCGTTACTGAGTTCGGGTTCATACATGTTTCCATAGCAGTCGATACTATCTGTTGTGAGCGCATATTGTCCTACTGTGGTACGCCATTTTGAATTACCGAATCCATCATAGTTGTAATCGTAAGACTCATGGCTTGAGTCGACACCACCACCACGCATTACAGCAATAGATAGTCCCCAGTCGTGTGATTGTAGTGGCGAGTTGCCATCATCGGTATTTGATGGGTCGTAGCTCTCGCGCAACGAGAGCTCTTCAGTGACATAAAAATCAGCGATGGCCGATGAGATAGGATTCTTGATGTATTGCGTAAGAAACTCATGCTCCATGTCTTCGTCGATGAACGCAGCCATAACAGTTTCGGCTTTATGGCCGTTTACTGATGTTGCCATGTTGCCACTAATATTTGTACCCGTTGTGGGCTGCACAGCTCCGTCTGTAAAGAACTCATTGCCGAAGCTGGCGGAAAGGGCCTGGCGATAGTTGGTATCAATTAATCCTACAGGCACGAAACTTGACTTAAACTCCTGAATATAATCTTCGTTGATTGTAGAGCAATCGCCTAACTCTACACCCTTCATGGCGGCCACCTCAAACAATCGCGGCTCCATATTTGATACATCGGTAAAATTAGAGTCAATCTTTACGCGATATTTGTTACCAGTAGTTTTGTCAACAAAAACATTCATCTGACCGTTTTTAACCTGGTGTATAATGTCTTTATAAACCATATTTGTTACGGTGCGATCCTTGGGGTATTCTATGTAGTCGTAGTCGGTGTTATAGTCCTTTACAGCGTTCTTCACGTTGCTTTTCTGCTCTTTTGCATCGCTCTCGGCTGCATATCCAGCACGCACACCAGTAATCTTCTCCGTGATGGGGAGCATACTGAGCACCTGGGCGTGAAAATCGCGAGGCGTAGGGTTCTGCTTACGAAACACGTCGCGAATGAGATAAGCCGTTACTTTCTTCTGCTCATAGTCGTAATGAAACTTAATACCAAATTGCTGCTCCAGTGAGTCGATAACATCTGATACAGCCTCGGCCGGAAAATTCTGCTCGTTGGCATACATTTCTACTACGCTGGCGCTCATTTGTGCTTTCTTGATGGAAGACTTTGTTGTGATGCTCGCCACTTTATCTATGCCTACAGTAACGTGTTCTGCTTTTTCCGATTTTAGTTTCTCCAACTCACTTTTTTTAAAGTATTTTTCTGGAAAACGCTCATCAACCATGTCTATAATTCGGAAATACGCGGGATAATAAACGAGTTGCTGAACCGTTTTGTCTTTCGGGTTTTCTAACGACAATGTGCCACCACAACCTCTCGATTCAAGCCAAGTGTTTACATCGTCAAAAAGGTCTTTTGTCTCCTTTTCTGAGTTGGCTACTTTTTGAAAGAAGCCAAGTTTGATGTCGCCTTCCTTCTTTAGGCCCGCTTTCACCTCTTCGTCTTCCTTTTTATATGTAGAGCCAACATACAACGGCTTTGTGTCATAGGCACATTTTGTGGTAAAAAAACAAAGACGTTTCATATCGCCTATATCCATAAGTGCCGACTTATCAAACTGCACACCGAGATACTCAAACAAACAGTCAAGGAAAAAGAGTATGTAGAAGCAGATACCCGATTGCGGACGGTCGGCCTCTAATACCCACAGTGGTCCGCGGTCTTCATACATTTGGCCATCTTCCGACTCTTTCGCTTTTTTTACGAGTGCATCTGAAGTAGATGTGCCATCTGCATCTATGTCGTGATGACCATAGCAGATACGTGCATTACAAAATAACTTTTGAGGATAAGATTCAGAAACATTGATATAAGATTTTACAACGACGGGGAAAATTACTTGCGTGCCATCGGGGTATGTTCGCGTTTTTTTTGTGTCGCGAACCGCCTCATGCTTAGTACCTTTTTCTTGACATTTACCAGGAAACGAGAAACCCAGCGCCTGTGGCGAAAAAGTTATAGTGGTGGTGCCACTACCTACAGAGCCGAATTTTTTATTGCCTTTTTTCCCTTCGTATTTTATAACGACATCGGTGTAATAATCTACAGCAACGTTCACTTCGTCTATCTTCTCGCCTATAAGGAGCTGGTCTTGGTATTTAGACGGTATAGGCACCTCGTTGCACTTGAGGTCGCTAATGAGGTCGGAGAACGACTGTGTGCTTGCATCGACGTTGAGCGAGAGGGAGTCTTCCAGTCGTTCGTCTTCCTGAATGATGGCTGTGCCCGACGCAAAGGGCACGCCATCGGCGATAATCTGCATCGGCGTGTGCTCGTAGCTCACGGGACGAATGTCGCTGCTGACATCATCCACGTTTTTTAGGAAATGTCGGTTGCCTTCGATGGGCAGCTCAACGGGATAGGAGAACATCTCGGTGTCGTTGAAGATAGGATTCTTCAACTCGATGCTGATGGATGCGTCTTCCTTTAGAGCGAGCGGCTTGCCGTCGGCAAGTATGGTGAGTTTGCTGTTCATAGAATTGATATTTATGGGCCTTTCTAAACCTTTAAGTGTTATACTATTATTTTTGCGTTGCCGTAGAGTGTGATGTTACGCTCTGATGTGGCATATACCGTTGTTTCGCCGCAGGCTTCGAGCTTGCGGTAGGAGAGAGCCTTGACAGTGCCTCCGTGAGCCTCGCACGTCACGCTGCCATTGAGCACGGCATCAGCGGTGGTCCATAGTCGGGCGGCTGTGTCGGCTTGCACCCATCCTTTGCTTACATGACCATAGGCATGGTCGTGGATTTCGATTAGGGCTTGGTCGCAGCGGTCGCTATACACCTGACTATGATCCCATGCACGGACGGTGGCTTTGCCCAAGACGTAGCAGTGGGCATAGTCGTTGATGTCTACGATGAAGTCGTAGTCGGTAACGAGGACAAGCACAAACTCTGGCGCTGTCTTAGGACATTCGTTGACGTAGATACCGGCAGCGTTCATTTCTTTGCGCAGGGTGGGGTAGAGGGCAGGCAGACGGTCGTTAATGATGTCGGCATACTTGCTCTCTACAATGTCTTCCCAGTTGGCTCGCCACACAGCCATGAGCTGACTAATATTTTCAGTGGCGAGCATGGCACGATAGCCTTCGGCGCAAGCATGGCGGTCGTGGCAGGCATGGGTGCAAGTAGTCTTTAATATCTCGAATGGTGTCATTTCATTTCTTCTTTTACTTTTTCAAGAATGGCCTCGTAGCCTTTCAGTTCGTCTTCAGTCACGATGTCGGCGTAGTCTTTGCGGAGTTGGGCGATGCGGTCGGTAAGGCCTTTTACGCGGGCTTTGGTCGATGGCTTGTCCTTGCG
>ERZ1034678.643-NODE-643-length-18898-cov-22.522581_pt1 | contig 18898 bp, 13 predicted proteins | sample MGYA00520640_ERZ1034678 | MGnify/ENA primary metagenome ERZ1034678 (study PRJEB33766, sample SAMN09781767) | gut metagenome | biome: gut microbiome | host: Homo sapiens | place: Madagascar | study: EMG produced TPA metagenomics assembly of the PRJNA485056 data...
CCCGCGGCAGATGGAACGCGAAAATGAGATGATCGTTATTTCACATCGCCTTTTTGTTTTGGGGTAACGAAAAATGAGAAATGTTGGTGGCGGCTTCGCCGCAAATATATATGGGGCAATGCCCGCTTGAGGCATTAGCAGTAAGACATCAGAAGTCAGAAGTCTGATGGCTGATGTCTCCTAGTCTCCCAGTCTCTTAGTCTAATCCCTAATCCCTAGTCACCAGTCACCAGTCTCCTGCACCGTCAGAGCCTTTGCCGTTCCATTGGCATCGAAGATGGTGATGCGGTTCTTTCCGTTTTCCTTGGAGGTATAGAGCGCGTTATCGACCCTCTTGTAGAAGCTCTGCTCAAGCTCACCAGGGCGGGCAATGGTGACACCGAAGCTGGCGCTGACAGGGAAGCCATCAGGGAGAATATGGGCGCGGAGGAGGTCATCTTTCATGCGGAGGGCCAGCGTCTCCGCCGTTTCCAGCGTAGCGCCGGGAAGGATCACGAGGAATTCATCACCGCCCCAGCGGCCGGCGTAGCCTCTGCCTGCGGTGTGCTTCTTCATGAGATCGGCAAGGGTGCGGATGACGGCATCGCCGATGGAGTGGCCGTAGGTATCATTGATCGTCTTGAAATGATCGAGGTCGATCATGATGGCAGAGAGCGGCATCCCGATCTCTGCATTGTTTTTGATGCACTGGGCGAGGTATTTTTCCATGGCACCGCGATTGAAAAGGCCGGAGAGGCTGTCGTGGGTCGCAGCGAATTGGAGAGCGTCCTGCGTCTCTTCCAGTTCTTTCATGGTGGTGCTGACGAAGGCTGCCATCTGCAGGAGATGGGTCATGTGCTGCGTCAGGTGGACGGGGTTATAGGAGACATCCTTTTGCTGCGCCTCTGCTGCTTCGCGGAAGACGACGACATTTCCCGTCAGATGGGCAGCGACGAGACGCTGCCCGGCGCGGTATATTTCTCCATGGGCGTAGATGCCGAAGGAAGGGGTGACATGGTTGTAATTGGCAAGGACGTCGCCGAGGTTCTTATTGAGAAACTGGTAGCGCGCGGCGCAGGAGAGAATGTGCGTGCTTTCGCCTCCGAACGCATGCATTTGCTCCCAGATCTTCTTCGTTTCTGCGAGCATCAGCTCCGGGTCGCCGTAGGAAAGGCGCATCTCTGTACCGACGGTGCAGCGGATATTGAAAAGGATGCCGCCATCGAGCGTGCGTCCCTGCGGCAGGTGTGCATGGACATAGCCATCTGCCAGCTGGAGCAGCGGAAAGGGGAGCGACTGCTCCTGAAAATCAGGGGTGTGGATGTATTTATCGTAGTAGTAGACCGCAGGCTTGTGGTCGAGCTCTTTGATGATCATAGGGCCGTCCATCGCGGTCACGGTCAGGGGACGAGAGAGCGGGCGGAAGCCCAGGACATGGTTGAGCAGGATGGAGATATCGCCTGTATAGACGCGAAGGACCAGCCCAGCAGTTGAGATGTATTTCTTGGAAAAGACATAGGTATGGTTCGGCCAGGTCTGCGAATCCGCGAGTGCGCCCCAGACGGGAAGCGCCCCCGGCAGCTCGTGCGTCAGTACGTTCAGGAAGGGCGAGAAGTCGGAAAAACGGTCATCGCTCTGGGAGGCCAGGATCTCAATGCCGCAAAGGGGCCGGGAGATCTTATTGATCTCACCCATCACGGCCCATCCGACAGCGTCCTCCTTCCCCGGTGCATGGTCGAAGCAGATCGTGTGGACATATGTCTTTTCGAAGACTTCGAAAAGGATGATGATCTTTTCGGTGCGGTTCACGCCCTGCTCGATGCATACGCTGCTCGTCATCCCGGAGATCTCCGCCTCCGGAAAGGAGAGAGACAGGGCATCCACCATCTCCTGAAGGCCTTCTTTCTTCGTGTAGGCGGTGAAGATGGAGATCAGAAGGGAGCATCCGGACACGCCAAGGGAACGAAAGGAGCTGATGACACCATGGATTTCGGAAGGCTTGGAAATGGTATAGGAGTATGGCTTCATAAGGATTCCTTCTTTGGGAGAAATGAGGGAAAATAAGGTTCAGGGTTCGGGGTTAGCCCCGGGGGCATACTGCCCTTTGATTCCGTTTGAAAGCTTCGCTTGAATGAGAAATTAGAAATGAGAAATGCGAAATGGTGGTGCGGCGCATAAAAATATGGAAGCGCCGCGGAGTTTTGATAGCGCTTCGCGCCGTCGTCATCTCGAGCGTAGCCGAGAGATCCTCCTTGTAGAACGGTCAGCATGCTAACTGTGCTATTTCAATCACCGCTTGCTCCTAATCCCTAGCCACTAATCCCTAGCTACCAGTCCCTAGTCCCCAGTCCCTACTCCCGCGTCACCTCTTTCACCTGATGCTCGGCATCGAGGAGGATGATGCGGTTTCTGCCGCCCTCTTTGGCGAGGTAGAGGGCATCGTCCATGCGCTTGTAGAAGATCTGCTCGCTTTCATTCGACGAGGCGGTGGTGCAGCCGATGCTGGCGGTGAGGAAGGAGTGGTCGGGGAGCTGGATCGTCTGGAAGGCTTTCTGCAGACGGTTCGCCACGATGAGTGCGCCGGGAAGTGTGGTGCCGGGGAGAATGATGACGAATTCGTCTCCGCCCCAGCGGCCGGCGAAGTCTGTCGGACGGATCATGCGTTTCATGATGCGGGCGACTTCGAGGATCACTTCATCGCCTTTGAGGTGGCCGAAGGTATCATTGATATGCTTGAAGGTATCGAGGTCGATCATGAGCGCGGAGAAGGCGAGCTGACGCTCACGGGCATCTTCATGGCAGCGGCAGAGCATTTTTTCGATCGAGCCACGATTGAGGAGGCCGGTGAAGCTGTCATGGCTGGCAGCGAAGGAGAGCTGTTTTTGCGTCTCTGCCAGTTCTTTCGTCGTTTCCGTGATGAAGGTCGCGAGCCGCTGGACTGTAGAGAGCGCTTCCCCAAGGACGACGGGGGTATGGTGTTTCTTCGGCGTGTTCCTGATGGGCGCTTCCCCTTCGCGGAAGGAGATAGAGACGAGAGTCATATTCGTCGTCTGGGTCTTCCCGGCGATACGGATGAGTTCGCCGTTCACATACCCGCCGGCGGTGACGCAGAAGTCGCTGTAGGCAGAGAGGATCTGATTGATATCTTCTTTCAGAAAGTAGCGGCGTGTGACACAGGAGAGGAGGAGCATCCCTTCAGGCACAAAGCGTTCGATGTGGCAAAGCACTTCGCGGCTGGAGAGGATGACTTGGTCGGGATCGCCGTAAGCCATCTGCACCTGATCGCCAACGTGGCTGAAGACATTCGTCTGGAGCGCGCCATTACTTTTGGCGTCCAGCGGCAGGACGGCGAGGCGGAACTGATGGGCGTTTCTGACGAGCGGGAAGAGGAGCTGGCTTTTCCCGAAGTCGGTGCTGTGGAGGTATTTCTGATAGAAATGGATCGCTGGCTTATGGTCGAGTGCTTGAATGACGAGCGGGCCATCCATGGCGGTGATCGTCATCGTGCGCCCAAGAGGCTGCCAGCCCATGACGCTCGTTGTCATGACCTTTACGCCGCCAGAAAAGGTGATGAGAAGGATGCCGCGTGAAAGAATGGCGGTCTTGGTAAAGACGTAGATGCCCTCTTCATTCCGGTAGATATGGGCATAGCCGCCGCAGATAGAAATGTTCTTCGGCAGCCTGTCGAGCGCCGACAGGAAGGGCTCGAAATCATAGTATTGCTGTGTCATGAAAAGGAGCACGGCAGAGAGATCCGCCTCTTTTTGGCAGTCGGCAAGCGCTCTTTCGCCGAGGGTCTCCATGGGCTCTTTGGAAAAGTCATAGATGGCGGTGTGTACGTCGCTCTTTTCGAAGAACTGGATGGTGACGATGGTCTGATGAAGCCGCATGCGGCCATTCTCGATGCCGCCGGCGGTCGTCATGCCGGCGATCTCTGCCTCGGGGAAGGCAGCACAAAAGAGCCGGGTCATCTCGCGGATCGTTTCCGGCTTATTCCAGTGCGTATATATGGAGATCAGGATCGACTGCTTTCCCGGGACATAGGAGGCTGCAAAAAGACGGATGCAGTTTTCTATGTCACCGAGAGAGCGGAGACAATAGGACTTTTGGATCATGAATCATCGAACCTTTCAAAGAGAACCTCCGCGCATTCATTGTAGAGGCTCCTAAGGAAATACTGATTTCAGAAAGAAATTCACGAGGCATGTTTTCTAAAGAGTCAGTATTCCCGATGGGGAAGCGGGAATCCGTTCCTTCCCGTTTTGCGGTACACCGCCCACCCATCAAAAGGTGAAATTTTCGGGGGGGTAAACAGTTGTTTGCAAACGTGCATACAGTCTAAAGTTTGAAAGCAGAGATTGGGGATTAGTAGCTAGGGATTAGGGATTAGGGGTGACTAGTGACTGGGATTCTCCGGCATCGTCATCTGAGTGCCCTGTAAATCCTAAACGAAGATGCAAATCCTAAAGTTCAAATTTATACTTTGTTTATATAATGCATGATATCACTCTTTTTTCTGTCTGTAAATAGGTCATAGATAGAAATATAGAAAATAATTAAACTGGCTTGTGGTCGAAAGCAGAGAGGAGTGACTAGTGACTGGTGACTAGGGATGAGACTAAGAGACTAGAAGACGTTAGACATCTGACATCTGAAGTCTAAAGCCTTTAAGTCTCTTAGCCTCAAGCGGGCATCACCCTATGTATACTCCGCGGCGCTTCCAGATTAAATGGCAGTTGTTTAGAAAATGCAATACCAGTCCCCAGTCACTAGTCACTAGTCACTGGTCTAGTCATACCCCGTCCCCTGTGATATGATAGAGAAAATTTTTTTACTACGAAGACCCATGATAAAGGAGGATCTCAGATGGAAGATCCCAATTATGAACAGACAGATATTTTTGCATTCATGATGGAAAAGCCGGCGGGGAGGAAGCAAAGAGTGCGTACCAAGAAGGCGGCTCTTTCCTCGGAGCAAAAACGTGTGAAGGCGGCTATCTCGGAAGAAGCGTCACTCTTTGGCGAAGGAATGGCACAAGAGAAGAAGCCGGCTCGCGTGAAGAAGGCTTCACCGAAAGCGTCGGCCGCTTCCCCGAAGGCAGCGCCGCAGCCAAAAGCAACCGCGAAAAAAGGGGAAGAGAAGGAAATGAGTGAGCCGGGGAATGCCGCGTCCGGAAAGGGCAGCTGGCGGGAAAAGGTCTGGGAATTCGACATCACCCATCCTTCGCAGGATATCAAGGACACGATGAAGGAGGCGCTCGTGGCCGAAGGCTTCATGAAGCGCGAGGCGAATAAAGTCTTCAAGGGGCTTTTCTTCAAGGAAAAGATTTTCAATACGAAGAACCAGGCACTGGAGTATTTAGAGAGTGTCCCGACTTCGTATGCGGTGAAGTATAAGATCGGTATCGAGCCTTCGCCCAAGATGATCGCTCTTGCCAAACGTCTCAAAGAAAAGGAAGAGCGTCTCGCCGCCTATAAAGAGACGCAGAATGAGAAGAAATTCGCGGGGGACTTCATCACCTGCCCGCACTGCCATTCGCGTGTGAATGCGGGCTTCATAAAGCCGCCCCTCTGTCCCGTGTGCGGCGATGACATGCGCTCGGATACCGCGGTGAAGACCATTCGCGCTCTTGAGGAAGCGGTAGCAGAGCTCAGAAAGCGCTTTGAGGATACCGCAAGGAAGTACAACAGCAAATTCACCGGCGGTGAGAAATGGATCATCCGCCTCGTGAATCCGTTTTGGGAAGAAAAGTGATGAGAGTCAGAGACCTAGAGCCTAAAGTCTCCAAGTCTCAAGCGGGCATCGCCCCATAAATATTGCGGCGAAGCCGCCACCACAACCCTGAAGTTTGAAAGCAGGGATGAGTAGCTAGTGACTTGTGACTGGTAGCTAGGGATTAGTGGCTAGGGATTAGGAGCCTCAAGTGACTAGTGACTTGTGACTTGTGATTGAAATGACACCTTCGGGTATCGCCACCATCTATACTCCGCGGCGCTTCTATATTCTTATGCGCCGCACCGCCCTCGTTGAACCCTCTGAACCTGTTGAACCTGCCGAACCTCTTTCGCATGCAATCAAAGGGCGACCCGTCCTACAGGCTAACCCCGAACCCTGAACCCCATACCTTGAACCTTCCACATCATTGCTTTATAATAAAGTAGTCGAATTTCATATCACTGACAACGAAGTCCATGGCAAAGTAGTTTTGCCATGGACTTTTTTCGAAGCGAAGGCTTCAGGAGGGATGACTATGTACAGTATGGCAGCACCCCATGCGAAGGGGAAAAGCGCAGAGGATAATATTTTTGCCGCAAACAACCGCGCGATCGCGCTGGCGGAGAAGATCGGCACAGAGAATGTGGTGAATGCGACCGTCGGCTCCATTCTGGATGAAGATGGCAGCCTTGTCGTGCTGGATGTGGTGAAAGAGGCTCTCTCGGCCCTCACGCCGAAGGAAATGTGCGCGTATGCACCGATTCAGGGATATCGCGCCTTTTTGGATGACTGCATCGACCAGTGCTTCGGCAAGTCGCGTCCGGAGGGCTACATCGATGCCTGCTCGACCCCTGGCGGCACGGGCGTGCTGCACCATGTGGTACATAATTACTCGGAGGTGGGAGATGAAGTTCTCATTTCCGACTGGCACTGGGGCGCTTATGACAGCCTGATCGATGACAACAACCGCAAGGTGCGCACCTTCTCTCTTCTGACAGAGGACGGTCATTTCCATGCGGCAGATTTCAAGGACAAGGTGGAAGATATCCTCTCTCGTCAGGACAATATCGTCATCATCCTGAATGGCATCGCGAACAATCCGACGGGCTATTGCCTCTCGGATGAGGAATGGCAGGCAGCCATCGATGTATTGAAAGAAGCGGTCAAGGATGAAACGAAGAAGGCGATCCTGGTGCCGGATGTGGCATACCTTGACTACAGCGGCGAGAAGGAGGAATGCAGAAAATTCTTCCGTCTCTTCGGCGGTCTCCCGAAGAATATTCTGACGGTCTGTGCCTACACCCTGTCCAAGGGTTTCACCATGTATGGTCAGCGCATGGGCGCGATGATCGGGATCTCCTCCGATAAGGATGTCATCAAAGAATTCGTAGACATCAACCAGTACGCCAGCCGTGCGACCTGGTCGAACTGCAACAGTGCAGCGCAGAATGCGATGATCCGCATCTGCCGCGACGATGAAAAGATCAAAGCGCTCGACGCAGAGCGCGCCAAGTATTTCCGCCTCATTCAGGACAGAGCGGCGATCTTCATGAAGGAAGCGAGAGAGGAAGGCGTGAAATTCGTCCCCTACATCTCCGGCTTCTTCATCACCATCCCGGTCACCAAGTCCCAGGCGGTCTGCGACTATCTGGAAAAGGAGCATGTCTTCATGGTACCGCTGAAGAAAGGCATCCGCCTCGCCGTCTGCTCCGTCTCCAAACCTAAGATGGCCGGTCTTGCCCACAAGCTCGCCATCGCGATTAAAGAAGCAGGCGCAGAGCAGTGACTGGGGATGGGTAGCGAGGGATTAGGGGTCTCGAGTGACTAGTGACTTGTGACTAGTGACTGAAATGCCACCTTCGGTCATCGCCATCATCTATACTCCGCGGCGCTTCCATATTTTTATGCGCCGCACCACCCCCGTTGAACCCACTGAACCTGTTGAACCCGCTGAACCTCTTTCGCAAACAATCAAGGGACGGCACGCCCCACGGGCTAACCCTGAACCCTGAACCCAACAACAAAAAACGGCCAAGATGAGACAAGCTCATCTTGGCCGTTTTCGTGACTTTATTCTTCTGCCAGCACGTCCTTCATGATGGCGACCGCTTTCTTCAGCTGTTCCATAGGGATATTGAGCGCTGGGAGGAGGCGGATCTTTTCTTTCGCCGTGAGGACGACGACGCCTTTGGCAAGGAGCTTTTCTACGATCGGTGCGACCGGTGCGACCGGTTCGATGCCGAGCATGAGACCCATGCCGGCGACGGATTTCACGCCTTTGGCGCCTTCCATTTCCTTTTTGATATAGTCGCCCTTTTCCTTGACGGAGGCAAGGAGAGCGTCATCGATCTCCTTCAGGATGGAGACCGCACCGGCGCAGGCGATCGGGTTGCCGCCGAAGGTGGAGCCGTGGGTACCGTAGGTGAAGACGTCCTGCGTCTTTTCGCCGAACATCGTCGCGCCGATCGGAAGACCGCCGCCGAGGCCCTTGGCGGTGGAGACGATATCAGGCTGTACGTCGAAATTCATGTAGCCGTAGAGCTTGCCCGTGCGGCCATTGCCGGTCTGGACTTCATCGACGATGAGGAGAATGTCATGCTCCTTGGCATACTTGTTCACGCCTTCGAAGAAATCCTTGTCGAGGGGATGCACGCCGCCCTCGCCCTGGATGGACTCCATCATGACGGCGCAGACATTCGGATTCTTTTCACAGAGGTCGATGAAGGCAGGGAGGTCATTCGCCGGGGTATAGAGGAAGCCTTCGGTCAGAGGGAAGAAATTCTGATGGAAAACGTCCTGCCCGGTCGCAGCGAGCGTCGTGACGGTGCGGCCGTGGAAGCCATTGATGAGGGTCACGATGACGTTGCGATCCTTGCCGTACTTGTCGATGGAGTACTTGCGCGCACCTTTGATGGCACATTCATTGGCTTCTGCGCCGGAGTTCGAGAAGAAGACCTTCTTCATGCCGGTCTTTTCGCAAAGCAATTCGGCAAGCTCTGCATCGGGCTTCGTATAGTACAGGTTCGAGATATGGTTCAGCGTGTGGAGTTGCTTTTCCACAGCGGCCATCCATGGTTCGTGGGCAATGCCGAAGATGTCGACACCGATCCCGCTGCCGAGGTCAATGTATGTCTTGCCGTCCTCGTCGGTAAGGATCGATCCCTTGCCGCTTACAAAGCAGACAGGGTAACGGTGATAGGCATGTGCGATGTATTTCTGATCTTTTTCGATGGTATTCATATATAGGCTCCTTTGAGGAATGGTTCAATGGGTTCATGAGGTTCTGAAGGTGCAATGGGGGTGATGCGGCGCATGAACATATGGAAGCGTCGTAAATTTTAGATGAGCGGTACTCCCGTATCGTCATAAGGGCCGAAGTGGAGGAATCTTTTTCGTTTGCGGTTAATTATGACTGTTAGAGGAAGGGAAATGGGAAACACCGTACTATAGGAAAGCTGGGGAAACGCTGATTAAATCGCAGAGTCAGATTTCATATGGATTTTTATACATAGCTTCGTCATCATCTTCCTTAAATAGCTCGCTATTCGCGTCAGATGATTCCTTGCTCTGTATAAAAATCCAAGAATGAAATCTGACAACGATTTAATCAGTGTTTCCCTGGGAATACGGCGTTTCATGCATAGGGATATCGAGAGAGTTTTTCAAAGGAATACAACATTTCTAATCCCTAATCCCTAATCCCTAATCCCTAGTCACCAGCTACCAGCTACCAGTCACTACTCTACAAACATGGTCCCAAGGCCTTCGTTTGTGAGAAGCTCGATCAAAAGGGCGTGGGGGACTTCGCCATTGATGATGAAGACCTTCTTCACGCCATCCTTGATGGCATCGGTGCAGGCATCGACCTTCGGGATCATGCCGCCATTGATGGTGCCGTCCTTTTTGAGGGCTTCTGTCTCTACGACAGTCAGCTTGTGGAGGAGGCTGTCTTTATCCTTCGGGTCTTTCATGACGCCGTCGATGTTGCTCATGAAGACGAGACATTCGGCATTCAGCGCCGCGGCGATCTTGGTAGCGGCCGTGTCTGCATTGATGTTGTGCGGCTGTCCATGGCTGTCGATACCGACGGAGGAGATGACGGGGATGAATCCGGCGGAGAGTGCGCTGTCGATCACGCCCGTGTCGATATGATCGATCTCTCCCACGAGTCCGAGCTTCTCGTTCTTGGTATGGACCTGAATCATATTGCCGTCGATGCCGCAGAGGCCGATGGCTTTTCCGCCTAGGGCGCTAAGGTAGGCGACGAGGCCTTTATTGACTTTGCCGGCGAGGACCATCTGCACGACGTCCATGGTATCTTTATCGGTGACACGAAGACCATTCTCGAAGTGCGACTCGATCTTCAAAGCGTCCAGCATGGCATTGATGTCCGGGCCGCCGCCATGGACGAGAATGACATTCACGCCGATGAGATGGAGAAGAAGGATGTCCTGCATGACGTTTTTCTTCAGGATGGGGTCTGTCATGGCATTTCCGCCGTACTTGGCGACGACGTATTTGCCTGTATATTCTTTGATGTAGGGGACGGCCTGTGTCAGGATCTCCGCCCGAATGGCGTTGTCTGTAATCATAGGGAGATACTCCTTTGTATAGGTTCCGTGTTAGGAAAACGCTGATTAAATCTGACAACGATTGAATCAGTGTTTTCCTAGCTGCGGGTTCACACTTTGATCTTGTCTATAGGTTCTGCTTGCATGAAAGACCGCTGCTGTCCATCTGATGACATCGAATGCCCGGAGGGTTTAAGGGTTAAGGGTTTGGGGACATCCGGTACATTCGGTGTCATCAGATGGACAGTAGGAGGGGTGAGTGAAATGAGAAATGGCAGTGCCGGCTTCGCACGCAGACTTTGTGAGAAGTGAGAAGTCAGAAGTCAGAAGTCAGAAGTCAGAGGTTAGGAGTCAGGGGGCAGAAGTCTAATGTCTAATGTCTAATCCCTAGTCCCTAGTCCCTAGTCCCTAGTCCCTAGTCCCTAGTCCCTAGTCACCAGTCACCAGTCACCAGCATTTAGTCCACCACGAGCCCTGTTTCCGGAGGAAGGCCCAGCATGATGTTCATGCACTCGATGGCAGCACCGGAGGCGCCTTTGCCGAGGTTATCAAACATGGATACGACCTCAATGCGTTCATCGTTGCCGGTGATGTAGAGGGTCATGTAGTCTTTGCCCGCATTTTCATTGGCGGCGAGGAAGAGCGCATTGGTTTCCTCAGTCGAGAGCGGGGAGACTTTGATGAATTTCGAGTCCTTGTATTGTTTTTCAAAAATGGCATGGAAGTCTTCCAGTGTGATGTCGCCGGGAAGACCGCAGGGGAGCTGGAGGAATCCGGTGTGGAAACCGACCGTGACTTCCATGCCGGCGTAGTAATCTGCGACGATGGGCGAGAAGAGCGGTGTCTCACAGAGCTTGCAGACCTTCATGATCTCCGGAAGATGCTTGTGCTTCTGGGAGAGGCCGTACTGGCGGGGAGAGGCGAGCGGAAGCGTCTTTTCTTCTTCGTATTCCTTGATCATTTTTTTGCCGCCGCCGCTGTAGCCGGTGAGGGATACGATGTGGAGCGGGTAATTGATCGGAAGGACGCCTGCGTGGACGAGCGGATAAAGGATAGAGATCGCGCCGCTGGCGTGGCAGCCGGGGACGGCGACCTTCTGTGCTTTGCTGATGGCTTTGTACTGCTCGGAAGAGAGTTCAGGGAAGCCGTAGACCCAGTCTTCCTTGGTGCGGTGGGCTGTGGAGGTGTCAAGGATGCGGATGCCGGTGCCTTCGGTGGCTTTCACGATCTCGCGGGAGGCATCATCGGGGAGACAAAGGAACATGAGATCTGCATTCTTGGCATATTCCACGATGGTTGGGATATCTTTTCTTTTTTCATCGGGGAGAGAGAGAAGCTCGATGTCGCTTCGGGAAATCAAACGATCGTGCAGTCTCAGGCCCGTGGTCCCCGATTCACCAACAATGAATACTTTCGGCAGTTTTTGCGTAGTCATAATGATTTCCTCCTCTCTTACTTTTCGATGGGATAGTCAGCAAAGGTAGCGACCATGACGGCTTTGATGGTGGGCAGGCGGTTCGCCGCTTCCTCAAAGGCGAGTGAGAATGGGGCTTCGAAAACGTCGTCGGTGACTTCGATGCCGTCCAAGCCGAAACGCTCGTAGATGTCTTTTCCGACCTTGGTCTCTGTATTGTGGAAAGCAGGCAGGCAGTGGCAGAAGACGGTGTCCGGATTTCCTGTGTTCTTGATCATGTCCATGGTGATGCGGTATGGCATAAAGAGCTTGATGCGGTCGCCCCAAAGTTCATAGGGGTCGCCCATCGTGACCCATACGCCGGTGTAGATGACATCAAGGCCCTTGACGCCTTCTACCGGATCGTCAGTGAAGGTGAAGGTCGCGCCTGTCTTCTTCGCGATCTCCTTGCACTTGGCGGTGAAGTCATCCTCCGGGAAGAACTGGGCAGGTCCGATGATGCGGAAGTCCATGCCGGCAAGTGCGGCGCCTGCCATCAGGGCGTGTGCCATGTTTGACTGGCCGTGTCCGACATAGGCATAGGAGATCTGGTTTAGCGGCTTTTTGAAGTGCTCCTTCAGGGTGAGGAAATTCGCCAGTGTCTGTGTCGGGTGGTCATAGTCGGTGAGGCCGTTCCAGACGGGGACACCGGCTTTTTCGGAGAGCTCTTCGACAGCGCTCTGGGCGAATCCGCGGAATTCGATGGCATCAAACATGGAGCCGAGCACGCGAGCGGTGTCAGCGATGGATTCTTTCTTGCCGATCTGGCTTCCGGTCGGACCAAGGTAGGTGGTGTAGGCTCCCTGGTCACGGGCAGCGACTTCGAAAGCGCAGCGTGTGCGGGTGGAGTCTTTCTCAAAAATAAGGGCAAAATTTTTGCCCTTTAATGTCTGGGCTTCTTTGCCTTCTTTTTTATCTTTTTTCAGCTGGGCTGCGAGGTCCAGATAGTAGGCGAATTGCTCGGGCGTATAGTCGAGCATCGTGAGGAAGGATTGATGTAAGACTGGATTCATGGTGGGATCTCCTATGGGGTTCAAGGTTCAAGGTTCAGGGTTCAGGGTTCAGGGTTCGGGGTTAGCCCCTTGGGCGGCTCCGTCCACTGATTATGAATGAAAGCTTTGCGCGAATGAGGAATTAGGAATTGGAATGAGGAATGAGGAATGGTGGTGCGGCGCATAAAAATCAGAAGCGCCGCGGAGTATAAATAGTGGCGATGCCCGAAGGCGGTATTTAAGTCACCAGTCACAAGCCACTCGGCACCCCTAATCCCTAGCCACTAATCCCTAGCTACTCATCCCTGCTTTCAAACTTCAGGGTTCGGGGTTCGCTCGTGGGGTGCCCCGTCCACTGATTGTGGATGAAAGCTTTGCTCGCCAGTTAGGAGTGAGGAGTTAGGAGTGCTGGTGCGGCGCATAAAAATATGGAAGCACCGCAGAGTATAGATAGTGGCAATGCCCGAAAGTGGCATTTAGTCACCAGCCACCAGTCACTAGTCACTCGAGGCTACTAATCCCTAGCTACTAATCCCTCATTCCCGCTTTCAAATTTCGCGTGGTTTATGTCATTTACTGATTCAAAGCCTCGATCGCCGCTGCGGCTTCCATCGTGACGCCTAAGGGGAGGATCGATTCATCAATGGCGAAGCTGGCATTGTGAAGGGCCGGCGTGCCCGGTTTGCCGGTACCGAGCCACAGGAAGGCGCCGGGGAATTTTTCCAGATAGGAGGAGAAGTCTTCCGCGCACATGGACGGGTACTGCGGCTGGGTCAGGTGCTCTTCACCGACGTAGGTCTTTCCGATCTCCTGCAGGAACTGGATCTTTTCCGGTGTATTGATGGTGGCGCTGTGGCCGCGGACGTAGTTCAGCTCCGAGTGTGTGCCGAACATCACATCGAGCCCCTTCAGGATCTCACCGAGGCGCGCTTCCATCTTGTCGCGCAGCGCCGGTGTGTAGGTACGGACGGTGCCTTCGAGGTAGGCATCTTCGACGCCGACATTGTAGCGTGTGCCTGCATTCATAAGGCCGATGGTGCAGACGACGTTTTCCATCGGGTTCATCTCTCGGGAGATCAGGGACTGCACGTCGATGATGAAGTGTGCGGCAGCGACCAGTGCGTCGGTGCCGTTGTGCGGCTGCGCGGCATGGGTGGATTTCCCTTTTACATGGACGTAGAAACGATCCGAAGCGGCCATGAGATTGCCCGGCTTCAAGCCGATGACGCCGACGGGGAGCTCCGGCCATACGTGAAGGCCATAGATCTCAGAGACATCATCGAGCTTGCCGCTTGCTGCGATGTGACGGCCGCCTCCGATCGCTGCCTCTTCTTCGGCTGGCTGGAAGACCAGCTTGACTGTCCCCTTGAGCTGGGACTTCATCTGGTTCAATACGGCAGCCGCTCCGAGGAGGATCGCCATGTGGCTGTCATGGCCGCAGGCGTGCATCTTGCCTTTGTTCTTCGAGGCGAAGGGAAGTCCTGTCTGCTCGGTGACGGGCAGCGCATCCATGTCCGCACGGAGAGCGACGGTCTTGCCGGGCTGCTCGCCCTTGATCGTGCCAAGTACGGCGGTGCCGAAGAAGCCTGTCTCGAATGGGATGCCGAGCTTCTTGAGCTCTTCCTGAATGTAGAGGGATGTCTCTTTTTCTTCACCGGAGATTTCCGGGTAGGTATGGAAATGGCGGCGCCATTTCACGACTTGTGGTGTGATCTCATTGACTTTTTCTTTGATTTCTTTTTCAAACATGAGTGATTCTCCTTTGAGGAAGAAAGCCGGTTTATGCATATTATACAATCCTATTCATTTTCAAGAGGTGGGAATTTCTTATAAATATTGGGTAAAACGAGCCTTCTTTGTAAATGGTTTTGAATTGAATTGTGATAATTATACAACTAAGAGAATAAACATGCAAGGGGGATTTAGAATATTTTTTGTAACTGGTCTGGGAGATGGCAGCGGTTGGATAGTCCTTGATGAGATGCTTTATAGCCTCCGATGCGGATGCGCTAAAGCACCGCGTCTCACTTGAAAGGATGAGCTTTCTAAAGGAAGAGGCAGCGCGCCGGTGAGCGCCAAGGATCTTTCCCATTTCCTTTCTGCAGGATATAGACGAAGTATGATATAATAAAGCCGCTATGCAGGCACCGAGAGAACGGACAATCGAACGAAACAGTCATGGGAGAGACGCTTGCAGCGTTCTCTTTTTTTATGCCCGGCCAGACGCCGGAAGATGCGAAATGCATGAGAGAATGGATTTCCCCAGAGCCTGCTATATTACATACATATAATATATAGTCAAAAGGGCGAAGAACGCCCGGCGTACCCATGAGCGCACAAGGAGGAGCTATGTACGACACATTCACAGAACTCGGCGTGAAGCCGGAAATTTTGAAAGCCGTAGAGGATATGGGCTTTGAAGAACCGACTCCCATCCAGAAAGCCGCTATCCCTACTGCACTTACCGGGAAGGACCTGATCGGGCAGGCGCAGACTGGTACCGGCAAGACGGCTGCTTTTGGTATTCCGATCCTGGAGCGGATCGACATTTCCGAGAAGGGACCGCAGGCCGTCGTCCTCTCGCCGACTCGTGAGCTTGCCATCCAGTCTGCGGAAGAGATCAACCATCTTGCCCAGTACCTGCCGATCCATGCACTGCCGATCTATGGCGGACAGGATATCGAGCGCCAGTTCAAAGCGCTCAGAAAGCACCCGAATATCATCGTCGCGACCCCGGGCCGTCTGATGGACCACATGAAGCGCGGCACTATCGATCTGTCTCATGTGCAGATCCTCGTGCTCGACGAAGGCGATGAAATGGTAGATATGGGATTCATCGATGACATCCGTACCATTCTGGCCGGCATTCCGGAAGAACGCCAGACTATGTTCTTCTCCGCGACCATGCCTGCCCCGATCCGCGAGCTGGCGGAAACCTTCCTGAAGGAACCGGAGATCGTGAAGATCAAAGCAGCGACTGTCACCATCGATCTTATCGAGCAGGAATACATCGAACTGCCCGACCGTCAGAAATTTGATGCGCTCTGCCGTCTGCTCGACATGCAGGATCCGGAGCTTGCTATCGTCTTCGTCCGCACGAAGCGCCGCTGCGATGAAGTGACCGAAGCCCTGAAGAAGAGAGGCTACATGGCCGAAGGACTTCACGGAGACCTTTCGCAGCAGAAACGAGACACCGTAGTCCGTCAGTTCAAGGAAAGCACCATCGATATCCTGGTAGCGACCGACGTCGCGGCCCGTGGTCTTGATATTTCCGGCGTCACCCACGTTTACAACTTCGACATGCCGCAGGATCCGGAGATCTACGTCCACCGTGTAGGCCGTACCGGCCGTGCGGGACAGACGGGACTTGCGACGACCTTCGTCATTTCCAGAGAAATGGGCCAGCTTCGTGACATCGAGCGTGTCATCCGCCGCCGCATCAAGAGACGTGCAGTCCCGACTCTCTCTCAGGTCATCGAAGGAAATCAGAAGGCGGCCATCGAAAGTCTCTCGGATACCGCACAGGCAGGAGGGCTGGAAGACTATAGAGAAAGCGCCGAAGATCTCCTGAATGATGTCGACTCCATCTCTCTTGTCGCTGCAGCGATCAAGCTCCTCACCAAGCAGCCGGACGTCACTCCGGTCAATATCACCGAAGAGCTCCCGAATTTCCGCAGAAGAAGAGGCAATGGCCCGCGCCGCCGCTTCGATGGCGGAGACCGCCCGAGAAGACGCTTCCACGGGGAAGGCCGCGATGGGGCAGAAGGTCGTGATGGCCGCCGCTTCGACGGACGCCGCCGCCGTTTCGATAATAACAAAAACGGCCGCCGCGATAACCGCGGGAAGGATAATAAGGGCGCCCATGAATCGAATTTCAAGCCGTATTTCAGAGAAAGCAACTAAAGCATGAATCAGAAAGCTCGCACTCTTTGGGGTGCGGGCTTTTATGTTGGGTTCAGGTTGGCGGGTTCAGGGTTAGCCTCTTGGGCGTGCCGTCCTTTGATTGCGTGCGAAAGAGGTTCAGTGGGTTCAACGGGTTCAACAGGGTCAACGGGTTCAACAGGGTCAACGGGTTCAACGGGGTCGGTGCGGCGCATAAAAATCAGAAGCGCCGCGGAGCTTTGATAGCGCTTCGCGCGCATCGTCATTTCGAGCATAGTCGAGAAATCTTTATTGAAGAACGTTCATCGCACGATGTGAGACAGCACCAAGACATCGTTTTTCCTCGGCGCATACACGTTGATTCTCTCAGTGCAGTAAAGATCCCTCGGCTGCGCTCGGGATGACGATATCGGAGAATACCAGTCACTCCTAATCCCCAATCCCTAATCCCTAGCTACTCATCCCTGCTTTCAACCTTCCTCCAAACTTTCTATTGACATTTCTTCTAAGAGTAGTAAAATCAGATATACAATAAAAGAATGAAAGGCAGAGAACGAGAGAAACAGCGCCGGATGGTATAGAGAGCTGACGGATGGTGAAAGTCAGTGCAGAAGACGCTGCAGCTCACTCGGGAGTCTCAGGGATGATAAGTCTCTGACGCTGCCGGCGTTACAGGCAGGAAAGGCAAAGAACAGGACAGGATCGATCGTGAGGAAGTCTCAGAGAGCTGCTGGATGGTGAAAAGCAGTACCGGTCATGATGGATGATCATCCCCTGTGAGCCCCTTTTTCGAACGGAGTAGGGAAAGGCGCAGATCCGCGTTAGGGATGAATTGAGTATAATGTAGGGTGGTACCGCGCATGTCGCCCCTACTTCCGAAAGGAAGTGGGGGCGTTTTTTTATTTGGTGAATTGTTTGACCACGCCCCTTTCCGATCGCGAAGTCCTGATCTCTGGGATTTCATTCTTTTATCATCAGGCAATACAGAAGACACCGTCTTCTTATTTTGAAAGGAGAGATTGCTATGGCAATTCGTTTTTCTGATGTACTCGAACACATGGGTCCTTCCGACCTTGGTCCCCTGCTGGCTTTGACCGCGCAGCCGGATATCATTTCCTTCGCAGGCGGTCTGCCGGCTCCGAAGACCTTCCCGCTGAAGGAACTCACCGAAGTCGCTGTCAAGGTCCGTGAAGAAGATGGCGCCGGCGCTATGCAGTACGGCCCGTCCCTCGGCTTCCTCGGCCTGCGTGAAGCCATCGCTGATCGCATGAACAAAATGTACATGCCGATGGGAATGGAAAAGGTCGAAGCCAAGAACATCATGGTCGTCACCGGCTCCCAGCAGGGCCTTGATATCGTTGGCCGTGTATTCCTGAACAAAGACGACGTCGTTCTCTGCGAAAGCCCGACCTACCTCGGCGCTATCGGTGCTTTCAATTTCGAACAGCCAAGATACATCGAAGTCCCGACCGATGATGACGGCATCATTCCGGAAGAACTGGAAAAATATCTGGAATCCACCCCGAATGTCAAATTCATCTACGTCATCCCGAACTACCAGAACCCGACCGGCCGCTGCATGTCCCTCGAACGCCGCAAGAAAATGATGGAAATCGTTACCAAGTATGAGATCCCGGTCTTCGAAGACAACCCCTACGGCGATCTGCGCTTCGAAGGCAAAGAGATCGCTCCGCTCATCACCATGGATCCGAAACACCTCGTCATGTACTCCGGCACCTTCTCCAAGACACTGGCTCCCGGCATGAGACTCGCATGGATGGTCTGCAATGATGAGATCCTCGCGAAGATGGATCTCGTCAAAGGCTCCACCGACCTTGCTACTCCATCCGTCACCCAGCGTGAAGTCGCTATGTACATGAAGAATTATGACTTCGAAGGCCACGTTCAGGACAACTGCAAGCTGTATGGACATCGCCGTGACGTCATGTGCAATGCCATCAAAGAATACTTCCCGAAGGATGTCAAATGCACCTATCCGCATGGCGGACTCTTCCTGTGGGTTGAACTGCCGGAAGGCTGCAATTCCCGCGACCTCTTCAAGTATGCACTGGAAAGAAAAGTTGCTTACGTACCGGGCGATGCCTTCTTCCCGGAATCCGGCAAGAAGAACTTCTTCCGCCTGAACTTCTCCTACAATGATGACGATGTCACCGTAGAAGGCGTAAAGAGACTCGCTGATGCGCTCAAAGCGTACCTCGCTGATCAGAAATGATCGAGAAACGCTGATCTGAAGGGGCTGTGAAGAAATGAGGATTCATTTCTTCACAGCCCCTTTTTACTTTGCT
>ERZ1034678.653-NODE-653-length-18803-cov-81.357852_pt1 | contig 18803 bp, 19 predicted proteins | sample MGYA00520640_ERZ1034678 | MGnify/ENA primary metagenome ERZ1034678 (study PRJEB33766, sample SAMN09781767) | gut metagenome | biome: gut microbiome | host: Homo sapiens | place: Madagascar | study: EMG produced TPA metagenomics assembly of the PRJNA485056 data...
ATCAAGCGCATTTGGAAACAAAGTGTGCTGAAAGATTTCCAGCATTCTCAATACGTCAAACTTGAAAATGGATATTCTGCGCATGTCTATGATATGGAAGTGATTATCGACATAGCACTTCAAATGGATACATACCAAGCATTGCTTTTTAGAAGATGGCTTGTTGAAAAGATAGAAAATCGCAAAGAATGTCAAGCTACTTCAGGAAAGCAGGGGCGAACGACGATTATCGTGATGAATGGAACGATGCCGAGAGGTATCAGTTAAGCATTACACCTTAATTATATAATAGCGTACAGAGAAGAAATACCAAATGGTTGTATCACTCTGTGCGCTTTTTGCTTTCTATTTGTAGCGCAGTTTGCATATTTTAGAATGTTTGTCATCTATTACGGTGCGCTTTTTTACACAAAATAATCGAGATATTCAAGCGAATTGGCTTAAATAGTCTTAAATTCACGTCAAATAATAGATTTTCTCAATCATTATTGCTGTTTTCTCGATTAATTTCCGTACTTTTGTACTCGGACTGTATATGCTCGACCGTTTTTTGTCACAGTTAGACGTGTTCTTACAAGATAATCGAGTCGGCAGCCTACGCCGTGCTGAGTGTAGTGAAGTCACTTATCTGACATATCTATACAAAAGCGGGTGTTGGGTGGGAAAAGCAGTCCAGACATATAAGGCGTTTATCTGACGCTCTGTTTAAGACACATCGAAATCTTGCAACCATATCGATATTTTGGTCTTGAACTTAGCAACGATAGATGTCCCGGGTGTGATTATATCAAAATCCCGTGGAGACCTTGTAAGCATAGATTGTACCCTTTTGGGCACAGTCAAATGTATTATATAGGTCTCTTTGCGGTAATGATTTTCATATCGGCGTGGGCTCTAACGTTGTCTGTTCAACCAAAATAGGCAATGCAAGAGCCTCGATGTGTGGGATGGGCAACAGGACGATTCCACGCTTTTTTGTGTCAATTTATTAACTGGGTTCTGCTTAGAATAAGTTAACACCGATATGAAAGTCGATGAACGTGCATTAAAAGATGTACACACCGTAGGAGGTGGTGAAACTCCTCCCAGTGTTGGACTTACCTCCAACACCCTCCCCAAAGCTCAAAGCACTGTATCTGCGGAGAGTTCACAAACAGGGGTGTCCACCAGAAATGCACATATAGCAGCAAAGCCTAAAGCGCAAAAAGAGGAAGACGTTCCTCATTGGTATGCCTTACGTACCACTTATGGCAGAGAGAAAAAGGCATATGACTATATGACTGCCAAAGGCATTACGGCTTTCTATCCTACCATCGATACGGTTAAACTTATAAATGGTAAGCGCAAAGTTGTTAACGAGTCACGTTTACCAAACATCTTCTTCGCCTACGGAACAGAAGAGCAACTTAAAGTTTTTGTTTACGATAACGTAAACCTCCCATTTCTTCGTTTTTATTATCATCATATCCATATTGGCAGCAGAATAGAGAAAACTCCATTGATTGTTCCCGACTATCAGATGAGAAGTCTCAAAATTGCGTGCGCTTCAGAGGAAGATGATGTTATCATTGTCTCTGGAGAAATCCAGAAGTTCGAGAAAGGTCAATTGGTACGAGTAATAAAAGGTGAGTTTGAAGGTTTTATGGGAATAGTGGCACGTCATAAAGGCCAACAACGAGTGGGCATTGTTGTGGACAACTTGCTGACCGTCTTGACGGCATACGTACCGAGTGCTTATTGTGAGAAAATAGACAATTTATAAACTCATGAAAATAGACAATAACAAGTTGTCACGAGAGGAATTGATAGAGAAAGAAAAGGCCGTTGTTGCCCGGATATGCAGCGATGACGAATTTGCCTATTACTTCTTTCATGAGAAATGTCGTCCTTTGTTCAGTAAGATTCTTTGGACGGTATTCGGCAATAACTCTGATTACGATGAACTTGTAAACGAACTATATCTGTTGCTGAAAAAGCCAAATGTAGATGGCGAATATTGGCACGCATTAAAGACTTATGATTATCGAACAACATTGTTTGATTGGATTAAGACAGTTGCGGTTCGGCATTTCTATAATTCAAGTAAGCAAACTTTTGATATTCCAGCACACATTCTTGATACGGCTGTTCTTGAAAGCATGATTGGCGAGATGGAGAAAGCAGAATGTCGTAAATATATGTGGTTCAAGTATGTTGAACAGATGGAAGATACGCAAGTTGCCATCAAGTTGGATGTGGAAAAGCCGAAACTCATAAATTTGGCAAGAAAAGCCATAAGACAGTTTAAGGTTGTTGTAGAACACAGATTCCCTGAATATTATGGCAGCCTGTTTTCAAAAGAAGACAGCAACGATGTTGATATTGATGATGTAAGTAACAAACTTCCTGACAAAGCTGACAGCAAAGCAAAACTTGACATTGGTCAGTATCTGCAAGCAATGCCGAATGAAAGATACAGATACGTTATATATTCTTTATTCATAAAGGATATGGAGCCAGAAGAGCTTGCCTCAGAAATGAACACACCAGTGTCGAACATCTACAACATCAAAAAGCGTGCTTTAGACCAACTACGGGATTTGGCTATTTATTTCAACGAGATAAGCAATCTGGAAAAACATATTAATTTGATTTCTGATGATATAAAAAGAGAAGTTCTTATCTCTTTATTCATAGAGCGAGCAAGCTATGAAACCGTTTGCTCCAAAATGAACATAACAGAAGTCAAATTAAAAAAGTTGAAGAAAGAGGCAATTAAAGAATTGAGAAACAAAATATTTAAGGCAAAATCATGAGCATTTCAAATAATATATTAGCAGCGTTTGTGGCTGGTGTTAGCACCAAACAGGAAGACGAGCTTGTTATGAAGGAGTCTTCTGATAATGAGGACTTTTCTGATTTGCTTGATGTCTTAGATGATGTGGATGCCATTGATGGAATGAATGAACTCAGAAATGAGTTCAATGAAAACATTGATGGTTTGGAAGAGTTTAAGGATTATAATATTAACATTAAATAATAACGATTATGAGTGCAGTAACTTTAGCATCTGTTTTTCTCAAGTCGGAAGAACAGTTGAGACAATCTTTACAAGGTTTAAAACTGCCTAAAGATTATGTTGAACTTCAGAAGGTGGTTAATAACCATATAGAATCACTCTTGGTTAAGGAGAATGATTTTCGTAATTCACTTAATGCTTCAGATGCAGAGATGTTAACTCATGCATTGCGGATGGCATTATCTTTCCAAAAATTATCATTAGCGGAAAGCATTGACTTTAAAGCTTTGTCAATTCGTACAGATTACAAAGTGAATCAGCCTACAAATGGCAATTCTGACATTATAGAGAGTGCATTATCATTGCTTCCTACAGTAATTTGTGCCTTTATCAACCCTTGGTTGGCTGTAGTTGTTGGTGCTGGAACTGTTGGCGCTAAGAAATTTTATCGTCAAAAGAATGGTCGTAAATATGTCATACAAGAAATTACGAAAGATATTTCACGTGATATTACCCAAAAGGAAATAGAAAATGTTCTTGTAGGCATAGAGTCTTTATGCAAGGAGATTGACGAGATAATCTCTAAGATACAACGTGACAGAAAAGATTTGCTCAATCAAATGCAAATAAAGCAAGAAGGATTTACTTTGGAGAATATGTATCCACAGTTGTTGACTTCGCTTCAATATCTCTTTATGGAAGACTTGAAGAATGAAACAAAAAATCAGTATGTGCAAAATATGCTTTTTTGTTTGCAGGGTTATGGTTATGAATTGGTGGAATATTCATTGCCAACATCAGGCTTCTTTACAAAGAAGATGAATCCAAATATTTCAGAGGAAACGATGTATTTGCCTGCTATTGTCAAGGATGTAAATGGAACAAAAATTGTTGTTGCGCAGGGTATAGTTTATATTCCTGCTAATTAATGTCAATGAATTTATGAAACAAGTAACGCAAAATACCGAATTCATTATAGGTATTGATTTTGGACATGGAGAGACTTCTGCAGCTTTCTATAATCTTAAAAATCAAGAAAAAGAAGATTTAGATATATTACCAGGTTTAAAGGTGATAAAATCTGCAGTTGCAATTTTAGAACAAGAAGGTAAGGAAACTATTTGTGTTGGCGATGCAGCAATTACAAATGCACCATATGCGAAAGATTTTCAAATATCTTTCAAAAAACGTCCTTCAGAAATGAATAAAACCGAAAGAGGAAGAATGGTTGCATTTATGAAGGGTGTATATGCTGAGATTCTCAATAGAAAAACAGATTACAAAAGTCGTGATCATGCTGTTTACATCGCCCGTCCCTCTCAAGATATTTGGGATTCGGAGGAAAAAGCATACTTGCAGATGGCAGAAGATGCTGGTTTACCTATTGCAGGAATACAGAAAGAATCAAGAGCAGCTTACTTTCGTGCAAGAACACAACCTGATTCGAAAATTGATTCATATGTAAAAGATGGAGTACTTATTGTTGATTTTGGTTCAAGTACTATTGATTTTACCTATCTTAATAGTAAATTGTCGAAACCAAAAGACGATGGATGTCCATATGGTGCAAGTCAAGTAGAAAGAACATTGTTAGAATATGCAATGGATAATCCGTCTGCTCCTGCAATGGAGCAGTTTGCTCAATTGTATAGGGATAAAAAAAAATCCATTCCTTACAATCAGATTCTTTATCAGTTTCGTGTTGCAAAGGAACAGTTTTATTCAAATGCACTAATGAGGGATTTTCGCCTTACTATGGATTTAGGAGATATTACAGTTTCTGACGGATCTCCAATCTCTGGTGCTGTAAGTTTCAAAATTTCAAGACAGAAGGTAAATGATGTTCTAAATGGATATATAGAAATAGTCAAGCAAGAAGTGGTTAAGTTTAAAGAAAAACTCAAAGACCAGCCTGTAGTTGGTGTTTTCCTTACTGGTGGTGCCTCTCGAATGGACTTCGTTCGTCAGATATTTATGGAAATATTCAATCTTGATGAAGCACATTGTCCGTCGGATAACAATCCTTCTGTCATCGTGTCACAAGGTGTGGCGCATTTGAGTTATGCGGATATAAAGTCAAAGGAAAAGGAAGATGAGCTTAAGAAGATAGCCCAATCCGCAATTTCTAAGTATGATTGGAATGGCAATTTTACAAAAATCATAAATCAGAGTATTAAGGCTAAAATAATAGACAAGGCTTGGAGTATTATGATTAGATATAAGGATGGTGACATCGGAGAATGGATGGATTTAAAGGACGACAAGTCACCTGCTGGAGAGTATATCTGCATGGAGGGGAAATCAGATGGATTTGTAAAAGTTCGAAACATACGTTCTTTATACAAAGAAATTAAATCTACATTTGATGGTTTTGTTCATTATGATTTTGCTACAGCTTGTGAGGCCTCAATAACTTCAAATATTGTAAAGTCTATTATTTCAGAATTGAATACTGCATTGGCTGCATTTGAATATACAGAATCCACTTCAAACAATCTTAAGATTTCTGGTCTTTCAGCTTCAATAACATCATCTGGTGCAAAGTTATTATCTTCTGCTTTTTGTGATAAAGACAGAATTATCTACAAAGCTGTAGATTCTTGCTATCTTATGATGATCGACTGGAATCTTTATAAGGATCGCTGGAACAAAGATAGAAAACAGCATTATGACTATTACAGAGAGCATTTTTCGGAGATTCTTTCAGAGTATGATTGGAAGCAATTCTGTGAAAAGGATATAATAATATCTGGTATTGACAAGGCTAAAAAACAAACGCAAGACTATGTAAACGCTATGATAGAAGACTATGTAAGTTATGCAAAACTTGCTAAGTTCTTTAAATAAGAAATATCAATAGATTTGTATGGATAAAGCTCCATACAAATCTACCAAGTATTGATAGGGTATGAAAAGTACAACTGGAGAAGCCGAATTTATTATAGGTATTGACTTTGGATCGTCAGAAACCTCCGCCGCTTTCTGTGATTTAAAATCTGACTATAAGAAAGACTTGGACATATTGCCAGGTTTAAAAGTTATTCAATCTGCTGTTGCCATACTTGCACAAGATGGCAAGGAAACAATATGTATAGGTGAAGCTGCCATTCAGAATGCTTCATATTCAAAGGATTTTCAGATAGGTTTTAGAAAGCGTCCTTCGGAAATGAATTTATCTGAAAGAAATAGAATGGTTGCTTTTATGCATGGTGTTTATATAGAAATCCTTCACCGTCATCCGGAGTTTGCTACACGTCCACATGTGGTTTATATGGCAGGGCATACTTCCGACTTAGTCTTTGAAAAAGAAGAAAAGGAATATCTCAAAATGGCGGAATATGCAGGATTGCCGATTGCAGGAATTGTAAAAAGGTATAATGCTGCTATTTTTAGGGCAATATCACAGCCTGATTCCCATGTGAATAAGTTCTGTAAAAATGGTTTTCTTCTTGTTGATTATGGAGCCAATACTATAGACTTTGTGTATATAAATAGCAATTTATCTAAACCTATATATGATGGATGTCCATTAGGAGCAAGTACAATCGAGAGAATTCTTCTAAGGTATGCAATGGAAAATCCATCAGATTCTTATATGCCAGAAATTGTAAAATTATATGGTAATAATGAAGATACTCATACTTATCAGTTCTTGCTCCATGAATTCCGTAAAGCGAAAGAGCAATATTATGGTAAAAAACTTCCTGCGTTCCATGTAAGTTTTGATTACGCTCTTCTTACTTCAATGGAACAAAACGTGATTTATGGTTTTGGTGGTATTAGTTTACCAAGAGAAAAGATAAATCAAATTTTAGGTCTGAGCAATAGAGATGGCTACATTGGACAAATCAAAGAATACGTAAGATATTTTAAAGCCAACATTCTTGTTGACAATAAAGTGGAATGCGTGTATCTAACAGGTGGTGCTTCCCGAATGGACTTTGTTAGGTCTATATTCATGGAAGTATTCAATCTTGATGAGTATCATTGTGTATCAGATGTCAATCCTTCTGTTATAATATCACAAGGTGTCGCAGATTTGGCTTATGCTCGTTACTTTTGTCCTCAAATATTTTCGGAATTTAATTTTTTAAGTTAATATGGCAGAAATACAATATACTAATGCTATGCAACCAGCAGAGAATGTTCTTGCTGCATCAATGATGTCGCAGACATTAAGTTGTTGCGCAGAGAGAAAATATCTTGATTCTATATCAACAGAAGGTTCTCTTGTTGAAATTGTAGGATCAGATGTGTCAAGGAATCTTTTTAAACATATATCGTGGCTTAAAATCACGCAAGTAGGAAAGCCTATAAATGATACCGTTTCGTCTTGCTTTGGATATATCCAGAAGATATTGCTATCATGTGCTTTGCCTGATACACAACTAACTTTCCTTGTCGTAAGTGATGGCAAAGCTAACGAAATATACCTTGGACTAAGAAATGATGGAAGCGATAACAAATCAATGGTAGCTCCTGTCACAGCTTTGAATAATTTTGCCAAAGTATGTTGGCCTGGTCTAAAGTTTGAGCAATTCAATGAAGAAAATGAGTCGTTGAAAAGACACTTTAACACTACATACAATAGTGTTCAAGCAATAACAGGCATTCCGACACTTGCAGATAAAGGACAAGCATTAGGTACTGTTGAGCATTTGATAGGAGGATTACGTGGGCAGAAATATGCATATCTTGTCACTGCCACACCAACTTCTAATGACAGATTGGATTTATTGCTAAACCAATGTCGAGAAATGGGAGGTCAGATTGAATCCGTCAAGTCAATAAATATCTCTCAATCTGTTCAAGAGGGATCTTCTCTTGCCCATACAGAAGGACATTCTAAATTTGAAAGTTGGAGTCATTCTGAAGGTGTCTCTCATAAAGACCATAAAAAAGGATTAGGGGCAGCTATGCTTGGAGCTGGTGTGTATATGGCTGCTGGTCTCTTCTTTCCTCCAGCAATGGCTATACTGCCAGGATTACAAAATGCTCTTGGTGGTGCTTTGGCTTCCAATAATCCACTGGCAACTTTCCTTGGTCTGTCGGGAATATCGGGAATGAATGTACTTTCAGGATTTGTTCCACAGAAAAATAGTTCAGACGTAATAGGTGGTGGCATATCAGAGCAAATTTCTGATACAACAACCTACTCTAAAAGTATGACAGAAGGGTTAAGTAAAACACTTGTAAACAAACATGCTGAAGCTGCAGCCCAAAAACTTAATGCGTATACAAAGAGATTTGAATTGGCAAAAGCTACAGGTGCATGGAATGTGAAATGTTTGCTCTTTACAGAGTTTTCAAGTCCTTCATCTTCATTACAACTAAAGTCTATACTGAGTGGCGAAGAGTCAACACTTGAACCTATTAGAATTCATGATGTTTCTTCTATTGTTGAGCATAAAGGCACAACAAAGTCTCCACAATTGTTAGTAAAATTCAAAGATAATCCTACAAATGAATTTATCGGTCCTTTATTTCATCATCCTTTTGGTGATGACTTCTCTCAACTCCAAACATTGTTGACAACACGTGAATTATCTGCTTTGGTTAATTTCCCATTGCATTCAGTACCAGGAATAAGTGTCGTTGATAGTGCCCCAGAATTTAGTTTGACACCACAAAACATTCCTGATGGTATAAAAACAATGGAGGTTGGATATATGCTTTATGGAGGTAGCCGCAGCGAAATCCCTGTTAAACTTCCCCTCGACACCCTCTCTCGTCATGCCCTCGTCTGTGGTGTAAACGGCAGTGGTAAAACAAATACGGTATTAAGCGTTCTTGACGGTTTTATGAAAGCCTACCGTCCTTTCTTTGTTATAGAACCTGCCAAGACAGAATATGTAGATTGGGCAATAGAATACAATAAAACAGTCAAAGACCCGAAAAAGAAAATTAAGATATTCATTCCAGGTTGTGAGAGATATGCGAAGGGTGGAATAACACCAGACAAATTGCAGTTGAATCCATTTGAAGTAATAAATCTTCCAAACAGCGAGATGAGAGTTCTTTCTCACATCGACCGTTTAAAGGCTACGTTTGCATCGGCATTCCCTATGCAGGACATTCTCCCTGTCATCATGGAGCATTTATTGTATAAACTCTATACAGACAAACATCAGATGCTTGACAAGGATGACAAGGCGAACTATATGAAGAAAGGATTCCCTACGCTTACAACCGTGAATGCTCCTTTCATTGACGAATTGATGTCTGACATAGGCTACGCAAAGGAGAACACCCAAAACATCTCTGCTGCATTGCGCACTCGTTTCCAAAGTCTGAAATATGGATGGAAGAATGAATTACTCAACAATGAGAAACTAAGCGGAAAGACTTGGAATAACGACAAGAAAGCATGGGAAAATAATGAAATGACATGGGAAGAATTGTTTGGCTCTCCTGTTGTTGTCAACCTTTCATACGCTGGTGACGACCAAGATAGAGCCTTCATCATGTCGTTGTTGCTACAGTTTCTCTATGAATATCGAATCGCAGAATCAGAAACTGGCAAGGTGGACTTCAATTCCAACAAATGCCGTCATCTTGTAGTTGTTGAAGAGGCACACCGAGTGATGGAAAACTGCTTGAATCCTGAATTGCCACAATATAAGTCTGGGCAGATGTTTAGCAATTTCCTTTCAGAAGTTCGTGCCTACGGACAGGGCATGATGGTAGTTGATCAAGTTCCTACACGACTGATTGAGGATGCCATAAAGAATACCAATGTGAAGATTATTCATAAATTAGTGGCATCGGATGACTCTCAACGCATAGCAGAATGTATCGGTCTGACACCAGAGCAGCAAAAGGTGATAGCAAAGTTGTCTATTGGTCAAGCAGTCTTGGCTGGTTTCAATAGTGCGAATGTTGGTTCAAGTGATAGTTCTGACATCTATTTGGCACAAATCAACAAGATGAAGTAAAAAAATGAGATAGATATTGCAAAATGCCTATCTCTATAATAACAAAAGAAATAATAAAAACATGGCAGAAGAAAAGAAATATACAGGATATGGCACTTGTACGTTTGCCAATGGCGAATATACAGGTGAGTTGGTTGATGGCGTTCGCCAAGGCTATGGCGTGTTTAAGTTCTCCAATTATGACATTTATGATGGTGATTGGGAAGCTGGCAAGATGCATGGTAAGGGAATTTATAAATTCTACGACCCTATCAAGGATAAATACGCAAGCAAGTATGAGGGAGACTTCAATAATGGTATGCGTGAGGGAAAGGGTAAAATGACCTACGCCAATCATGATGTATATGTTGGCTCATGGCAAAACAACCAACGTACAGGCAATGGCATCTGTTGGTTTGGAAGTGGCGACGTATTCCAAGGAATATGGAAGTTCAACCAAATGGTACGTGGCGTATTCAGAAAAGCCAATGGCGAAGTTTACGACGGAGAGATAAAGAATGGCAAGTGCAATGGTTTTGGCAAATTGTTTTGGAGCAATTCGAAATGGTTTGAAGGCATCTTCGTTGATGGCAAGCCATACAAAGGAATGCTGTTCACGGTAGATGGCAAGATTTCCGAATACAAGGACGGAGAACAATTATAAGGAAAAGTGTATGGGCAAACAGAAGGTCATCATGTTGCTGATAACGTATAAATGCAACCTACGTTGCAGTTATTGTTATGAGCCAAAGGTAAGCAACTTCAAGATGAATGCGGCAAAAGCCAAAAGCATCATCCAAGAGCAAATGGAGGCATTGAATGATGATTATGAGGCTGTCGAAATACAGTTTATGGGCGGTGAACCCTTGCTGGAATTTCCACTTATTAAAGAATGTGCCGAGTGGCTTTGGTCAACACCAATTACCGACAAACAAATGATATTGTTTGCTCCTACCAATGGAACCTTGCTGACAGACGACATGAAGGAATGGTTTGCCAAGAATAAAGACAGAATTCATTTGGGGTTGAGTTTTGATGGCGATATGGCTATGCAAAATACCAATCGTTCATCATCATTCCATCATGTTGATTTGGATTTCTTCGTCAATACTTGGCCAAACCAAAGCGTGAAGATGACCATATCGCCAGACACAATATCGAATATGGCAGATGGTGTCAAGTTCCTGCATCAGAAAGGTTTCAAATATATATCTGCCGACTTGGCGATGGGAGACTCCGTGGAGTGGACTAAAGAGAAACTTGGCGTTTATCAAACGGAGCTAAAGAAATTGATTGAGTTTTATTTGGCAAATCCTCGGTTGATACCATTCTCCATGTTGCGAGTGGATGTTAACGCCATGATGCATTCGAGTGCAGAAACCCATAAAACATGCAGTTGTGGTGAGGATATGGTGTGCGTTGATTGGACAGGAAAAACGTATGCTTGCCATTTGTTTTCCCCTGTGACAATATCAAAGGAAAAGGCAGAAAAGGCAGTTAATACAATTGATTTCAAAGACCATTCATGTTTCAACAAGGGCAAATGTGCAAAATGCCTTCTCAATACAGTATGCACACATTGCTACGGAATGAATTATGTTTGCTCGGATGACATCAATACGCCTTCGTCCTTTCATTGCAGCGCATTCAAATTGCTTTTTGTGGCAAATTGCCGTTACCAGTTGCAAATGGCAAAAAGAAATGGAGATGATGCCACTATAGAGCAGATAAATAAGGTAATCAATAAAATCGTATAATCAAAAACGAAAATCAAAATGGAAAATGAAATGTTGGAAACCAACGAAAAGTTGGAACAGATAGAAGCAAATGCATTGGAAAATACAGATGAAGTAACTCCTTTGGAGAATACGGATGAGTCTGTAGAACCGACCGAGAGTGTTAATGAACCAAGTATGGAAATGAGCAACTGTATGTGCATGGGTAGCTGTGGCTCTAACTACAGCGTTAGTACAAACTGCATGTGCATGGGCAGCTGTGGATCTAATTATCATAAATAGATGGGATTGGAGTCATTAGAGAAAATTGAAACTATCCCTATCAATGAGGTAGTGGATGACAAGTTGGAACCATTGGCTGATAGTTCCAACGAATGTGTTGAGTCTGCATCATTGGAAGATGTGGAGAATCTGCAATCACGTTATGAAGGAGCAGAGTTTGTTACAGATTTGGAAATGTCAGAAGGCATAGCGGATTATCTTGAAAATGTAGAAGAAATAAAGTATGAGAACTGGCAGAATCTCTCTTTGGAACAAAAGGAAGAGGTGTTGAACAAGATAGAACAACATATTGCTGCAATCGAACACCGCCCTGCCCTTAAAGTGGAGTTGGAAAACTTGCCTGAAAGAACTCTTGGCTATCAAAGTGCATCAGAACATAAGATAGTGCTAAACTCCATGTATGTAGGTTCGTCTGACCCGAATATACATAAGGAGGTTGTCAATACCATCATACATGAAGGACGACATGCTTATCAGCATTATAACGTGGATGTTAAATGTATTCATGAGTCTGGAGCAGAGGTAGAAACATGGCGTGAAAACTTCTACGATTCGCAATATCAGTATTATAGGAGTACAGGGCAAAGGATAGTTATCCCATACAATGACGGCTCTTTGCACGATGTGGATTTCCGACTCTATTACTATCAGCCTGTTGAAATTGACGCGAGAAATTTTGCAGATGATGTAATGAAGAGATTGGAAGAGAAAGGAATTGTTTGATTTATAACCAGAAGATAAGCTCATGGATAAGTTGTATTTAACTATAATGCTGTTCTTTAGTGTTTTAGAGCTAACATTTTTAACTTCTTGTAAAGGTTCGGCTGGCAAGAAAGCTGCAACCGAAACATTGGAGTTCATCGAAAAAAAAGCGGCAAGCAAAGCCGCCAGTAGTGTTGAAAGAGAAGCGGGACAAGTGGAACGTGTAGTAGAGGAAAATGCAGATGATGCCTATCGCTCAACAAGAAGTAGTCGCCCAAGTCGTCCGAGGCATTATTCTTCTTACGGTGATGATGACAACGAATATGAGGAAACTACACCACAGGCATATTATGCTACATGTCCATACTGTAATGGCGGTGGTATTGTTTATGCCACTGATATGTATGGAAACGTCTTGGTTGATTATTATGGCAATCCACAAACCACAACGTGTGGAAATTGCAGAGGTAGTGGACAGGTAATTGTTTATCAATAAGATTGTTTCTATTTCTAAAATATTGATGTCTGTTATAGGAAAGATGGAAAACAATAATACAAGCAAGAACATTATAGGCTGCTACCTCTACGATGACCTGAGCATATCATGCTGTCTCAACAACGATAAACATGCGATAGGACTAATTTTTGACGTTGACAAGACGGATGGTAGTGTATGGGTGATGGCTCTTAAAGACAGCGACTGCATTGGCATACATACCCCCAACGAACTACCGAAGACGGATGCTGATTTCGAAAAACCTGGCTATGACAGACTTGAATGGACTATTGCGGAGTGCCGACATTGGGAGAAATTGCTTGTCAATATGTGCGGATGCTGCTTAGAAGAAATTGTTGACGGCTTTGAGGAACATTGCAGTGGTTATTCGTTTGATGCGGACAAGGCGAACGAAATGCTTTCAAAAATAGGAATTGACATAGGCGAAAACGGCTATATTTATTGGACTTCTACAATGGATGGTAATGGCATGGCTGAGGTCGTGGGCTGTGGCGAGATTATAGAAGACCCAATGCCTTATACTGATGACGAAATTGCTAAATGTAGATTGCGTTTCGTTGGACGTTTGGATATCAAAGAACTGAAAACAGAAGACCTGGCATTTTAAAAGCTTAATCATCATTAGGGAAAGACTTGCAGACCATGACAATATTAAGGTTTGCAAGTTTTTCATTTTCACATGTGATAGATTGTCTACAACCATTCTCTCTATAACATAAAATGTACAACTATAAAAGATTAAAGATATGAATAAACCAAGTATTATAGACACTGCTGCTTTGAAAGACAAACTGCAAGAGTATGCAACAAAAGTCGGTCGTATTAGTGCTCGTCCACTCTTGTTGCTCTATTTCATCATGGTCAGCAAGAACACTCCAAAAAGTGATAAGTTGATGATTTTGTCAACCATATCCTATTTGGTGTTCCCAGTAGATTTGATTTCTGCTAAGCGTCTGCCTATTATTGGGTGGATAGACGAAGCGTTTTCGCTATCTGTCGCTTATCAGAAAGTGAGCAAGAATATCACTCCAGAGATAGAGCGCAAAACTGACGCAATACTTGACAAGTGGTTTCCTGAATATACCAACTACATTGAAGTCTTTGATTGATGGTTAAAGTAATTAAACACAAAATTAACATTTAAATATATAGCACCTATGGAAGTAAAAATAAAATACTCGGAGCTTCAAGATTTTATCTTGCATAATTTCAAGAAAGAAGTGTCGTTGGCATTTGTCGCTCCATCTACAGTTTCCGTGTCAACGAAAATAAAGGTCTTTGGCTTTGCGAAGAGTATAGGCGTAGAACTGTGTGTTGAGAAAATAGATTGTTCCAACCTACAGATAGCATATAGTGGTAAGTTAGGGGGTGAATTGCTTATCACTCCTGCCATTGCTTTCTTGAAGAGGCTTTTTTATGAAAAAACGAACTTTATAACTCAGAACTCAACCAATCGAGTAATCGTAAACCTGGCAGAAATAGAGCAGTTAAAAGGTGTGCTTGAAAAGGTAACACTGAAGAGTATATGTTTTGATGAAGAGCATGTTGTAATTGAGTCTTCCTTGAACATACCAAATTGTAAGTAAGTTTATAGCCAGACACATTAATAATTCGATTATGTTTACTACGCAGTTTTGGCTCATTGTTATAGGCATTGCTCAAATGATTGGTTGCAGTTGGATTTTCAGTAAATTCCAAAAACGAGCTTACAAACGGGAAATCCGAAGCAGACATTCTTATGTCTTGTTGGCTAAGTTGCTGGCAGAAGAAGAAAAACTTAGGTGCAACATCAGTAAATGCAATGAGGATGGTACAGGAGAAGTGTATCTTGGCTTACCGGAAGGGATAGTAAAGGTGTTTTCTCTTGGAAATGATCGATTTGCTATTTCTCTTGTTGGGGCTGTTAATATAAATGACTTGCATGTAGACATGGCTCGTGAGATTTGTAAGGATTTGAACACTAAGGAGAGTAGAGTAAGGTATAGCGTTGGCTTTGAACCGGCTTTTTCCCAAACAGGAATTTCTATTACTTGTGACTTTGAGGAAGATGGCGACGATGAAACTACCGAATACGATATTCTTAGTTATGCCAAGACATATTTAGAGCCAAAGCAACAAGAACTACAAACAATATGGACTCAGAAAACGGAAGAAATTCAATAATACAAAAATATAAAAGACATGAACACAAATAAATACTTCAAGTTAGGCTTAATAACAATGTTTTTAGCCTTTTTCGGACAGTTGTCCTTCGCCCAAGAAGTGATAGTGGCTGACACTATTGATGCAGAAGAAGCATTTGGCAAAAAGCCTATCACCCAAGTACCATTGGAACAATGCGAACAGATAGATACCTGTAGCATTGCCAAGTTTGCCGTTGTTTCAAAAGGTGGCAAACAGGGTATCTATGACTTGGAGAAGCATGAGAATGTAACGGAGATAGATTTAGATGTTGCAGGTTTCTCACGTCGTTATGTGTCAGAAGATGGCATTGAGGTATTCTACTTCTATGTAGAAAAAGGGATTGAACGTGGCACCATTGGCGTGGTTGGAGAAAACAATCAAACTGTTGGTGTATGGATGGACAATCCTGAATATGTAGCAAAACTTGATGAATGCACGACAATAGATAGCGTGATGACTCAAAAATGCCAAGATGTTTTGTCTGAGGGGTTGAAAATGTTGAATGGAACATACGGACAGATTGCTGTTATAGATGCACAAACAGGAAGACTGAAATCATGGGTTGCATTGGAGAAAGATAGAGATGATTATTCAGAGGGCAAGCTATTGAAACAAGCATGTAGTCCTCGCATCTTGACACTTGTAGGCATTACTCCTATGTTGGCAGATATCAATGGTTCACTCAATGACAAGATGGATTTGTGCGGTGGTATATATAATATTGGTGACAGCATTAGTATTCGTGACCATAATTGGCGGTCTGGCGGTTATGGTGTAATGACTTGTCGCCAAGCATTGACACATAAATCTAACGTGGCTATGTTCAAGATACTCTTGGTAAATCGTGGCGACAATGCTTTTAGTATATGGAAGAAAATGACAAGTGACGAAAAGCAAACAAACGCCATGGAATTGGCTGCGCTCTTTAATGGTGTCTATCAGAAGAACACTCTGATATTCCCGACTTTGCAAGGAGACTCAGTAACAGAGGAAACATTTGACAACATTACGCCTTTGGGACGTAAATATCTGCAAGAGGTATTGATTGGTCTGAACAAAGGGAATGGCATACAAACATCTTATGCCCCAAAGAAAGTGGATATAGCAGGAGTATATGGCAACTATCAAGGCAAAGAACTTGAAAATGGGGAACATAAATTGGCAGAAATGGCATTTGTTGGAGTATTCCCTGTAAAGAAACCTCGCTATGCCTTGGCTGTAATCATCAATAGACCGAATGAACAAACTCATGGTCCAAAGGATTTAGCCAATGGCATCGTGAATAATCTTGTGGAATGGTTGTATAAATATTAACACTTGGAAATTATGGAAGAGGTTATCTACAAACATGAAACGAATGGTGAGTTCACTGGAATCTATGCGCAAATAGAAGATGGCAAACTCACCATTACCGAGCAAGATATGGGTGAATTTGAGAAAGAATATTCGAGAGATGGAGAAGTAGAGTCTTTCGTATTCTTTGACGTGGCAAATACAAATCGTCTGATGAGGTCTTTGCAGGCATCTGACGACTATAGTCTTATCGAATCATTAAAAAAGAAGTTCAAAAAATATGGGAGTTGCATGAAAAGCGAGATTTGCTATTATTGCGATGAACATGACATCAAGTATCAAACACAAGTATATTATTGATAGAACAATATGACACAGCAAGCCAAGATTCCCATATTATTGAAATAATATTGTCGGAAATATTACGTTATTGATAGATTAGAGGTTACATTTGCCTCTATACTATCATAAACTAAAAAGAATCGAAATATGGAGATAAGATATGCAACAATAAGCAAGACTGGTAGAAGGCATAATAACGAGGATGCTTACAAGGTCATTGATATGTCACAAAACAACAGGTTTATGGGAATAGTCTGTGATGGCATGGGTGGTCATTCCTTTGGAGAGACTGCCAGTGAAACGGTATGCAATACTATATCTGACTTTTGGAAGAAGCATATCAGTACGCCCGATTGTGACTCAAAGGTAAAACTCGCTTGCAAGAAAGCTAGTTGTGCCATTGACCAAAAGGCATTTGAGCTTCATCATGCAGAGATGGGTACGACTATGGTCATGGTAAGTATTGAGAACGATGTGGCAACCATTGCGCATATTGGTGATAGTCGTTGTTATGTACAAAGACCTGGTGATGGATTACTTTATCAGACAAAAGACCATATCCGGCTTGATTTTGGATGGGAGATTGTTGCCAAGTGCTTCTTCTCTTACCGCCCAGAAGTGGCAGTACCAGACATCCGACAAATCAAACTACAGACTGGTGACAGAGTTTTACTTTGTTCGGACGGACTGTACAAAAGCATGGCTCCTGACATTTTGCAAGCAAGGATGATGGATGACAAACCATTGGTAGAGATACTTGACGTTTATGATTACCTTTGTGAAAAACAAGGAGATGACAATTATACGGCAATACTGATTGAATGTTTCTAAATTTTAGAAAAAGAATGATGAAGACTCGTTATACATTGTTTGTATTGGGCTTTGCACTGTTATTTATAGCTTCTTGTAATAGAGAAGATATAAGCATTACTTATTTCAAACAACTACAAAATACATCTAACAACGCCAACAAGGAAGACTCCTTGATGATACCTTGTGGATTTATAGAATATGACTCCGTTCGATTCTCGGATGGTTCATATGCCGTACATCGTTTGCAATATGCACCACAGAACAGTCTGACGGAGTTCTTTGATAACAAGGGACGAACGATTGCCACGATAGCAAGGGCATCGGAATGTTATGCACAAACTCTTGTGTATGATTACGATGATGAAGGACGGTTGTCTCATCTCCTCCAATATAAAAGTGAAATATTTGAAGGCTTGGATTCAGACAGCGCAAGTTATGGAAGGAATAAAGATGGGTATCTTGGCTTTCGGCAAATGATAGCAGATATGGTTTATGAACATCCTGACACTGCAAAATACCAACAGACGAACATTGAATATGATAAAGATGGCGATGCTGTAAAAGCCTATATGGTATATGGCAGTGATAGCATAGTTGCTCTGAGTGGATATAAGTTAGCCATAGCGGTAAAACCTTGTCTGAGTTTTTGGCAAAGCGACTTGCATGGTGGCTTTTATATCTTCCATGTGACAATGGAACCTAAAAGAAAGGATTTGCAAAATTATAAGGTTTGCCGATTTGCAGATTATCTGCCCTCAATGGAGTCGGAATATCGGAATGGGCGCATCGTCAAAATGGTATGGCACCATGATTCATGTATAGAGCCAGATGATAAAGATCTTGTTTTCATCCCAGTAAGAGCAGGTGACTTGAATGTATATTCTGTTACATGGGAAGATGGCAGCAAACATCAACGTGTGTATAAAGACGGGCTATTGGCATATAAGCAAGAAATCAGCAAGTATGATACTGCGTTGAAAAAGGAAACGTACTCTTTCCTATCAGACAAAAAGGTCAAAGTT
>ERZ1034678.657-NODE-657-length-18731-cov-4.747430_pt1 | contig 18731 bp, 9 predicted proteins | sample MGYA00520640_ERZ1034678 | MGnify/ENA primary metagenome ERZ1034678 (study PRJEB33766, sample SAMN09781767) | gut metagenome | biome: gut microbiome | host: Homo sapiens | place: Madagascar | study: EMG produced TPA metagenomics assembly of the PRJNA485056 data set...
ATGTAGCTTGGGCGCATGCCGGACATGCTCAGAAGCTTGCTTCTGAGCATGTCATTCGGCTTTTGCCGAATGACATCCTCAGAGCAGGCTATGTATATGCGTTTCTTGCGTCTAAATACGGTAAGTTACTGATTCAAAGATACATCTTCGGATCTGTAATCCAGCATGTAGAGCCCCCTCATCTAAAATTGATACCTGTTCCAATTATCGACCAAAAGACAATGGATGACATTCATGACAAAATAATGTTATATAGTTCAGCAATGGGCAAAGCCATTGAATTTGAGCAAAAAGCCATTCACATGGTCGAGCAAGAAATCGAGAAGTGGAATAAACATTAAAGGATTGCATTATGACTGAAGATACTTTTAAAGACCTATGTCTTTGTGGCGAGACCACTAAAGTACAGTTTAAGGAAGCGTTTACTTCGCAGAAGGAAATAGCAAAGGAAATGATAGCCTTTGCAAACTCCAAGGGCGGAGTAATACTCTTTGGTGTGGAAGACAAAAGTGGTAAACTTGTAGGTCTGTCATACGACGAGATACAAGTTATCAGTCGTGAACTTGGTAATGCAGCCAATGAGCAAGTGCGCCCAACAATCTATATTGATACAGAAGTTGTGCGTATGGATGAAAAGCATTTCCTTATATGTTCTATCGAGGAAGGCAAAAACAAACCCTACAAAAACCTCAACGGAGAAATATGGGTAAAGCAAGGAGCTGACAAACGACGCATCACAGAAAATGCTGAGATTCTATCGCTGTTCCAAGACTCTGGTAGCTATCAGCCAGATGCAGCAGGTGTGAACGGAACAACGTTTGACGACCTTGACCGATATGCCATTGATGACTATCTTCAAAAAGTTTACGCCACAACATTGGACGGATTTGGAGGCAAAGCAGAGCAGGTGTTGAAGAATATTCATGTTCTTAACCATAATAGCGTACCGACACTCGCTGGCTACTTGTTCTTCGGCAAGCATCCAGAGTATAATTGCCCAACTTGTATGGTAAAAGCAGTATCATTCTTCGGAAACGACCTTGCAGGTACACAATATCGTGATACTAAAGAAATATTGGGTAATATGCCACAACTTTACGACAAGACCATGGCATTTCTCAAAGCTAATCTGCACAATGTTCAGGAAAAAGGTGCATCGTTCAATACAGTGGGAAAATTAGAGATTGCTGAGGAAGTATTAGAAGAAGTTGTTCAAAATGCACTTGTGCATAGAGATTTGCTTCGCTCCGCTCCCATCCGCATCTTAATATTTGACAATAGAGTTGAAATCATCAGCCCTGGGGCTTTAGCTGGCGGACTTACCGAAGAGGACATTCGCAATGGCAAAACCTATCAACGCAATCCCTACATGGCCACCTTTGCCACAAACGCCTTGCATTATAAAGGTATAGGTTCTGGTATCGTTCGCATTCTTGCAGAATATCCCGACATACAGTTGGATAATGATGATAGTGCAAAAGAATTTAAAGTAACTGTTTGGAGAGCGAAATCCAAAGACAAAAGTACTACCCAAAAGAGCGGAATCACTACCCAAAAGGAATCTTTGAAGGATATAAGCACTACCCAAAAGGACGAATGTGCTACCCAAAAGAGTGAAAGCACTACCCAAAAGGATTTGGATGCTACCCAAAAGAATGTGCTTGAGTTCTTCAAGAACAACCCCAAAGGAACCAGAGTGGAAGCTGCTAATGCTCTTGGCGATATAACAGAGGATGGCGTGAAATTCGTTATCGGCAAACTACAGCAGAAAGGCCTACTCAAACGTGTTGGCGGAAGAAAGCACGGAGAGTGGCAAGTACTCATATAATATGAAACAATATGTCACAGTTAAGGAAAGAAACAATAGAGTGTCCACATTGCCACAAGGAAGGTGAATTTGACCTTTGGACTTCGGTGAATGTGGATTTAGGTCCAGAGCTAAGGGAAAAGATTTTCTCTGATGAGCTATTCTTGTACCATTGTCCTCACTGTGGCGAGGTTACTGGTATTCCTGCCGGTACGCTCTATCATGACATGGAACACAAGTTCATGCTCTTCTTCGAGTTCTTTAAGCCGGATGGATATGACTATATGCCAATGGAATTGCCAGAAACTCTTGGCATGGATAAGAACTACACGTTCCGTACGGTCTTTGACTTGCAACGCTTCAAAGAGAAGATTGTAATTTTGGAGCATGGTCTTGACGATGTTGCCATAGAGCACCAAAAGTATATGATAAGCCATATCATCATGCCCGAAATTGCAACGAAAGGCTACGAGCTTTACTTTGCCAAACTGGAAGAGCCAGATGAGGAGTTTCCTTTGGGTAAGATTTTCTTCTTCTATAACGATGAGGAGAAGCAACAAACCATGGAAGTTCGATTTGCTATGGACAACTACTATGAGCACAAACTTGCCTGTGAACTTGACCCACGTATGACAATCAAAGGCTGCATGTGTGTGGACGAGGAATGGTTAGCAAAACAACTAAAGGAGGAATAGCTATGGCAGATAATCTATATGACTTCGACAACAACGGTCTTGCCCGTGCATATAAAGATTGCAAATGGGCACTTTTTGACAGATGCGGAAACCAAGTTGGCGAGTGTTATTCCTACATTGAAGAATGGGGTGAAGGTTTTTACAAAATAGAACAAGGCGCAAAGAAAAACATCATGCGCCCAGATGGTACTGTGGTTCTGAAGGCATGGCACAATGATGTCTTCAAGGTGAAGCATGGCTTCTTCCTATTCAGCAATACGATTCGCAAATCGAAGAATAATCCAAAGACTCGCTATACCTACGGATTAGCACATGTAACTGGCGATGTTATATTCCCCATGATTTTCGATAGTGCAGAGTGGCTTAAAAAAGGCGATGGTATCTATGCAGAAATAAACAGCAAACCCTATATACTCACGCTAGACGGTAGTGTGTATGACCCGGCACGTGACCATCTTCCACAAAAGATCAACATTGACTATAAAGAACTGTTTGAGAAATTTGCGAACTGGACATTACCAGGATTGCAGTTTTTTTACAGAGACACAGATGCTCCTGTCGTAATAGATACAACATACCATGTAGGTGATGTTCTTCGAGCAGGTTTCTTTGTGGATGTCACCACAAAGTTGTACAGACCTGCCCACAAGACTCGTTTTCTTATCGCAAGTGCACATGCCGCTATGATGTGTGAAATTGAAGAGCTATGTCAACAGAATCCAAATGTAAAGAAATGGAACCTGTGTACACTCCACTTTAACAGCTATTTCAAAGTTATGGACGTGTATGAGAAAGACGGTGTGACTCAAGTGTTCCTACTCCACATCCCTGCAGCTGCCGCATTCTTCATCGGGCATGACGAGACAGCCATGAATTTTGTAAATGAGGCAACTGGTCAGGAAACTTCACTTATTGACATGGCACGAAAGAGCCTTGACGAGAAGATGCAAATGGAAGTTCACCCACGTTCTCTTGATAAGGATTTCTGTGATCGCATGGAGCATCCAATAGGATTAGACGACGACTTCTATCCTGTACCTCTAAATTCTGCTGATGAGCCAGAAGAAGGAGCTATAGCCAATTTAAGCAATATGATTCACAGGTTGGCTGATGATGCAGATATTAAGGACTTCATCAATGTAGAAGACAACTATCCTTATCATGGCGTTGAAGGCTCTGTTTGCGAGGGCTGTATTTATGCAAATGGCATACAAGGTCACGGAGAAGGGTGTGGTAGACTCTTTATAAAGAGCTTCCGTGAACGTTATCTTAAAGGCAGATGCGAATATCGCAAAACAGACATTATGAGTCCATCTCTTTTCGAAGAAATGGACAAATATCATAAAAAGAAAGAGAAAGACAAGACAGAAAAATCGACCGACACCTTTGCCCTAAGAGTTGTAAGGCGATTTATTGATGAGCATCTTGATGGTGACATAAACAAACTTATGCACACTGATCTTTACGCTTTTCAAGAGGACAATAATGGTGATACGGAGTTGACAAGAACAAATATTATTCGCTCGATTATGGCTCTTGTTTTTTCAGACTCTTGGCCAGACCTTACTGTTCAAAATATCGAGCAGTACAACTACTGTTGTTCAATGATGAATGAAGATGTCCGGCTATCTGGTTCAAATATCGCAGACCAATATATGATGGGATTGCAAAAATTCAGTCCCTCAAAGGAATTAAATGAGCGAGCTATACGCACGAATCATTTGCTGCACACTATAGGAAACTTCTGGGTGTTGCCCAATAAACGAAACGACAAGGACACACTTAGCAACTATAAAGACACGACCCCTCATTATCGAGGATATATGGACAAGTATCTCAAAGCTATGTATGTAGCCATTAGCGGACATGGAAAAGTGGACATGCGTATGAAAGGTCTTCTTTACAAAAACCGTAAACTCATGAATGATTATCAAGGATTAGATGGATTCAAGCGACTTGTTCATAACCTAATGCTTGAGGAATACATGGATGAGCAGAGTATGCCTAAGGATATATTCCCTATGGTATGGAGCTACATGAAAGGATTGGATAGAGATACGTATCTGTCTGCAGTTGCATCATTCTGCGATTTTTGCGAATACGCAATACCCAGACGATCGCAACACATTATCGAAAAACTTAGCATAATACTTAAATCAAATAGATAAAAACAACATAAATATGGCACAACTGAGAAAACCATTACATGACGATGGTCCAGTAAATGTTGGTGAACAACGTTTGCTTGACTTTCTGAGTGTGAAGTTGCCAAACAACTATATAGTCATTCCAAATCTCAATATATCTATAACCGGTCCTAACCGAGTGATGAAGTATTGGGAGTATGACTGTATTGTGGTAGCTCCACATGCTGTTTATCACATTGAAAATAAGGATTGGGCTGGTAATCTCGAAGGAGATGACTGGGCTTGGTTCCGTAGTGGACAAGAGGTAGCAAATCCTCATAAGACTGCGGGTTTGAAGAGCCGTATTCTCGCAAGCAAGATAAAAAATCAGCACCCAGACTGGCGTTTCGGGCAGATACTTACAGCTGTAACCCTAAGTCATCCTCAGCAGTCTAAGTTTGGCTTGGATCCTCAATGTGATTGCTACAAGCAGACATTCACATTGGGTGGTGAACTGATAGACTTCCTTACCAAGCCTGAACTTGTAGGTCGTACTCCAGGAATGATTATGGATATTCAGTCACAGCTTGTTGACTTGCTCTCTGGTCAATCCGTAGAACGCAGACGAACAGAGCGTAAAGAGATCTTCAACTACCTGATTAAAGAAGTTCTTCAAGAGACAGAGGAGTTCACGGAATATCTCTGTGTACCGAAGCTTATAGAAACAGCTCAATATAAAGTGCGTGAATATCCTCTTGACGTTGCCGGAAAGAGTCCTGTAGAACTGCAGAAACTGAGCCTGACTGTTCAGAATGCAAGCTTCGCACAGGAAAAGATCGGCGTATCTCCTTATATTGTCAAGACAGACTGCCGAATGAATGAGGAGCAGACTTATTACTATGAGATAAGTCGCTACCAAGACGAGAGCTCACTCAGAAGTAAGCTTCGTCAGAAGACATTCAAGCAGACAGATAAGATCAGCATCATCCTTGATGTAGCCAATGCGTTGAAAGCAGCGCATAAGGAACAAGTATATCATCGTAATGTTTGCCCAGAGAATATTTTCGTTTATGAAGGTGGCAAGGCTGCTTTGGCAAACTTTGGTATGGCATGGTTTATCGAACATTCAGACCTCAGCTTCACAGTTAAGCATGACTTCAATCTTAAATTGCCATATACAGCACCAGAGATCTTGGAGGGTGACGTATGTTCAGGAAGTGATATTTTCTCTCTTGGCGTTATCTTCTATGAACTGATGACAGGCAAGCTGCCTTTTGACAGCTGTCTTACATTTACTTCCGCATTAGGAGGTGTGCTTACAGAAGATCTCATGCCAAGCAAGGTGTCTAAAGACCTTCCAGAATGGATGGACGAGGTTGTTAAGCACACGATCATTGCAGATCCATTCCAGCGTTGGCAGAAGGCAGATGAATTAATTGAGTTCATCAACAAATCAATGGATGAAGAGCAGAAGAAAACCATTAAGGCACAGAACACCCAGTCTAACAATAATACTCCAGGTCAGACAAAGGTTGCATACCTGAAAGACATGAAGCCAGGTGTCAAGGTTACTCCTTCTATGACCCTTCATGAGATTCTTGGTAGAGGTGGTTTCGGACGTGTGTTCAAGGTGTGGCACGATATGCAAAAGCAGTATCTTGCCATCAAGATTTTTGAGCGTGATGCCTCCGTTGACAATGCCATCAACGAGTTTGAGGCATTAAAATCGCTCCACCATCCTAACATTGTTGAGTTCAAGTTTAACGACCGCACTCAACAGGGACTGTTCTATACCTTGATGGAACTTCTTGAAGGTGAAAACCTGCAAGACTACACAAGAGGTGATCTCCGTCTTCCAGTTGATGAAGTCTATAAGATGGCGACGCAGATTCTGAAAGCACTCCGCTATATGCAAGAGGAGCAGAATCCTCCTGTATATCATAGAGATATTAAGCCAAGCAACATCATGTGGCATAAGCGTCAGATCTATAAGCTTATTGACTTCAATATCTCTACAACCACCGACGATAAGTCATTCGGTGGAACATTTCCTTATATGGCTCCTGACCTTGTCGTGTCCGGAAACAAGATTGACTGGGATAAGTCGGCCGATACATTTGCATTGGGTATCACTATATATGAACTCCTTGCACATGCCTATCCATGGCCAGGAAGCAATATGCGCCCTAATATCCACATGCAGCCAACCGATATTCGCAGCTACAATGATAAGTTGACCGATGAGATTGCTGACTTTGTAATGAAGGCCATCATCACTGATAGACATAAGCGATTCACATCTGCCAAGGAAATGTTGGAGGCATTAGAGAAGATTGGTGTAAATGGTATTTTGAAGGACACTTCAACCATCATAAACACCTCTACGGTCAATGCAAATCCTGTGGATTATATCAATTCCCTATATAGCCAGAGTCGTCACGGTAATAGCGGTACACGCGCAGGAGCGAAATCACATATTTTTGATGACTTGACCTATTCAAAGACTAAGTTGGATAAACAGCTTATTCAGGACATCAAGGATTTAAAATATAAGTTGATTATCATTACAGGTAATGCCGGTGATGGTAAGACAGCCTTTATCCATAGAATTGAAGATCAGGGAATCAACAAGGAATCATTTGATACCAATAATGGTTCACAGTTCTTTATTAACGGTGTACGTTTCGAGTCAAACTATGATGGCTCACAGGACGAGGATGACAAGGCCAACGATGATGTATTGGCACAGTTCCTTGCTCCCTTCAACAGTCTGAATGACTATACTCAGGCAAATGAAGGTCGTGTGATTGCTATCAACGAAGGTCGTCTTGTGGACTTCCTCTCTACTCGTCCAGAGCTCAGAGACCTTCAGGATAATATTGAGGAATATTTCTATCAAGAAGGTCATGCAGAACTTCTTCCAGGACTTATGGTTATCAACCTTAACCTCCGTTCAGTAACAGCAAGAGATGGTAATTCTCCAAGCCTATTAGCTCAGCAGGTTAAGAAACTGACTCGTCCAGAGTTATGGTCTAAATGTGAGGGCTGTCCTATAGCTGACCGTTGCTATATTAAATATAATGTAGACACATTCCAGGACAGCAGTGCTGGTGACGAGGTTATCAATCGCTTGGAATGGCTTGTAAGAACCATCGTTTATAAGCGTGAGCTCCATATCACCATGCGTGACTTGCGTTCTATGATTGCTTGGATGCTTACACGTGACTACTCATGTGATGAGGTCAAGCAATTAGTTGAGTATGTTCAGAGTGAGCAGCTGCCTGAATACTATTGGCAGTACTACTACTTCAATGTAACAGCTCCAGTAGCATGGCCAGCAAAAGACTTCATGCTTCCTTCTCTCGATTCAAATGACAGATTGGTCAAGCTGCTTCGTGAGACGGATGTGGCAGGTGTTGCTCTTCCTGCATACGACCGAGACCTTTATTATACCTCAAAGCGTGCTAATGATTATCTGATCTTTAGTGATCGTAAGCGTAGTCTTTTGAATGACTTCAACGAGAATAACATTATCATTCCGGCTTATGAGGTAAAGTCAGATGTCATCAGGATGCAAGCAACTGGTCGCCACAAGAGCTATGTCCGTCATCAATATTTCGAGGGCAAGTTTGATTTCCGCAGACGTCTCCCATATCGTTATGCAAGTATGTTCGAGGAACAACTTCGTGTTGAGGACGAGAATGCTCTTAAACAAACGATGCAGGATCTGGCTTGTGCCATTTCCGCGAGTGAAGGTTGCGACAATGCAAACCTGACTGAAGGGTATCTGCTGTTAGCAAGTTCAAATGTCGGCGATCCTATCTCTAAGAGCTATCGTCGTTTCCCATTGGATGAATTTGAGTTGTTCGTGAATAAAACCGATCATCTGACTAAGTATATTGAGTATGAAAGCGACAGTCTCACTTTCCGTCATAAGACAGATAAGTTCATCCAGTTGACAGTCAGTCTTGATCTCTACGAAATGCTTCAATATATTCGTGCAGGTTTCAGCCCTTCTGTCAATGACCTTCGAGGCCGATTCATTGAACTACAGATTTTTAAGAATCTATTAGAGGCAAAGACCTATACAGAAATTCTTGTAACCAAGAACAACAGAAAGTTTACTATAGTTCGCCTCGATGACAAGAAACATATTGTTATTGAACCTCTTAACGCATAAAGAATACGATTATGATACTGAAATTAAAGAAAGGTACCGTTGCATTCTTGAACAAAGAATTGCTTTACGTTGACTTCAAGTCGGTAAGACTGGATCGTGTTCTTACTAACTTGTTCATCAAAATGTATGCCGATGGACAACCTGTCCAGCTAGCATTCAGAAAAGAATATACCATTGACACCTTGAAATCCAATCTCAACACGCTTGAGGAGCAAGGTGTAATCAAAGGGGTGAAGGATAATCCTGATGGTGTTGAAGACTGGCTTCGTAGTTCACTTCTTGAATTGGTAAACCGAGGTAATGTCATCAAGGAGCACGTATCAACACTGAAACCACTCCACCTATTGAGTTTCCGAGTGCAGAACAGCAAGTACTGTCGTGATTATCGTGCTTCAGATCAGTTGTATCTGATGTTAAAGAGTAATCCTGAAGTCATGAAGGGATTGGTAAAGTATCTCAGCAAAGGTTGGGATAAGGCATCTGGCGAAATCAACACCCAGGAGGATCTTGATGTTGACACAACTGGTATTCTCCATATTACCAAGCCCCTACGTGAGCGCAAGAGTATGAACAAGGATGTTGATGTCATTCCAAAACCACTTCTGGAGAAACAGGCTTCCCTGTTTACCGATGATGTTCGTCGATTGCTCCTCTATAAAGAAAAATTGCCAAGAGCAGTATTTATTGACTATTTGCGAATCCTCTGCGGTCTTCATCTTGCACTTTATACAATGAAAGTTGTGTATTTGTTGCCAAAGATGGTTGATGCTGGTACTCGTAATGTTACAGATGACTGGTCAATGGTCGTTGATCTGACAGATAATCTTGACAGTATTGTCTCTCAGTATGCTTGCAAGGATATTGAGCGCATGGAGAACAGCTATGGCAAGTATATTCGTGCCACCTACATGGTCGATATTATCCAGAAGAGAAAACGCTGTGATGTCGATGAAGCATTCCGCATTCTCAAGGAAGATAACAATAAGCAGGGAGAATACTATGAGAAGGAACTCAATGATATTGAGGACAGTCTTCCAAACAGCGACGAGAAGGAGTTTGACAAGAACGACTTCCATGAAATGCTGGAGTTCTTCCCCGAGAAAGACTACTTCGACATGTTTGTGCATGTTCTCGAAAAATCTAATTTGGGAGCCAGTCAGTATAAGTACATTCATGATTTCGTTGATGCCGTCTGCATGAAGAACAGCTCTTCTATGTTGTTGGCTGACAGCCGTTCAAAGCGTCATCCTCGTAGAGGCGCTTTAGGCAGCAAGTTGCTCGAAACTTTAGTTCAGCTGTTAGTTCTTAAAGAGAAAACAAATGGAGGTTATGAAACTCGTTCTCTCTCTATTGATGAGTTAGCAAATGCCATCCGTGAGCGCTATGGGCTCATCATCAACGGAATTGGAGAAGAGCGTTTTGCCGATGCTGACGTAGAGATGAATGCCGCATTCAGAGTAAACATGGATGCGTTCAAAAATAAACTTCGTCAGATTGGATTCTATACAGATATGAGTGACGCTTGTATCCTTCAAAAGATTCGACCACGTTATAAATTGGAAGACTAATGGAAAATATAAAAACTCTATATTACGAACGCTTCATTCAACATGTTGTTGAAGCGTATTCACAAAAGTTGAAGTCTGCCAAGCCAGGACACTGTATGAAAATTACAGGTCTGGCTATGAAGGAACTTCGTGTCTTACTTCCATTGCTTCGTCCTTTGAACAGTGGAATGGAAGTTTATATTCTCTCAGAAACAGAGAAAGGTGACGAGTACATCCATGCAACAAAGCTTATTGAGTTACGCAATAATCCAGATAAATCGGTACTGATTCTTGTACCTTCAAATAGCAGAACATCAGCAGAAGACTCTTATGGTGATGCAACATTCCAGAATCTATCGGTAGCTGAATTGCAGGATTCCTTTGTATATAAACTCATAAGTGAATTACCTGAGGAGAAGGAATATCTTTGGACGCAGATGACAGACCTCTTTAAGGAGATTAAGCCAGCAAGAACAACTGTCATCAATTATCTCCTATACCTGGAGACGAAGCAGTATGCCGATGAAGCTTGGGGTAACGGCTTATACCTCTTTGGTATGCTCCCAGACAAGGATCTCATTAAGAATGAAGGTGCCATCAGAAGACGCTTCATGATCAATTTAGAGAAAGTTTCATCTGTGATGGCAGACTTCTCATTGACGGCAGCTGACAGAATTGTTAGTCTCCCTTTGGTAAGAAATACCGTTCAGAAGGATTTGATGGTATTCTTTACTTCCACTGACAACATCGAGGATGCAGTATCTCTCTTTGAGAACATTCATGATAATCATCCTGAGTTCAACTATGCAGTATTGCCTTGGATAGACAAAGACAATGAGAGCAAGCCTGTAAAGGTCATGGTTGATATAGCTTCTGGCAAGGATCCAAAGAAAGAACTTGTTCGTGATGCAGATACGGGTGCTCTGTTGCTTGCCATCCCACAAGACAAGAAGGGCAAGGTGTCATTCACGATTACAACAGACCCTTCTCCCAAAGACAATCCAGACATTTTCTCATTTGAGATTGCATTGGTCAACATCGATGACTTTACTGAGGTCGGTGTTGTCAAGAAAGCAAAGGTTGGTACAAACAAACGTGCCTCTCGTAAACTTTCATTAAACATAGCGTCTGGAATGTTTGAAGATGGAGAGTATATGCTTCGTGTCCGTGCCCTTGATGAGAACGGCATTGTTCTTGACACTTTAAAGATGTTCAAGGAAGAACGTGTTCAAGCTGCATGGCTTGATGCTAAGGAAAAGAATCCTAACCTTCAGATGGAGCAATACCGTCTGGAGCAGCATGTGGCATACTGTAACGAATCAGAGAGCTTCACAATTACCACTGACGAATATACAGGAGAAGGCGAAGTCGACAAACGTGGTAAGGTTAATAGCTATACTCAGGCAATTATCCATTATCGCAGTACACATCTTTCAAAGGAAGAAGATCTAGAACTCCCTGAAGGTGGTGCGGACAGAAGTCTTTGGATTGAAGGAACTTTGAATAATACCTATCAGTTTGATTTTGGTGCTGCTTATGCTTATCAGATTCAGTTGCCTAAGAAACTGATTCAGTTGGAAACCACATTCCTCAGTAACGATGATGAATTTGGCCATGTTGAAGCATTGCTCAGCGGCAATCCTACTGACACAAAGTTGCTAGATCCAACAGATACAGCTAAACAATATCCTCTGTTCGTTGCAGCCAAGAATCTGAATATTCCTGATGAATTGACAGCATTGCGTCAGGAATTGTTCTCTGTTATCCGTGAGTCAGCAGATAATGAGACAGGTCTTACATGTACTACAGACTTCACTGCTATTATAGGTCTTGTCAAAGGCTATCTTGCAGAATATGACTCTTGGCTGAGAAATATTCAGGAGACTGAATTGAGTGAGGAGCAGATTATCAGTTTGCAAAATCTTGATACTGTTCTTTTGACTGTAGAAATGCCAGATGGCAGCAATGTCAAAGTAAAACTCATTGCCCCACTACATCCATTACGACTGGCATGGATGATCAACTTGTATGAGCTGTATCAGGACTGGGAGGAGAAGACATTGGAGTGTCCCAAATACCGCAAAGCATGGTACAGAAAGCTGGATAAACTCTTCATGGGATTGCTTCCTATGGAGATTGCTCCTCTTGTTCTCAGCGAAAACTCATTGCAGGAGGCATATCAGTATATTGGAGAAATCACATTCGGTTGGGGCGCATACGCACAACCATCATATGGTCGTGAAGAAGCATTTGCATCTGGTTACCGTCAGTTGAAGTCTTATACTGCAATGCTGCTTAATGTTGCCCGTGAGAAGCAGATTGATAGTGATGTGAGCAAGGAACTTGTTGTTCGTCATCTGTTCAACTATGGTTTGTCTCATCCATATACAGACAAACTTGTCATCAACCTCTTTAATGCTGGTGATGCAGCTGTATTTGCTCAGGCACTCATTGAACTTGAAAAGATTGGACTAGGTCTTGATCTGACATACGAGATACGTCTGTTCTCTGATGACAACATGCTTCAGTCAGGTGAAGCATTCAAGGAGTTGCTTGATCCTGAAGGCTATGGAAGAACTGCTGTAGAAGCTGAGGTGTTCTCACAGGCATCCGCAAACAGATTGTTCCCTAAACTTCGTTTCTCACTGAATAAGGTCAGCGATTTTATTGACGACCACGATAAGTATCAGGCACACCTTTCATTTCTGGTTAATCCTTTTGCTGTACATACAGAATTGGTTCGTCCTGACGAGTTAAGCCGTTCTTTCTACTTGAACGGAACAATCTGCAGGGATGTAGTGAACGCAGCCAAGGAGGGAAAGTCTTTCGTTTGGAACAGATACTATTCAAATAAGACTCTCCCTAACCCAGTGTCTGAGTCTGCAAATATGGAGGTCAGTCTTTTTGCACGACTGCAAGAGGCAACAGGAAAGTTGCTCTCTTCAACACTTGAGGAGTCAGTTCCAGCTACCACCCTTCGTTTGAAAGAAAATGATATGATGCTGTTGTCATTCATTCATGATAGTAGTGACTGGGTGATTACTTTCGACAAGAACATGGGACCAGAGTTCTATGACCTTCCTTGTCTCGGTGAAAATGATGTTCCTTACCTGTTGGATTACGTTCCTGGTGAGGATGCTACAGGTGTGTCTTCATATCTGACCACCAAACCAACAAGTGAGATTGGCGCATTGATGATTCCTCTCTTCCATGAGTATGGTATCAACCTTGAGAGATATGAGAACTTCAAACAGATTTTGGAAGATGTCCGCTCTGTAAGTAGTTCTTTGATTATGCAGGTCAATGCGACATCACGCAAGGGATTTGAGGTCATTGGAACCACTCTCTGTAAACGCTTCTTAGAGAAGAAGGGAATCACTAAGGAATCATTCCTTATTCCTATCGATCTTCACAAAGAATTGTTCATTGACTTGGAAAACGAGAACAAGGAACGTGCTGATAACCTTGTGGTTAAGATTGATTCTACTACAAAAGAAATACTCTTTACAGTAGTAGAAATCAAGTGTCGCAATGCTCATTACAATGCAGAAGAACTTCATGCGAAGATGGTTAATCAGATTGAGAACACAATCTTTGCACTCCGTTCACACTTTGAGATTGCCGTTGATGGTACAGACCGTCTTGACAGAGAACTCAAGGTACTGGAGTTAAAGTCTTTCCTAGAGTTCTACATTCGCCGTGCAATGCGTTATGGTCAGCTTGATCCTGAGTTTGCTCACGATTATTTAGTATTCCTGAGCAAGTTGGCTGATGGATATACAATCAGATTCAAGCAACTGGGTGTTGTCTTTGACTTTACTCAGATGGAACGTCAGAAGAAATACTTCTATGGTGATGCCCTCATTTATTCAATGGGGGAACCTGTAATTGGTGAAATCCTCAATACTGAAGGTTCGCTGAAGACTGAGGTACTTGAAGCTATGGATAAGGAAATTATCAATTTCTTTGAGCCTACTTATTCAGCACCAAAGGCTCCTGATGCAGATGTTGTAATTCCTGTACAATCTGTTGCGCCAGATAATCCTGAACTTGATCCAGAGTACGAGGTGATTATCCCAAAGAAGCCAACAGCCAAGCCAGTAGTGGAGAAAACTTCAACAGAAGTTCCAGTCGAACCAGTTGTATCACCTACAGTTGATCAGCCTTCTGTGTCGTTTACACCTCAACCAGAACCAGAACATACAGATACCCCTGCACCTGATGATCCCTCTAACTCTTCAGCTCAACCTGCTCTAGAGTCAGTTTCTCCAACTCCAGAACCCGTTGTTACTCCTGCACCAGAACCTGCTGTAGAACCAACTCCGGAACTAGAGTCTGTAGACCCAAACTATCAAGAGCCATCATGTGATGTGATTATCGGAAAGAATAGCGATAGTCCTCAATTCGGTATTCTCGGTAAGATGAACAGTAACGGACGTATCATTGGTCTAGACCTGAATGAATGCAACACCATCAGTTTGTTTGGTGTACAAGGTGCCGGAAAGAGTTATACGATCGGTTCTATCACAGAAATGGTACTCCGTCAATTCTCTAAGGTAAATCTGTTGCCAGCACCAATGGCCAGTGTTATCTTCCACTACAGTGACAGCATGGATTATGCTCCTGAATTTACATCAATGGTCTATCCAAATGATGAAGCTGGTCAGTTAGCAAAACTCAAAGCGGAATATGGTGCAGAGCCAGGTAGCATCAAGGATGTTATCCTTCTTGCTCCAGAAAGTCAGGTTGAAACCCGAAAGGCAGAATATCCTGATATTGATGTTCACCCAATCGGATTTGATTCATCAGAGTTAGCAGTCCGTGATTGGATGTTCTTGCTTGGTGCTATGGGTAATGACTCTACCTACATCAAAGAGTTGAAGCAGATTATGAAGGCTTGTAGAAATGACATGAGTCTTGTCAATATCCGAAATGGTGTTGCTAACAGCAATCACATGAGCACTTCACAGCGTTCTCTTGCAGAGCAGAAACTTGATTTTGCAGAAGAATATATTACCGACGGCAACAAGCTGCAGCAATATCTGAAACCAGGACGATTGATCATTGTTGACCTTCGTGATGAGTTCATCGAAAAGGACGAGGCTCTTGGCTTGTTCGTCGTTATGCTCAATATCTTCTCTTCTGTCATGAAGGTTGATGGACGTGCATTCAACAAATTTATTGTCTTTGATGAAGCACATAAGTACATGAATAACAAGGAACTTGTAGGCTCTATTACTACAGCTATCCGTGAGATGCGTCATAAGGGTGTATCTATCATGATAGCGAGTCAGGATCCAATGAGTCTTCCAACAGAAATCATTGAATTGAGTTCTATCGTAGTCATGCATAGATTCAGTTCACCTGCTTGGGTGAAGCATGTACAGAAAGCTATTACCCCACTACAGACCCTTACAGCAACAGAGATGGCCGCTTTGGGGTCTGGTGAAGCATATCTGTGGGCTAACAAGGCTTCGGATAAGGCTATTACTCAAAGACCAATAAAGATTAGTATTCGTCCACGTGTTACTAAGCATGGTGGTGATACAATTCAGGCAGTTAAGCAATGAAGATATTCCAATATACAAACAAAGGAAGTCGAGAAGAGAACCAGGATTTCGTTATCCACGGTTCCCTTCCCGATAACTCAGCTGTTTTCGTCGTTGCAGATGGCATGGGTGGTTATTCGGATGGAGCTACTGCATCAAAAGTAGTTTCAGAGGCTATATATGATTTCATTGAGATGAACTATCTGCAATACACTCCTGCAGAAATTTTAAAAGAGGCGATTTCATTTGCAAACGATGCGTTAATGTTGAAGCGAATGGCTATGGCAGCACAGAAGATGGGATGTGTTATCACTGTACTTTTTGTCACAGGAGGCAGTGCTTATCTCACCTGGCTTGGCGATAGCAGAATTTATATGTACCGAGATGGTCAGGAAGTTTATAGAACTGAAGACCATTCTGTCGTTAATGAACTTGCAAAGATCAAGACTTTACGGGCATCAAGTTATGAGAAGTATTCCTCTATCGTGACAAAATCCATCATGGGCGAAGATCCGGTAGATGTTGCTCCAGTCAGGAAAATAGAGATTGAGCCTGGGGATGTTTTCGTCCTCTGTTCGGATGGCTTCCATAAGGAGATAGATATGACTAAGGCACTAAGCTATGATGATTCTAAGAAGGAAGAATTAGATGTCATTGCCGATACTATCTCAGACAACTTTTCTTTCATTAAGGTTGAAATATGATATTGAATAATGCGATTATTGAGGATCTAAAGGAAAAGTCAGGTCTCCTGTTTGACAAAGCAGGAGACTTCAGCATTTTATCTTCCCTCATTTTTGATGAAACTGGACGTACTATAGGCGTAACCACATTAAAGCGTTTGTTCTATTATATCAAGGATGATAGAAAGGCAAGCGAATATACATTGAACACAATAGCCCTCTATGTTGGGTATAAGTCATGGGAAGAGTATTCAGCATCAAAGAATCTTGTAAGTGATTGGGGATTTGACGATGATACACTTTATATTCATGCCCTTGAGTTGAACACAAAGATAACAATCCAATATCTTAATCGAAAGTTGACATTTGTGGTTGTTGAGCATGAAGGAAAGAACTATCTGAAGGTTGTATTATGTGAAAACAGCAGCCTTCACGTTAATGATCTTCTCCTTGTTTACAGAATACGAAAAGGTGAAATGCTTGAAGCTGAGAAAGTAATTCGAGGCGAAAGCATTGGTAATTACAAGACACATGGTGAGATATTAAATATCGAATTGTCAAAAAGCTAAGAGTATGATAATATCAAAAGATAACTTCGTAACGGATAACATGACCAATACGGTTTGTTATTCCAGTCTTCTCCCAGCAGAGAGCAGCGGTTTGGATCCTCAGTTAAAAGAAAGGATGTATGCTACATTGAAAGAGTCAGTTAAGACCTTGAAGCACTATGATCTGTATAACACTCGTGACATCTGGTCAAGAGATTATATGCCAGTGCAGCTGACGAGAGATCTCTTTCTGAACTACACCTATAGCCCGGATTATCTTTGCGACCAGAAAGCTTGTATCACAAACTGGTTGCTACACAAAGTTCATACTCGCAAGGCCGACAAGCTTAATCTTGATTTTGTTACAATCCCTCTTGTTCTTGATGGAGGCAATGTGATCAAAGCTATCGACAAGTTTGGTAAGCCAACAATCATCATGTGTAGCAAAGTATTGAATGAGAACAATCTATCCAAAGAGGAACTTACAGACTGGTGGGACCAATTCTTTGATAATCAGATTCGTCTTATTCTGATCGAATGGGAAGGAAAAGATGAAAACCCGATTGGACATGCCGATGGAATGGTTAGATATATCACTGAAGGAAAAGTTCTGATTACAAATTACTGTGATTTGGACGATGAAGAACGTCTGAGTGAGCCACTGAAAGAATACTTTGATATTGAACGTCTGCACTTTGGAGATATTGAAGGAATCAAAGGTACCAAGATGTGGAGCCTCTTGAAATCGAAAAGTTGGGGATACATTAATTTTCTACAAGTTGGTAAACATATTATCGTTCCAAAATTAGATTGGGATGAACTCGACAAAGCAGCTGTGCAACAAATCCAGCAAGCCTTTGGAGCTTCTTATGAAGTAGAGCTTATAGATTGTGATATGACTCAAATTCTAGAGAATCCCGATGTGAACACTAATAGTGGCGGTGGTCTGAATTGTTTGACATGGACTTTGTTCAGCGCAGAATAATATTATACTCAAAATAAGAATATGGCTGTCTACACAAATGTATAGGCAGCCATATTTATAATTACTTTGTTGCAGTATTCAACAGTTTGTCAATATTGAAAGTGAATGTGTAATCATTCTGAACGTTCTCAATCATGATTGGCATCATTACAGTCATAGTTTTACCGACAAGTGAAGATGCTCCAGAGTTAAAATCTTCAGGAGTCTTATAAACACATGGAATAAGATAGTTCTCTCTCCAACCACCATATTGCCCAGATACAAAATAGACATTCTCTGTAGGAAGAAGAATATCAGAAATGCTTGCACCTTTGGGAACAGTAGTAGCAGGCTGAGAATTATTTCTATCAGTATATTTTACACCAGCGTGCATAACTCGACCCACCTGACCTTTAGTATCAACATAACTGATGTCATCCCAATTGATTTTGAGAGTATGACCAGATTTGTTTTTGAGGGTAAAGTTGAATTGTTTAGAACCAACAAACCAAACGATGTCAATGTAATCGTCTTCATAACGGTACTTACTGACTCCTTCTTCATTAAAAGTCACAACCTTTGTTTCACCAAATTGTTGCTTTGCATCAGCAGGGCTCTCTACAGTACTAAGT
>ERZ1034678.658-NODE-658-length-18708-cov-6.458318_pt1 | contig 18708 bp, 22 predicted proteins | sample MGYA00520640_ERZ1034678 | MGnify/ENA primary metagenome ERZ1034678 (study PRJEB33766, sample SAMN09781767) | gut metagenome | biome: gut microbiome | host: Homo sapiens | place: Madagascar | study: EMG produced TPA metagenomics assembly of the PRJNA485056 data set...
GGCAAATTATCCCGATTCTTTCCGGGGGATGTCCAAAGAAGCGGCAAACGTGAAAGTCAATCTTTGGGCGGATATGTTCGCCGAAGAGCCATTTGAGGCCGTCGCCGCCGTTGCAAAGGCGTACATAGCGACGGATACCGGCGGCTTTATGCCCACCGTCGGTCAGCTGAAAGATATGTTTCATCGGATGCGGTCGCCCCAGCAGATGACCCAGATGGAGGCATGGGGGTTGGTTGCCAAGGCCTTGCAAAACAGCATGTACGGGGCTGCGGAAGAATTTCAAAAACTCCCTCCGGCGGTACAGCGGACGGTGGGAAGCCCCGCCCAGCTCAAGGAATGGGCACTGATGGACGCTGAGACGGTGCAGTCCGTGGTAGCATCGAATTTCCAGCGATCCTTCCAGGTTTGCCAAAAGAGGGAAAACGATTTTCAAAAACTTCCCGGAGCAGTAAAAAGCTTTGTAGCAGAACTGGCGGGCGGGATGAAATTTGAAGGTCTCCCGGAGGGGAGCAAATAACGCAGAAAGGAAATGCGAAATGAGTGGAGGGAAAATGCCTAAGAGAAAATGCACCGGGGCGAATTGTCCAATGCAGGTCGGGTACGTTGTTCCGGAAGCTTGCCCAGAGCCGGAGAAATGTCGGTATGCCACGTTCTCTCAGACCAACGCCGACAGAGTACGGAATATGACGGACGAGGAATTAGCAAACATCATTAACCGCGCATGCCCTCCGGAAGGAACAAAGTGCAATCCGCCCTATGGCCGGGAGATCGGGAAATGGGTGCAAAAAGCCTATACCGAACATGTACACGGGGATGTGACAATCGTCATGCTGATTCCGGCACGGACGGACACAAGCTATTTCCACGATTACATATACGGGAAAGCGGAAATCCGGTTTCTGCGTGGGCGGTTAAAATTTGAAGATGAAAACGGGGCAGCAATGAACCCAGCACCGTTTCCGTCTATGGTCGTAATTTACCGATGAAAGAAAAGCCCGGGGCAACCCGGGCGGGAAGGAGTAACAATGGAAGAAATCGAATTGAAGCCCTGCCCGTTTTGCGGGGGTAAGGCAGAGTACATAATCAACAGCAACTACGAACGTTGCACAACGCATGGATGGAAATTTGGCATCAAGTGTACTAACTGCATGATTGAACTGCCTACGAGAGATTTCATCGTAACGGCGGACTTGGAATCGAATGGGGAAATTGCGTTTGCCAAAGACGATCGTAAAAAGGCCGCCGATATGTGGAACCGGAGGGCTGAGCATGAGTAAAGCGGTACTTATCAGCATTCGCCCGGTGTGGGTAGAAAAAATAGCCGAGGGACAGAAAACGGTGGAAGTTAGGAGAACCAGGCCAAAACTCGAACCACCCTTTAAGTGCTATATTTATTGCACAAATACAAGGCCATTCCTAGTGTGGGGCGATGTCTTCCGGGGCGATTGGATGACGGAGTTTACCCGACTTTCAGGGTATAGCAGAGCCGAAGCGGATGAAATCTGGGACGTTTTCAATGGGAATGTTGCGGGGGAGTTTATATGTGACAATATAGCAACGTACAGCTACGATTACTGCCCGCACCCGGAAATCGGAATGGATTACGACTGCGGTGATAGTTGGTGGGAGATTGCCGACGAGGATTTGAAATCTGCATGTCTGACAGAGAAAGAATTTCGGTATTATGCGTTCGGAAGTGAGGCAATGTACGGCTGGCATATCTCCGACCTGGAAATATACGACACGCCGAAACCGCTGAGCGCATTCAAGGGGCTGCGGAAAACGAAATTTGGACATGCGCCTATTGAAATCAAACGCCCGCCCCAAAGCTGGTGCTATGTGGAGGAATTGAAATGAGTGATTATATCAGCCGGGAGGCGGCACTAAAGGCAGCAGAACGCGCATACGGCGAATGGAATCTTGCTATGGCTGCTGCTGATGGTGCAAGGCAAATCAACTTGGTGTATAAAAGACAAGAGTTGTTAAAGGCAGTTGCATCTGTTTTCGAAATTGTGCCCGCCGCCGATGTGGAGCCGGTGCGGTATGGGAACTGGAATATCCGGCTTGCAGATGAAATGACCCTCTGCCTGGAATGTTCCATCTGCGGGCGCAAGGTAGACAATATCGACCTACACTATCTGCTAGAGGCCGGAGAATACGGTGAGGCCTGCCGGAGATACCCGTATTGCCATTGCGGCGCAAAAATGTGTTTGGAGGGCGAAAATGACAATTGACAGTATAATGACGATCCTTGAGCAAGTTGCCCGCAACGTTGGTTTTGCATTGATGGTGGTTGGCGGACTTTTGCTATTTGGGGTGTTAGTCGCCCTTTCCGTCCGGATTATGTGCGAGCTGTGGATAGGAGTCAGCAACAGATTCAGGGACATCTGTAAAGCAGAGAGCTTAATCCATGAGTACCGCAGAGACAGAGAAAAGTTTATTAAATGGCTGGAAATGGAGAAAAGAAATGACGATTGACCGAGCAATTGAAATTCTTGACCCGGAACACCGGGAGCATTACGAAAGCATAGACCCTGTGGTGGAGGCCTGCCGGATGGGCATGGAGGCGTTGGAGCGGACAAGGTGGATTCCGTGCAGTGAGAGGCCGCCGAAGGAACTTGAGCCTGTAAATGTGGTGTGGGTAAATCACAGACCAGAGCCGTATCACCAGGAAATAAAGGATGTTCCGCAAAAAGCGACTGCTGTCTATTACAGAAAACAGTGGTATTGGTGGTCGAGCCTTTGTGAAGAATTGCTTGCTGAGTACGGTGCGAACACAGTAGATTGGATGGATAGCGACATTGAAATCACCCACTGGATGCCGCTGCCGAAACCGCCGAAGGAGGAATATCTGAGATGAATCATAAAAATCTAGAACGCTGTCCGTTCTGCGGAAGCCCTGTGGAAATGATAAGCAGACCGCTCTTTGAAATTCCGATGGTAATCTGTACAAACAAATATTTCTGCGGTGCGGCGTTGAGCTTTGTTGGTGCTGGAACTGAGGAAGCGGTGATAGAACGTTGGAATGAACGGAAGAAGGCGCCGAAAAGCGGAATTTGAAAGGAGCAATTTTATGAAAAAACGCATTATTTTACTGCTTTTGGTCACAGTTCTGATCGTGCTCTTGACGGCCTGCTCAGAGAAAATTGTCAAAGGCGAGGTGGTGGATAAGACATTCTCTCCGGCCCACGTCCGAACTGCGTTAATTCCAATCTGCATAAGTAACGGAAAGACCATGACGACACTCTTTATCCCGCATGTTTACCGCTATCCGGATACTTGGACAATCACCATATCAGGCCCAGGGGAAGGCGGGAAGACGGAAACTGCTACATACCGTGTTACACAAGAAGTTTTCGACGCTGTGCCGCTAGGGGCGGAATTTATCTATAAAACAGAAATGGAGCCGAAAGAACCGGAGTATTACCGGGAACCTGTTGAAAATACGGATAGGGAGGGTGGCACAGAAAAATGACAAATTGCCCGAACTGTGGGGCTCCGCTGGTGGGGGGGCGGTGCGAGTATTGCGGAACGATTTTCCCTGAAGCGGAGGAGAGAATACAAGAGATCAGGAGGCAGATGGAAGAGGGGGTCTGGCTGACAATCAGTGAGTTCCAGTCCCGTCTCCCATTTAGATATATCCCACAGGATACACAAAAGAAGGAGTGAGCGGGTGTTAAATCACATTGCGATTATGGGGCGGCTGGTGCGTGACCCGGAGCTGCGGCGGACGGGGAATGGAATTGCCGTGGCTAGCTTCTGCGTGGCGGTTGACCGGGACTTTTCCGGTGACGGACAGAAGGAAGCGGACTTCATCAACTGCGTGGCCTGGCGGCAGACGGGAGAGTTTGTTTCCAGGTACTTCACCAAGGGAAAGCTGATCGCCGTGTCCGGGCGGCTCCAGATGCGGAGCTACACGGACAAGGACGGCAAAAAGCGGACGGCGGCGGAGGTGGTGGCGGATCACTGCTACTTCGGCGGGAGTAAGCAGGACACCGACGGCCAGAGCGGCGGGAGTCAGGCGCAGAGACAAGGCACATATCAGCCGCCATACATGCCGCCGGAGCCGGGAAACAACTTTCCCATGCTGGAAGACGACGACGAGATCCCCTTCTGAGGTGGCGGCATGAAGCGGAATTTGCCAAAGCACCCGTGCAATGGGTGCATCTACCTGGAAGGATGCTACGAGCAGAGCGCAACGTGCGACTATTACCTGATAACCGGCAAGCGCAGGCCATGTGAGCCGGGGATCGGGTGCACGGTGCGGCGGGAGACCCGGAAGCGAAACATTAAGAGAAAAGAAAGTTCGGATAATGCCTAGCTTTCACGGAATTTGTTTGCTACAATAAGCAAAAAGCGAGAGCTTAGAGCCGGTGCTTGCCGATGGGCAGCACTGGCTCTTTTTTTGATACAAAGGGGGAAACAGGGATTGCTTTTGCAGAAATACGTCATTCCGCTTGACCCACGGACGAAGAAAAACAGCCACCGGATTGTTGGGTGCGGGAAACGATGCCCGGTGTGCGGAAAGTACGCCAGGCAGTTTGTGAAAAACGGAAAGACCACAACAGAATACGCCTTTCAGGCGGCGCAGTATCTACACCCAAAGCCGGAAAGCCCCATTGCCGGTCAGGTGCGGCTGGTATACCGGCTCTACACCGGAACCTGGCACCGAAAGGATGACCTGAATTTATATGAAGCACTGGACGACATTCTGGTGAAAGAGGGGATCCTCCGGGACGACGACCGGAAGATCATCCGGAGCCGGGACGGGAGCCGGGTGCTATATGACAAGGAGAACCCACGGGCGGAAATCTACATCTACGACTACAAGGAGGCGGAAGACAATGAGCTCGGACATGAGAATGTTTACGGTTGACCGGTTTCTGGGTCTGCGGGAAAGCGGGGACGGAGACACGGAGCTGGAAATGGGCACGGCAAGCAAGATGGAGAATTTCTTCATCACGGACGACTACAACCTGCGGCTTCGGCCTGGGGCGGTGCGATTTGACAGCTTCGGGGACATCCTGGGGGTGTGGTCTGGTTCCGTGGGCGGGAAGAACCTTCTTATTGTGTGCGACTTCCAGGGGGGCACAGACCGGGTAACGTGCATAGAAGAGGATGTATCCGGGAACACGGTAAAAAGGGCGCAGAGCGGCGCACTGGGGCTGACAGCGAAAGAAAACAGTTATGTGAGCATCTTCGACTTCGGCGGGGATATCTACCTTTTCAGCGCCGGAAAGTGCCTGGTATACGGCGGCAAAAAATTCACGGAAGCGGAGGCCTACATTCCCACGGTGCTTGCGGGAGCCTCCCCGGCAGGCGGCGGAACCAGCATGGAGCGGATCAACCTTCTGTCCCGGTACCGGAAAATCACCTACAGCGCGGACGGCGAAAGTACGCAGTATGTGCTGCCCCCGGAGGCGGCGGAGGTAACGCTCATCAGCGTGGACGGGGAAAGCCATGTGCCAAGCACCATGGGCAGCTTTGCCCCGGAGAGCCAGACCTTTACTTTCACGGAAGCACCGATAAAGGGTGTGGGGAACGTAGAGATCACCTACGGCATTGACGCGGAAGCGGCGGAAACGGCGAGAATGCAGATCATCCGCTGCCGCCTGCATGAAAGCTACAACGGCTCCACGGACACGAGACTTTTTGCCGCCGGGAACGGGACAAACCTATGCTACTACACCAGCCCCACCCTGAACGGAGAGACCACCGCCATGTACTTCCCGGCACTGAACGAGGTAAGCGTGGATATTTCCGCTTCGGAAATTACGGGACTGCGGCGGCACTACTCGAAGCTGCTGGTTTTCAAGCAGGATGAGACCTTCTGCATCTCCTACGAGCCGGTGACGCTGACGGACGGAACCACCACGGCGGGCTTCTATCTGCGGTCTGTGAATGACACCTTCGGCTGCGACGCAGTGGGGCAGGTGCAGACGGTGAACAACTACCCCCGGACGCTGAACAAGGGCGGGGTGTATGAGTGGCGGCTGAAGGCCAGCTTTGCCAGAGACGAGCGGTATGCGGTGCTGGTATCGGATGCCATCGCCAGAACCATGCAGGACGCTGACCTGAGAAAGGCGGTGACCTTCGATGACGGCGTGGAAAAGACCTATTACGTCTTCCTGAACGATGCTCAGGGCACGGTGGCGGTGAACCGGTATGAGCTTGGCAAGGACGGCGGCCTGTGGCTTCTGTACCGGGGCGAGGTTTTCCGGAACGTGACACGGTGCGTAAGCTTCGGAAAGAAGCTGGTATTCTTCACGGACACGGAGGCCTTCACCCTGAGCCGGTACGCCCATGTGGACGCACTGCCGAAAGAAGGCTCGGCGGCGATCCCGGCTGTCTGGGTCTCCGGAAATATGAGCTTCGGGGCAGACTTCCGGCGGAAATACAGCAGTTATCTGTACTTCTCCATCCTGCCCCAGGCCAGCACGAAGGTGACGGTGACTGCCGAAACCGACCGGCGGGGGGACTACCTGGACAAAGAAACGGAAATCTCCGTTTTCGACTGGCTGAATACGAACTTCCGGACATGGACATTTGCGACCAACAACCGGCCGAGCATTCACCGGGTGCGGCTGAAGGTGAAGAAATTTATCTATTACAAGGTCATTATCAAAATCACGGAACCGGGAGCGGTGGGGACGGTGCTGGGCTTTGACCAGCAAATCCGGTACGCTTCCATGGCGAAGTAAGGAGGAAAGCCAATGGTAACGGTGCAAGAAGTGTTTGACATGGCAATTCATCTGATGGACGAGCAGCGGGAGACGGACGGCTCCACTATGACGGTGGACACCGGGGAATACAAGTACCGGACAATCTCCATTCTGAACACGGTGATTCCGAGAATCGCCAAGTATTCCCGGCTGGAGGACGAAAACGAGGACGACGTTCCGCTGCTGAGCAACCTGAATTTCAAGAACCCGAACTTTACCCAGGCGATCCGGCTGGACGATGGGCTGGCCATGTCGCTGCTGCCGCCCTACCTGGCTGCGGAGCTATTGAGCGCGGAAAACGACACATTATCTGCCTGGTTCATGAACCAGTACCGGGAGGCACTGAACGACATGCGGAACAATGCGGACGGCTCCTTTGAGCCGATTCCGCTGCCCTACGGAACATTTTAAGGAGGCGGAACCATGCCCACAATCAAGGATACGGCGGCAACCTCTGCCCTGAATGAGGATAAGTACATCAACAAGCTTTACGGAGATTCCGGCGCGGCGCAGAAGGACATGCTGACCGGGAACCTGGGGCAGAACAACGCCGCCCTGGACAGCGCAAAGCAGCAGGTGCAGCAGCAGACCCAGACCCACCTGGCCAGAACCAGGGTGGAGGCAAACCAGATGGGAAAGAACTTCCAGACCCGGCCGATGAGCCAAGGGGCAGGACAGCAAGCGGCACTATCCCAATGGGGACAGCGCAGGACGGACGTGAACGCCCTAGAAGGCAAACAGGCCAACGCCGACTATGAGATCGAGCGGCAGAGAAAACTCCTGGGGGAGCAGTACGCCTCCGCCATCAAGCAAGCCCAGGCCAACAACGACATGGAGAAAGCCCAAGCCCTGTATGACGCTGCCAAGGCAGAGGAAAACCAGCTGCTAGAGCTGCGGAAGCAGGGGGCAACGCTGCTTTCCGGCAAGGGAGACCGGTCTGCTATGGATGCCCTGGCCAACGGGGAACTGCCCAAGCGGGACACCGCCGGTGAAAGCTGGGCGGAGGTGCTGCAAAACGAGGGAGCCGTGAACCAGATTTACGACGCAAAGCAGCAGGCGGCGGAAGCGGCGGCACAGAGCCAATACGCAAAGGCACTTTCCGAGCTGGAGGCACAGCGGCGGGCACAGCAGCAGCAGACGGACGGGAGCCTGACGGGGGCTTATGTGGATGCCCTGCGAAACGCCATGAACTATCAGGAGGTACAGGGAGCCTACGGCCAGGGAAGCGGCGTAGCGGCGCAGGCGGCTCTTGCCCGGGACGCTGCCTTGCAGCGGAAGCTCACGGAGCTGAGAGGGGTACAGGCGGCGGCGGATGCCACCAGCGGCATGGCCGGGGTACAGGCAAGGGCAGACTATGGTCAGGGAATTGCCGACAGCCTGGAAAGCGTGAACGCGGAGCGGAACAAGGCACTTCTTGACGCGGCAAGCAAGGAGCAGCAGAAGCTTGTGGATTTGCAGCAGTTTGTGGGGAATGATCTGGCCAAGAAAAAGCGGGACTACACCATGCTGGGCAAGCTCTACGGCCTGACGGACGAACAGATCGGGAAGCTGAACGCCCACGGCAGCCCCGGAACGAGCAAGAGCTGGCAGCGGTTTCTGCGGGATCAGCAGAAGAAGGGAAAGCTGGGCAAGAAGAAGGACGGCGGCGGCTACAGCGTAAGCGAGAAAGACATCATGTGAGGTAATACAATATGGCTAGAAGCTGGAATGACGGACGGGATTTGTCCAGCGGCAGGAAGAGCAGCGACGAAGAGAAGAAAAAGAAAAAGGCCACAGTGACCTACAACCGGCCGGTTGTGGGACAAGACCCGGCGGACAGGCCGGAGGGCACGGCCAACGTCACGGGCGTAAACAGCAAGGCGGAGGCAATCGAGGCCTACCGGGCTGACCGGGAAAAGACCCAGGAGAAAGCCCGGCAGGAATACAAGAGCGCCATCAAGCAGTACCAGCTGAAAACCGGGAAGACAGTGGACGGCCCGAACGCCGTGACGGCGGAAGACCGGATGTGGTATCGGGCAAGCAATCCCACCGACACCGCGCTTTCGGACACCACTCGGAAGATCGTAGAGGCCAGACGGAACACCAAGCAGAAAAAGCAGGAGCTGGAGGACTACGACAACCAGGAGTTCGACTGGACGGACGCAAACGCCCGGAAAGCCCACGAGGAAGGCCGGAAGGAAAAGGAAGCGGCGGTTTCTCAGGCGGAGCAGGAGCAGAACCAGGCAACGGCGGAATCGGACAGAGCCATCATCGGCGGGCTTTCCGACGAGGGTCGGGAGAAACTGACGGAATACGCCAAGCAGAAAGACCGGGCAACGGGGCCACGGCGGGAAAGCGGATCGGAAATCGAACAGTGGTTCGCCGAAAACCAGCACATGAACGCCGATGAGCTGGGGAACCTTGCGGAAACGGTCATCCGGGACAAGAACGCCGCGCACATGGAGCAGGAGCAGCAGTGGGCACGGGACGTTGCCGACGCGCATCCCTTTGCCGCCAGTGCGGTCACAGTCCCGGCGAACCTGGTCAGCGGCGTGGCCTCCACGGTGGGAAACCTGGGACAGGCCATTGACCAGAAGTTAAACGGGGAAGGACACTACACCGGCCTTGACCCGAACAACGAGGCAAATCTGCTGCAAAGCATGTCCGGAGCGGCGAGGGGTGAGGTCAAAGGCAACATTGTCGGAGACGGAAGTGACCCCCTGCGGGCAATTGCCGGGGGAGCCTACGACCTTGGAATGGGCATATTGGACACAAAAGCGCGGCTGGCTCTGGGCACGATCACCGGCGGCGGCTCCCTGGTGGGTATGGGCATTGCGGGCGCAAACCAATTCGGAAGTGCCGTGCAGGACGCGGCAAGCCGGGGAGCTTCCACGGAGCAAGCCCTGGGATACGCCGCCGCTACCTCCGTTGTGGACGCACTGACGGAGAAAATTCCCCTGGACAATCTGCTCAGCATTTCCTCGGCGAAGGGCGGAACCGGACGGATCATGCAAATGCTCTCCGGAGTTCTGGGAGAGGGCTTGCAGGAGACCGCCTCTCAGCTGGCCAGCGTATTCACGGATGCCGGAATCATGCGGGACAAGAGCGAGCGGAATCTTAGAGTTGCCCAGATGATGGTTCAGAATCCGGGCATGAGCCTGGAAACAGCTCAGGCCACTGTAGACAAGGAAATTCTGTGGGACATGATTTATAACGTAGCAATCGCCAGTGCGGGAGGCGGCTTCAATGCGCTGCTTGCCACGTTTGAGCGGGACTGGGCAAACAAAAAAGGCAGAAACGCCGTGGCGCAGAACCCCCAGGAACAGCCTGCCCAGGAGGCGGCAGAAGCCCCGGACAGCGAAAAGGCCGCACCCCTGGACGGGGAGCAGATGGCAAGAGCACTGGCAGAACAGGCACAGCCAGCGGGGGCAGCGGATGCCCTGGCGGCGGCCAGAGCGCAGGCAGAGGCGGAACGGGCGGCGCAGACCCAGGCTCCCACGGAATCGGAAGCGGCATTTGACCAGGCCTTTGACCGGGTGATGAACCAGGAAAGCCAGACCCCGGCGCAGGAGAGCCAGGCAGAAGCCCCAAAGACGGACACGGAAATGGACAGAAGGGCAAAAATGGCTCTGGGGATGGAGGACGAAAAACCGATTGACAACGGAACACCCAAGGTGTACGATAACAGCAACAGCGAAACGGGAGGAATGAACGATGCAGGAGCAGGTCAATTACAAGGAACTGATGGAGAGAGACTACCCGGAGGAAATGAAACCGGGCGGGTTCCTGGAGCAGGAGACGGAACACTGCGAGTACCTGGACAAGCACCCGGAGGAATGGAAGCGGGAGCCGAAGTGGTTCCGGGAAGCGTACAAGGAAAACCCGGAGGAAGCAATACTCCGGATGACCTACGAGTTCCTGGAGAGCTTCGCGTAAGCGATGCACTGACAGAAGCACAGCAGAAAAAGGGAACTCCCACATATCCGGTAAAGGATACGACCACAGACCCGGGAAGTTACGAGCAGGCGCTGACGGCGGGCCGCAATTCCGACCCGCAAAACGGATGGTGTGTGACACCGAAGTCCGCCCAGGAACTGAAAGGCGGGAATGTTCGGACATTTATGGATGAAAACGGAACCGTCGGCGTTGGCGTTGCCCCAGACGGGGATATTGTGGGCGTTTTCAAGAACAAGAACGGCGGCCCGAAGAAAGCCCTTGACACCATGATGCCCATTGCCATCGAGCAGGGCGGTGATCGGCTGGACTGCTACGGAGAAGGCCTTGTGAATCTGTATGCCAAGTATGGTTTTGAGCCTGTAGCCCGGGTGGAGTTCAACCCGGAGTACGCCAACGAGGGCTGGACACCGGACAAGGGAACCCCGTACATCTATGTGATGAAGCACAACGGGGACAGCGCGGATGCCGTTGTGGACAAAATGGGAACCTACCCAAAGTATACAGATGCACAGCTGAATGCTCTGCCCACCTACGGGAAGGACGATTACGACGGTGCTATGGCCTACCGGGATTCTCTGATGCAGCAGAGCCAACCGGCGGCACAGCCGGAAGCCCGGCAGGAGCAGCCGGCAGCCCAGAGCGCACAGCAGCCCCAGACGCAGAACACACAGCCGGTACAGCAGCCGAAAGCCCAGAACGCACAGCCGGTACAGCAACAGGCCGCACCGCAGGGAATGCCACAGGAAGCCCAGGGCGGGGCGCAGAGGTTAGAAACGAACGGACAGGCACAGACACCGGAGGGGTATGTTCCCGGCGCACAGGCAAGCGCAGAGGGCAAGACGATGAAATCCAAGAGCTTCACCAACAGCGGCCTGAGAGGAACGGACAACGACATCCGGGAAAGCTACAAAGGAACCCTTGCCGTAGACCCGGAGGCGGGAAACTATCAGCAGCTTCGGAACATGGACGTGATGGACGTGGCCAGGGAGCGAACCAGCACCCCGGAACGGGTACGGTCGGAATATGAATACCTGATGCAGAAGGACAACCTGACCGCTACGGACGTAGCAACGGCAAGGCTTGCGGTAAAGTCGCTTTTCAACAGCGGAGATGTGGACGAATACACGGAATTAAACCAACGTTTGGCAAAGACGGCCACGGAGGCCGGACAGGCGGTGCAGGCGTTCAACATCGGCGGGACGATGAAGGACGCGGCAGACCCGGAATCCGCCTGCGAGACGGCCATCAAGGGGCTTTCCGGCCTGAAAAAGGAAATGACCACCTACAACGCCGAAAAGAGCGGAAAAAGCTTTGAGGATTGGCGAAAGGACGTTTCCATGGGCATCACCAGGCTTGCAATCGCCGTGGAATCCGTAGAGGACGGAGACACGGCGGGAATGCAGAAGGTGATTACGCAGATTGCCCAGGCCAGAAATACGACGGGGTGGCTTGGCAGCTCTGACAAGCTGACCTGGAACGCCCGGAGAATCCTGAAAAAACTGGACTTTGACGACCTGAAGAAGATTGCCAACACCCAGATTGCCTCCATGCCGGACGATTTCCGGCGGCGGAAAAACAGCGAGATCGTGCTGGGAATCCGGAAACAGAATATCCTGACCAGCATCAAAAGCTTTAATCGGAACATCGCCGGAAACGCGGCAACGGGGCTTCTGGATTCGGCAGGAGACAGCACGACCGGACAGGCTATGGACATGCTGATTTCCAAATTCACCGGGAAACGGACGGTGGGCAACGATTTCACCCACACGAAAGCCTACATCGACGGGGCAAAAAGCGCGGGGGACTTCGCTTCCCTATGCGTGGAGCTGAATATTCCCATTGAAACCGACGTGGACGCTTCCTATTCCGCCGTTTCTGATGGGAACAGGTTAAAGTACGGCGGAAAAACGTTCCGCTCCACGGGCAACCTGGGAATGCGGCTCCTGTACGGCTATCAGAAGTACATGAACTACGCCCTGGAAGTGACGGACAAGGTATTCGAGGGCGGCAGCAACGCGGCGGTGGCGGAAAGCCTGGAGGGGCTGAGAAACTCCGGCCTTGGAGATGAGGACATCGACCGGCTTTCGGAGTTCACGGCCAACCGGCGGACGTTCAAGGACGCAACCTGGGAAGCAACGGACAAGTACGGGGACACAGGAAAACACGGGTCTGTCGTGGCTAGATTCTCCAAGGACGCAAAGAAAGGTTTAAGCGGAAAAGGAACAATCGGCCCAGCCGCGGAATTCGTGGTGGATAACGTTGCGCCCTTCGTGGGTACAAACGCAAACGTAACCCAGACCGGCGTGGACTACAGCACCGGCGTAATGAAAAGCATAGGGGAGTTTTCTGCCCTGATCCGGGACGCAAAGCAGGGAAAGCCCATCGACGTGAACCGGCAGCGGCAGGTTGCCTCGGACTTTGGCCGGGGCGTTTCCGGAATTGCCCTGATTGGCGGCTTTACGGCACTGGCGGCAAAGGGAATTATCCGGGTGTCCAATTCCAGCGACAAAAACAAGAAGGAACTGGAACAGGCGGACGGCCTGAGCGGGGCACAATTCAACTGCTCGGCGGCAGCCAGGGAAAGCACCGGCGGGGATACCAAGTGGCAGAACGGCGATGTAATCATAAGCGTGGACAGTCTGGAACCCTTCGACACCCACATGTATCTGGGTGCGGAGCTGGCAAAAGAGGACGATATCCAAGGCATGTTGAAAGCTTTGCCTGTCGCAACGGTGAAATCCGTATACAACTCCTTTATGAACAATCCTATGGTAACGGGACTTAACGCACTAACGGAGATGGTATCTGATATCGGCGACGCGGTGGAAGCCGAAGACACGACGGCAGCACTTGGCGCGGCGGCAAAATACGCCGGGGAAACGGCATCCAGCTTTATCCCCCAGATCGTCAAGCAGGGGGCGAAAGCCGCCGACGGATACTACCGTGACACCAGAGGCCAGACGGCGGCGGAATACGCGAAAAACGCTTTCCTGACCAACGTTCCCGGCGGCGCACAGGATTTGCCGAAAAAAATTTCCGGCCTGGGCGAGGAACAGAAGCGGGGCGGCATATACGCCAACCTGTTTGACACGACAAACAGCCAAATCTACCAGCCAAACGCAATTACGGAATCTTTGGGCGCACTGTCCGAGGCGACAGGCGGCGAGTACGACAAGGAAATCTACCCGGAACGGCAAGCCCCCATGAAGGTAAACAACGCCGCCGGGGAGGCGGTAGAGCTGGACGGAGCACAGCGGGAAACCTATCAAAGGGAGTACGGCGGGAAGGTATCGGAATACTATACCGCCCTGATGAACAATCCGGACTATCAGAAATTGACGGACGAGCTGAAAGCGGAAGCCCTGAAAACCGTCAAGGGATACGCGGCGGACTATGCCCGGGCGGCGGTGACGGACTACAAGGAAGTGAAAACCGGAACCGCCGTGGAAATTGGTAAAGAGGCGGTCATGGACGTTGTTACAAAGCAGATGGCAAGCGGCATCAACGACATGCAAAAGGCATGGGACTACGGCTATGATGAAAAGCCCGCAAAAGAAACGCTGGAAAGCGCCTACGACACCTATAGCAAGATGACGGACAGCCAGAAAGCGGCGTACAAAGAAAACGTATCCGGCGATACGGCAAAGTATCTGGAAGCGCGGGAGGCAGGGGTCAGCACCACGGCCTATCTGAAAGTCCTGGACGCGGTGAAACACGCCGACGGCACGGGAAACAGCGCAAAATACCGGGCAATCACCAGCGCAAGTATCAGCGAAAGCGCAATGGACAAGCTTATGAAGGCCTACATGCCGGACTATGACCCGGACAAGCCGAAATCCGACAAGACCGAACTGAAGTATGACTACGCCCGGAAGGAACTGGGAATGACCCCGGCGGAGTATGCAAAGGCCTATGAAATCTACACCAGCAAAAGCGACGAACTGCACGGCAAAAAGCAGAAAATGGCAAAGTGGACGGAGCTTTACGGCGCGGACGTGGCGAAACAGCTATGGAAACTGTACGGCGGAAAGCTGGACGTTGTGGATTGGTGGGAAGATCAGCAATAGGAAAAGCCGCCCCCGAAATGAGGGCGGCTTTCAGCCTATGGCTATGTTATCATTCCCCGCGGGGAAATGCAACTGTTTTATGATTCCGTGGGGCGGGGCTTTTCTCATTTTTCCCAACTTCTTTTTTCAATGTCCATTTCTGCTGGAATGCCGGGGTATTGCTTTAATATGGCCTTATAGCGGGCGATTGCTTTGTACCGCTCCTTCCCGGGAAAAACCTCCCGGGAATCCTCCTTTTTTGTACCATCGGAGAATGTACGGGTTATGGTGATAATATATTCAATGTTGCCGCGCCAGGATGGGCGGCGTTCCAGCTTCAAAAGGCGGGTGTATGCCATGGTCTCCAGCTGCCCAAAGCGGGCGGCCAGGGCGGCACGGTAGCCTTTCAAGGCCTGGATCACGGTTTCCAGCCGGGCGATCTCGCGGGCGGCGGATTGGTCATAGCCGGTAATTGATTCCGGGGTAGTCAGGACTTCCGGAGCGCGGAGGAAAATAGAAAAACGAATGTCCGCGTCTTCATGCCGGTAGCCGCAGCGATCAAACAGGGATTTATAATCAGTTGTCATGACTGGCTCCTTTCAATGGGGGGCGGGGCGAAAGCCCCGCTTAGGCATCCAAAGCTGCGGCCTGACCGGCAGCGGCGAAAACCTGGGAACCGTAGGTTTTGCGGATTTGATCCATGGACTTCTTGCCGCGGCTCCAGTGGGCGCCGTCTTCCTGGTGCCGCCAATACCACATTTTCTTGCTGCTGCTCCACCGGCAACCGGCGGCTTTCAAGGCCTCCCGGTTGGGGCGGGTATCGCCGGAAATCCAAAGCCAGGAACCGCACAGCTCCACCACCAGGCCGGGAACCTTGAGAAGGGCGTTAATGATGGCGATAAACTCTTCCGGGGCTTCGGTGGTTTTGTGGCAGGCATCGGCGGTGGTGTTATGCTGGCTTTTCAGCACCTCGAAGCGGGAAGCATATTCGGCATTGATGGCCTTCATGGTGGCCTCGTCGCCGCCCCGGTCGGGGTGGTTGGCCATTGCCAGGCGGCGGTATTCTTTTTTCAGTTCGTCCAGGGTGGTGCAGGTGGTGAAGTATTTCATGGTGTGTTCCTCCAAATCTGTTGTGTGGTGTTTTGCTTTGTGCCTATATCATACATGTGCACATGTAATTTGTCAATATGGCAGTATGCACAAACATGTGAACATGAAATTGTGATATTTTTACATGGACACATGTAATAGCGTATGCTATACTTATATTGGGAAAGGGGGTGCTGCCATTGGCAAGCGATGCAAAGCTTAAAGCGAATGCAAAATATCAATTGACCCTAGATAGAATAGTGATACAACCCAAAAAAGAAGAAGGCCAGCAGATACGCCAGGCGGCGGCGGACGCAGGCCAAAGCGTACAGCAGTACATATTGGACACGCTGCGCAAGCGTCGGGAAGCAGAAGAGGCGTAAAAAACCCCCCAGGCCGGAAAGGTCTGGGGGATTGCTTTATTTTATGGGCGGGGTAAACAGTCCTAGCGACTGCTGAATCAAAAGGCGGGTGTACATCGGGCATTTTGTAATTCCGCGGCACCAGTCTTCTACAGTGCGACGGGGGACACAAAAACGTTCCGCGAATGCCGCCTGTGTCATACCGACAGCGGCGACAATTTCCCGGACGGTGCGGCTTGCGGCGGTATAGATGCTGCGCAATTGATCCAGCCGTTCGGGCGGGATGGGTGCGTCCGGCGTGTCGCCCCAGATGGCGGACAATGCAAGGTCTGATACATACGCGTCTATATCTTTGTAATTGGCGGCTTCTGTCACGCAAAAATAATATTGTTTGGCAGTCATTGTTATTTTCCTTTCTTCTTTAACGCCTTTTCCTTTTTCCTGCTTTCCCTTAACGCGGAAAGCCAATTCAGAAATTCATCGTCCGGAACTTGCTGGGCAATGCGGCGCATTTCTTCCGCGGCTTCCCGTGTCTTAAATTCCCCGATAAAGTGCTGGTGGCCGTTTAAGGTTTTGTAGGTGAAAAACATTCCCCTATCCGTCCTTTTTGAAACGCCCGTGCGCGAAGAATTGATGATTTTTCCCGCCGCCGTGATCCGCGCGCTATCGCGCTTCCAGCAGCCGCAGCTTTTAGTAGTTCCACCCCTTAGGGACGTTGCCGGTACTAGTACAGTGTTTCCACAGTCGCATTTGCAAAGCCATACAAGCGATTTCGCGCGCTTTACGTCAGTTTCACAGATTGCAACCAGGCGGCCAAACCGCTGCCCGCTTATGTCCATGTTATCCGGCAGGCGGTTTCTGTGTATCAGGGCTAGGCGGCACTGTTCGGAACAGGTGCGCCGCACATAATAGGAATCCGGGGCGGTAAATTCCGCCCCGCAGATTACGCAGACCCGGCGTTTGTCTTTTCCATTATTCATCTACAGTCAGATCCCATTCATCGCCGTTGTCCCGTTCTTCGTCCGTCAGGGCAGCCAGGACTTCGCCATCTTCGCCGCGGTTGGCGGTGTCAACTTCGTTCTGCCACCAGGCAATCAGATTCCGGGTGTCTTCGTCGCTGGCCAGAATAGCGGTGCCGCCTTCTTCTGTCCCCTTGCCGAACTCCCGGGCGAAGCTGCCGTTTTCCAGGTCGTCGAAGCAATCGGGTTCGTAACCGGCATTCCAGCCGCCGCGCCACAGCTTCAGGGTGATACTGATGATCTTGGTTTCAGTCTTGATAGTCATTGATGTTTCCTCCAAATCTGTCAAATCTGTTGTTGTGTGGTGTTTTTGCTTTGTGCCTATATCATACCACAGATTCCGTGGTTGTCAACCCCTTTTTTGCATTTTCCAAAAAATATTTTTTCAGGGGCTCAGGGCGGCGCACAGAACGGCGCAAATGCCGCCCAAATGGTCAACCATTGCCCATATATTGTATAGGCCGTACAGGCCAACCAGCAGCCCCACAGGGGCATATACAGCACGACCCACAGGGCAGGACAGCACACCACAGCACCGGCAGACAGGGCGCAGATCAATATAACTTTTTTGTCAAGCCCACTTGACATCGGGGTAATTCTTTGCTACCATTCATTTTAGACGGAAAAGTTCTGGTTTTGGGGGTGTTTGCCATGGCTGGCAACGCAAATAGCGGGTACGCAATTGCGTTTTGCATGACGGAGCAGGAGCTTAAGGGCAAGGTTGATAGCTTTCTCCGGGACTACGGGGACGGGTCACGCGGGATTGTAACATGGCCGATGTTTTGCGCCTACATCGGGTACTCCATCCCGGAGGTGCGGGAGTGTTACCAGCGGGGCAAGAGCAGCAGCAACGCATACAGTGGCCGGGCGGTGTTGCTGGACAGGATGCGGACGCAGGTTGCCGCCCTGACGCTGGCAACGGGACGCAATCAGGCCACCATAGCGGCCAAGGAGGCGCAGACGGACTATTTCACCCCGCCAGGGCAGGCGCAGGCCGTGCCGCCTATCGTGGTGCTGTTTGGCAACGGTGACGGGCGTTATATTGATGCCATCAAGTAGCTATCAGCCCGAACGCAACAAAATAAGATATTTGTTGCGTTTATTCCGGGGTTTTGGGGTACCTGTTGGGCATTATGACGGATAATGTTACGGATTGCCCATAATTCCATGGGTGACGGACAGCACGGGCTATTATGGTACGGTCTGCGCCTGGTGGTGCTGGCCTATAAGGGCGGCTCAGATTTTTTTGCGGGGTGCATTGATAGGGGCTTGATAATCAATACCCACCCCCTGGGGAAGCGGAAAAACGGGCGGGTGCGCTTATGTATGTATAGATATATATCGCATGGGCACGATTTGTACCCCCAAGACCCCACTCCGTTTTTCAAAACTTCGGTGTGATTAGTACAAGTAATTACTACTCAGAAAGTAGGATACTACTCAAAAGTAATTACTTAGTATATAACTCAGTTAATATACTTTCTACGTTATTATCTACTATCTACTTATACAGAGTAAGTATTATATTATATAT
>ERZ1034678.667-NODE-667-length-18533-cov-15.874608_pt1 | contig 18533 bp, 22 predicted proteins | sample MGYA00520640_ERZ1034678 | MGnify/ENA primary metagenome ERZ1034678 (study PRJEB33766, sample SAMN09781767) | gut metagenome | biome: gut microbiome | host: Homo sapiens | place: Madagascar | study: EMG produced TPA metagenomics assembly of the PRJNA485056 data...
GCTGAGTTTTATAGGCCATCTCAAATGATTCAATCTCTATTGCAGGTACGCTGTAACAATCACGCACACGACGCTTTAATGGCTCCCCACAGAAATCATTAAGCAATGGGGTCTTATATCCACTCATTGAACGAGTCAGAAGAACAGAAGCGCGAACCTCCTGGACGGTGACGGTTTTTTTACCGTGAACAGAAATAACCTGGTAGAAATTAACGTTAGTTTGCTCATATCCCCATGAAGATACAAACACATCACCAACAGAAACAGTACCGTTATTAAAAGTTAATGTTTTCATTTTTATCTCCTGCCACTGAGCGGCTTTGGTGATCAGGGACTATCCCCTCTCGATATGTTTATAATAGGTCAGTTCTGACCTATTTGCAAGTAATTTTTACTCCTGGTTTAAAACAAAAAATAGATTAAATACATATAGTTAAGTTATGTTTACATGATGCCCGGCAGGGCATAGAAGGGGCGAAAGAAAATACCAGGGAGCAGCAGAGCCACATCGCCCCGAAGCGCGGCGCAGCCGCTGCCGAACGTACCAGGGCGCACAGGCCATCCCTTCGCCCTGCAAAGCCCAACAGACCAGCAGGCCATGATTATGCTGATTTGCGCCGCAGAATGCCGCAGTTAGCGCGAGCGTAAGCGAGTTTACGCCGTCCTGGTGCGTCGCAGCAGGGCGGGGCGCTGTACTGCGCGTGCGAGCATCGCGAGCTACGGGCGCAACAACTCATTCACTACATTTAGGCTTGTCCCTTTTGCACAGGACGTATTCTGGATGTTCCCCAGCTAAAAGCTGAAGATATTTAAACTCCACAGGTGTAAGTGCTGTACCACTTACAGTTCCGACAGGTTCTTCCTTGCGACGCCAGGTTCGCGGAGTCATGCTGAATATTTCGGCACATTCTTTCTGCGTCAGACCAATTTTTTGCCGCAGACGTTTGATGTTTTCTGGTGTGTTTTCAGTTAACATTTTTTCCTCGTTCATTGTTCATTTCCTGAATCATCATAGAAACAATTTCTTTATCATTCTCTCTTAATCCATCTCTGGAAAAGTCTATTGTGTCGAATGCCTTCTCATTAAAAACAAGATCAGCAACAGTTTTCACCGTTGCTTTCGTTTTTCCTAAAGTCGCAGATTTAGAAAAGGTCTTCACCCGTTTCACAAGATGAAACATATTACCTTCTTTATTCAAATAATATTGCCTGTCACCTTTTCGTACCTTCATATTAATATGGTTCCTATTTTAACAGTAAAGGGGCTTATAGCCCCTTTACTTTAACTTTTTCCAACAATCAAATCGACATCTTCCTGGTAAAGCTCTCCAAAACACGGGACTACTCCCGTTTTATAATCGCGGATATTATTGCTATCCGTGAAAATAACAACATAATCCTTGCCTGTTTTTTCATGTTTCAGGCAGATAGTGCAAAGCGTCACACGCGCAACAGAAAACGCATGACCAGTCGTAGAAACGATAACAGGGAAAGTTGATTTTTTCATATTTAACTCCTGCCGCTGGGCGGCTTTGGTGATCGGAGACTACCTCCTTTGGATATGCTGATAATAGGTCATTTCTGACCTATTATCAAGTATTTTTAAACGAGTTTTATTGAAAATTTATTTTCAACAAATGCCTCTAACATCTTTAATATTTCACTATCGCTTATACCAACTTTACTTCTAAAAGAATCATCCATAAGGTCAATACTTGCGGATATTTCACTTGTATATTCAACGCTCCCGGCAAATCCTGCAATTCCAGCTAATTCAAGAAGCATATGATGATTACGAATATTGATATTACCAATAAGAACTTTCATTTATCCTCCTGATATGGGGGGAATCCCCCCATATTAAAAATTACAATCTGGTTGCAAGTCCGGTTTGTTCGTTAAACAAACATTCCAACTGATCACAATAAACATTATCAAATGTCGATACTTCTTTAACCATTGCTCCTCGAACACGAGAAAAGGTCACCTGGTATGTATCGGAAAAGGTTAATTTAATTTTTACTAAATTAATTCCATTCATTGCAAATTTTGAAGGAAGACGAAAACTAAGACCACATTCACCATCTTCATCAAAATAGGCAAAGTTCTTTGCGCCAGTCATAGCAATGAAGCGATTTCCGCCAAGCTGATTAAGAATTTCAGTAGCAACAAATTTAGCGTAGTTTTCCATTTTTAAACTCCTGCCGCTGAGCGGCTTTGGTGATCAGGGACTATCCCCTCTCGATATGTTTATAATAGGTCAGTTCTGACCTATTTGCAAGTAATTTTTACTCCTGGTTTAAAACAAAAAATAGATTAAATACATATAGTTAAGTTATGTTTACATGATGCCCGGCAGGGCATAGAAGGGGCGAAAGAAAATACCAGGGAGCAGCAGAGCCACATCGCCCCGAAGCGCGGCGCAGCCGCTGCCGAACGTACCAGGGCGCACAGGCCATCCCTTCGCCCTGCAAAGCCCAACAGACCAGCAGGCCATGATTATGCTGATTTGCGCCGCAGAATGCCGCAGTTAGCGCGAGCGTAAGCGAGTTTACGCCGTCCTGGTGCGTCGCAGCAGGGCGGGGCGCTGTACTGCGCGTGTGAGCATCGCGAGCTACGGGCGCAATGCTACTCCGCTAAAACGTTCTGAATCGCGTTCTGAGCAATTTTTAATGCTTCCCTGTGGGTTTGGCTTACCAGGGCTAAAATAAAGCGACAGGACGTGTTTTATGGCTTTTCTAGGGTGGTTAGGGGAAGGATCGTTATTGGATCTATTAATTTTGTAGACTCATATTCCGTTATAATGAATGACCATATTCGACGATTCGTTGGTATGTATATCCTATTGATATAAAAGTGTATTTTCTTAAAACGCAAGAAGATCCTCGGTTAGTGAAATGAGGATCTTGATTAAACCCCACCAATATAAAATCAATTAAATCAATAGATTAACTAATTACATCGATCACATTAAACGTTCATTTTGATGAACAGAGAGCTGCTGCAAGCCTTTTGCCCCCTCCATTCACTGAAAGAATTCTGTTTTATTTGTCTAAGTGCTTCTGAGAGTGTTTTAGCGGTTATTACGGCTTCGTTTCCGAAAGAACAATACCGAAATTATCGACAGTATGCGAGAGATAACACCGCTCGCCGCAGCCCTAGCGACCGAACGCTAGTGAGCGAGTGGGCGAGGAAGCGGAATTTCTGCGATGTACCATTGGAGCAAGTACGCTTTGTGCTTTGACCGTACCTGATGGTTTCAATGTGTCGAGCAGAATTATTCACAATTCGCTCTATTATTTTTCTTTATTTCTTTTTTCTAAAAGATAGATCTCACTATATAACATATACTTTTCTCTTTCTCTTTTAGGCTCATTTTTTTATTTATTAATCAATGCGTTATGACTGTAACAGGGGACAGATTTATGGTCAGAAAGGGACAGATTTATGGTTAAAAAGGGACAGATTTATGGTTCTTGGCGTTTTTATCTGGGGACAAATTTATGGTCAAAGAGGGACAGATTTATGGTCAAAAGGGGACAGATTTAGTGTGGATAACTTTTTTATACACAGGTTGTGGATAACTTTTAAGAGATTCGATCTGGATTCATTATTAATCCGAATTGGATTAGTGATTTACATCACATTTTCTGTTTTTTGGATTGATGTGCTTTTGGGGATGGACAGCCATCTGATTTACCACTTACCTACCTTAATTGGGTGGTAGGAAGGTTCACGATTCTAATGCTGCTCCTTTTCAAACAGGGGACAAATTTATGGTTCGCTCACTTGTGGGGACAAAAAAAAATTGCGTCCCTGATTGCTGTGTGAGAAACTCCTCTTGTGGTTTGGTTATTGGAGCTGGGAAGGCATGGCTTTAAGAAATAATAAAAGAAACGATTGTAATGATGTTCAAAGTTTATTGACACAGGGAAACCAGTTATTGGAAGGGGCGTATGATATAACATTAATTGAGATGCGCCTTCTGTATTTGGCACTCACTAAGATTGATAGCCGTAAACCACAGCCTGCAAGTGAATATACACTGTTTGCAAAGGAATATAGAGACGCATTTTCTTTGGATTCGAAAAATTGCTATGAGCAGTTAAAATCTGCCGCAAGTTCTTTAGGTTCAAAACCAATAGTTACTTATGAGTGGAATGAAACAAAAAAAAGAATTGATGCCGTTAAACGATTTTGGTTTTCTTCAATAAGATATGGTGTTGGAAATAGTGAAAGCGATATAACCTTGCGTTTCTCTGATTCGGTTAGCCAATATCTTTATGAACTGAAAAGCGAATTTACGCAGATGAATCTTGAGCATATGGTGAAACTTGATACACCATTTTCATTTAGGCTTTACTCGTGGTTGTATAAGTATAAAAACCTAAGTAGAAATAAAAAAGAGAGTGGTGTTATATCGACTGATCCAATAACTATCGAGTGGATGAAAGAACGTACAGGGCTAACAGGAAAATATCCTGTATATAAGGACTTTAAGAAAAGAGTTCTTGATCCTGCTGTTGATATTATTAATGCCAATACAAATTTAAGCGTAACATATGAAGGTATTAAATCTGGCAAGAGGATAGAATCTGTTGTATTCACATATCTTGTTGAGAACGAAACTACGCATGGTAAAAAAATGGCAGTTAAGCCTTTGCGCCCTAGAATGCCATCTAGGCCACGGGTAGTTAAAGGAAGTCTGGCTGAAGCTACTTGGGCAAGAAACTGTCTTAATGTTATGAGAGGGTATCTTGTTGCTTTAAAAGAATATGATCATACATTAAAGCTATCAAGCAGTGATGTAGCCAAAGTTGTGGTGTGGTGTGAAATAATTGGAGAGCCGTTTGATGAAGATTTCTGGAAAAAATAATTATACGTTTTAATATTTATTCAAACTCTATATTTTGATAGCACTGCTTTCGCAGTCGAACGGCGAAGAGTGTATGAGGAAGTGAAAGGTAGCCAGATTTCAGGAGTCAGGCAGCCTGACTTCAGAAGTCAGGTAGCCTGACTTCAGAGGTCTGGTAGTCAGATTTCAGGATGGGGGACTGTTTTTGGGGAGAAAGTAGGCTACGTTTGTATTCTACTTTACTTCGATTGTATTAATAACATTAATTATTTGTGTTTAAGCAATCTTGTAATTTTCCCACTAATATTTTTGCTTCATTTATGACTTTTATCGATCTTTTTAGTTCATTATATGAATGGCCTCTATGAATTAGTAGGAGCAGTTCTGCAAAATCATCATCTGATGTATAGAAATAGCCTTCTGGATAATCTAAAACCTTAGCTACTTTTTGTATGAACTCAAATGGTGGTGTAAATCTTCCACTTTCATAATTCGATATTCTTGAACGACTGTTTACTGATTCAATATCAACTAGTTGAGCAAGTTTTTCCTGTGAAAAATTTGCAGCTTCTCGTGCTTCTTTGAGTCTTTTTGGGATCATGATTATTCTCCGTTCAGATGCGATCATAATAACGGATTGCAAAAAGATTGTGTTTTGATATGCAAAACATATTGACAATTGTTTTGTCTTTAGTATAGTTGCTGTAATCAAATTATCACGTAGCTAAATCATGTAATGGTTTGATTTTAAATGAAATGTTTGTAGTGGAGTTGTTATTGGTGTCTTAAGGGTGTGGTTATGGCCTATTACGAGAATATGCGTTATGACTTGCTTAATAAAATTTTTCCTGGCTTAACCCCAGTGCAAGCACAGTGTGTATTAATGTATTCCTTTGGGATGAGTTCACTTGAAATATCAGGGTGCGTTGGTGTTTCTCGCCAAATGATTGATAAGAACTTACATGCGGCAGCGAAAAAAATGAATGTTAATAATCTTATTGCACTTAAACCTGCCGTTGTAATTGGTATTTTGCTTGAGGTATTAGCATCTTTGCCTGTGAAAGATGATTTGACTAATGAAGATTAATTTAGTTGTTTATAAAAGCCCTTTTCAGGGCTTTTATATTTTAGTGAGCAAACATGCTTGAGATGGTTTTCTTTCTGTTTATTTGTTTTAATGCATTTCTTGCATTTTCACAATTCTGGTTTGCTACTTCTCCACTCTCACATTTTTTTTGCATCTGCTCTGCTTCTTTGATGTTATTAACATAATAATCAACATCGTAAACCTTTTCGTTACATCCGGTTAAAATGAATATCAATGCAGTTAACGGGATTAGCATTGTTTTCTTCATATTCATGTTGCTATTTCCTTAATGTTTGAACATGGCACTTATTGTGGATTGTCTGTTTTGCTCATACTCAGCGGCTGCTTGAGATGCCAATTGACGTTCTGCAATGTCATATTGTTTGATTTGCATTTCCAATGTCAACTTTTCTGTATTCAGTTGATTAGCCAGATCTGCCTTTTGTTGTGGTGTATTTGCATGAGAAAAAGAATTCTGTAAATTCTGCATCCTGTTAGCTCTTTCTAGTAAAGATTTATTGAATTTTTCATAGAAATCAATTTGTTTTAATATACTATCATATCTGGTTTGAGCTAAGTTGCTTTCAGATTTCAGATTATATTTATCTCTTAAAGAGTTCACGTTTTCTTTTGAGTGGTCAGTTAGATCTGAAAGTCTTGTTTTCATATAACTTTCAGCACTATCAAAACCATTACTAAAATCAGTAAATCCTTCTAAGCGTCTCTTTTGTTCCTCTGCATATTTAATGGTTTGCTCATATTGTTCTTTCAACTGTTGTAAGTTTGCCGCTGCTTCTTTTGCTCTAGTTACACCTTCTTCAACTGTTTTTGCGATTGATGCCGGATCGACAACAGGAATTGCAGCAATTGCATTGTGTGTGATAAACAATGATAAAATAAACAATATATAGCTATAAACAGATTTCATTTTATCCTCCTATTATTTTACTGCCACGGGTAGACGATTGTTGCATTTTTGATGCCAGTGACTGACCAGCATTAAAAAAAGGATTGCTCATATTGCTTTTGAAACCATTCATAAATGCTCTGGTTCCGGTTACTCTGCCTAAACTTCCTGCTAATTTCCCTCCAGCTCCATTTGCTGCTGATGTGAGGCCATTTATTCCGACCCCTCCTGTAAGGGTAGAACAAAGAGTTCCGATTTGTTCTATTAGAAATACTGAAATTAATATAACTAATAAGAGAGTGACAACCATCATAATGGTCACATTACCATCTTTAACCATATTTTTTTCAATTAAAGTAACCACAAAACCAAAAGATATAGTATAAAAAACGTTCAATAATATGTAGTTCAAACAACTACCACACCATGAAGTGAACATGCTTCTGGTTGTTGGGAAAAAAGAAAAGCATATAAATATAATGCCAGTCGCAAGCAGTAAACCAACCATGAAAGTTGATATACATAAAAAAATAGTTGTATATAAAATTAATATTGCACCTCCTGCATATCCTATTCCCCATATTGCATATGCGCCTATATACCCCCCAATGTCGGTCATGCTAAGTTCCTGTACCTTCGAAGAAATAAAATTATCCATTATGGTGCTTAACTTTTCCCATAGCCCATCAACGCTGGTTGCTACATCTCCAGTACCTGTTAATGCATTCGATAGATCAGACCCTGCGTGCATTACAAATGGTATTACATACTGGCTGTAGTATGGTGCAGTATATGTGAATGCCCCTACTAAACTTAATGATGCGATTAGTTTTGTTACTTCACTAAGAATAATGTCTCTTTGTGAATATGTAATCTCATAAGCAACATACACAATGTATAAAAGTACAGCAGCAACAAAAACGGGAGATATTGCTTTGGCAATTTTAGCTGCATTACTGGCTGCACCACTTTGAACAACTGTATTGATAGTGGTTATAAACTCTGACACAACGTTCATACTACAACTCCTTTTTTGGTGATTGCTTTTTGATTTTTCATGGTTGTTACCTTTGGTTAGCAAGGTTTCTGGCTTGATTTTAAATTGATTATAAAAGCTAAAACAGGTTGCATAATTGCAACCTACCTAAAAAGTTTTGTGTGAAGTATATTTTGCGAATCTTAACTTGATTCGGTATTGATTCATGGCACGTATCTCAACGTACTTAACAGTAAGACTGACACCAGAGTTAAACCACTTTATAGAAATGGAAGCTCGTAAGCATTTAAGAAGCAAACGACAGCAGGCACTGTGTATGCTTTTATCCAATATGGAGGAATCAAAAAAAGAAGATGATTCTTTCAACCGTCGCTCTGATGATGTTATTTAGCCAATGTGCTCCAACGGTATCGCCAGTAACGCTAAATGCTATTGTGCAAACAGAGTCAAGCGGAAATCCTTATATAGTTGCAAATATATCTGATGGCATATCTAAATCCTTTAGCAATAAAGGATCGGCGGTAGCGTACTTGAATGCTCTTGCAAAGAGTGGGAAACATTTCAGCGCAGGACTGATGCAAATCTATAGCAAGAATTTTAAAGCACTTGGTCTTGATAATGAAAATGTTTTCGACCCTTGTAAAAATATTAATGCAGGGGCAGAAATTCTGACAAAAAACTATCTTGCTAAAAAAGGAGGAAATGAACAAGAGAACCTTTTGAAGTCTTTGTCCGAGTATTATTCGGGGAATAGCACAAGAGGTTTCAAGAAAGAAGCTCAATTTAATAATACGAGTTATGTCGAACGAGTTATGAAGAACGCTTATGTTGTTCCTGAGTTGCGAGTAGATAAACCTGAAAATGCGAAAGCAATAAAAGAACAGAGTGTTCAGGAAAAAGGTAATCAAAGTTTTGTTTCACACTCCCAGGACTGGGATGTTTTTGGAGATTATTCGAATGAATAAGTTTGCTAACGTAAATCGTTTTGTTTTTGCATTATTTTTCATGGTGTTTTCAGGGTTTGCGGCTGCGGCAGGTGGCCTTGATTCAGCTACTAATGCTCTTACGAACGTGAAAACCTGGCTTTTTACTTTTGTTGGTATTGGTGCTCTTGTTTATATGCTTTATTGCATCCTGATGGCCTTTATGGAACGTAAAAGCTGGGGGGATGTTGGTATGGCTCTTGGCTATTGTGCTCTTGCAGGCGGTGCAGTAGTCGGCGGTACGTGGGCGCTGGAATTGTTCCAGTAATAACGAACGCTAAAAAGCGCGGGCTGTTTGTCAGCCTGCGCAATTCAGGAGCTAATGATGAATGATACAGAGAAACCAAAGGTCGTCTTTCTTTCCTATAACGGCCTGAATCGGCCTGTGATGGTTAGGGGGGTTCCATTGATGCTTTTTTTGTCTGTGGGATTTCTTGCCGTGTTTGGTGGTTTTGGATGCATGTTTATGTGGGGAATTTCTGGACTCATATTTCCTGCATTATGCTTCTTGTTTCTGTTCATTGTTCGCATCATTTGTGAAAATGACCCAAACGCTCTTAGTGTTATGAATCTCCAGTTGAAGGGGTATTTTCTTAAAGTGATGCACAGAGACTCAATTATTGGTTTTTCCTCTGTGGAGCGTTGATTATGCAGGTTGCACAATTAAAAGATAGCAAGAATAAAAATGTGGCATCCATGTATCCTGAGTACATGTACCATATTTCTGATAGTGTTGTTTATACACTTGACAGAAAAATGTTGGCTACAATTGCTATTCAGGGGATTCCCTTTGAATTTGCATCAGATTCTTTTCTTGAAAACTCTTTCAATGGTATCAAGGACTATCTTGTCGGGGTTGGCAAAGAAGGTGATGTGTATTTGTGGACACATTTTATAAAAGAGAAGATTTATCTTGATGAATCTTATGAGTTTTCCAGTAAATTCTTAAATTTATTTGCGGAGAAATATATTTCTTTGTTCAAGGGGGATGATTTCTTTAAGTCCACCTGGTACATCACGTTCGGTGTTTCTTATAATGATGTTGATAAGGGGCTTGAGCGCCTCGAAGATATTATTTCTCAGGCTATGGTTGTTCTTAAACCTTTTTCAGCCTGGTTGCTCAAGGTAGACAAAAACTATGTGAGTGAAACAGCGGATTATTTGTCATGCTTAATTAATAAAAAGCATACGATTATTCCTGTATCATCAACACCATTATATGAATCAATCGCAGATAGTGACTGGTATTTTGGTAATGATACGCTAGAACTGCGTAATAATGAGTCGGATGATAAAAAATTTGCCACAAATTATGTTTTAAAAGATTTCCCTATGTTTACCACTCCTGGTCAATGGGATTTCCTGTTAAAACTACCGTATGAATTTATCATTACGCAATCATTTTTGTTTGAGGCTCCAGCTAAAACCGTGCGAAAAATAGACTCCCAACTTAATAAAATGGGGTCAACTGGTGATGCTGCTAAATCTCAACAAGAAGAACTGATAGCAGGGAAAGATTTTGTTACCAGCGGTACTAATCTTTTTGGTTCATATCATTGCGTACTAACAGTATTTGGCGATACGGCAGAAGCTGCCCGTAAGAATGGTATCAAAGTATCCAGTGAGTTTATTACGACGGGTAAAGGATTCCGTTTTTCTCGTGCAACCAGTGCCGCACCTTATGTGTTTTTCAGTCATCTGCCAATGAATAAAACAAGACCACTGAGTACGCGAAGAACGGCAGCCAATCTTGCCTGTACGTTTTCACTGCATAATTATTCTTCGGGCAAGAAATCTGGAAATCCGATTGGTGACGGTTCAGCTTTAATGCCGTTAAAAACAGTTTCTGATGGTTTGTATTATTTTAATACGCACTACAGCGACCCTAATAAAAACGTCACCGGACAGAGAATTGCCGGACACGCAATGATTCTTGGAGCCACAGGTACTGGTAAAACGACTTTTGAAGGAGCCGCGGCTGGTTTTTTACAGCGTTTTGATCCTTACATGTTCGTTATTGACTATAACCGCTCTACAGAATTATTTGTTCGTGCGTATGGTGGTAGTTATTTTGCTCTACAGGAAGGTGTTTTTACTGGTCTTAATCCGTGGCAGCTTGCGGAAGATGAATCATCACCAATCTGGAAGCGTTTGTTAGCGTTTCTGAAATCGCTTGCAAAGGCATTTGTTCGGGACAACATGGGGAACCCCTGTTCTGACCAACAGGCAATAGAAATGGATGCGGCAGTAGAGAGTCTTATGACTATGCCTGTCCAGTTGCGCCGAACGTCAGCATTGCTCCAGATAGTTAACGATAGTGAACTGCGTATCAGACTTGCTAAATGGTGTAAAAATGGTGCGTATTCCTGGGCAACAGATTCGCCAGAGAACACTTTTAATCCGATGGATTATAAAAAGGTAGGTTTTGACACAACCGTTATCCTTGAAAAGGTAAATGGTGAAACGCATCCGGCGTGCGAACCTCTGCTGGCGATTTTATTTTTCTATAAAACGCTTATGCAACGTGACGGAAAGCTAATGCTTACTATTGTCGAGGAGTTCTGGATGCCTGCGAACTTCCCTCTGACTCAGGATATGATCAAATCTGCGTTAAAAGCTGGACGTCTGAAAAATGAAATGATGTGGCTAACGAGTCAGTCGCCAGAGGATGCGGTTAACTGTGCAATTTTTGCGGCTCTTGTTCAGCAAACAGCCACAAAGATTTTGTTGCCTAATCCAGATGCTGAATTTGATGGTTATAAAAAAATTGGTCTTGTTGAAAAAGAATTTAAGAAATTAAAATCTTTATCAAAAGAATCCAGAACGATGTTAATAAAACAGTCTGGTTCATCGGCATTTGCAAAAATGGATTTGTACGGTTTTGATGACTTTCTTCCTGTTATATCAGGAACGACGGAAGGGATTGTTCTGTGTGAACAAGTAATGGAAGAACTTGGTACAGATGAACCCGATATCTGGATTCCTGAATTTATTAAACGTATTAAGGAGCAAAAGAAATGAGAGCAACTATTGCACTCTTATTAATCTGTTTTCTTTCTTCTTGTTCATCACCGCCTCAACCTAAACAAGCGGAGGGCGGATGGTATGAATTGAATACAACAATTCAGGATGTGAAAGCGAGGACGATGTAATGGATTTAAAAAATAAATATTTTGGTAAGACAAAAGAAGAAGCAGCTAAGAAAAAAATTGATATAAAGAAAGAAAACAAGCAAATTTTCGATGCTGTCAAGCAGTTTGAGCGTAATGAAATAGCAACTGTCCAGGGTAAAGCCAAGTTTATTACGCGAATTGCTGTTGTGCTGTTGATTTCCAATATTGCTCTTGCTGCAGCCATCGCTTTTTTGTCTCCGTTAAAGACTGCTGTTCCTTTTGTTATTCGTGTGGATAACAATACGGGCTATACAGATATTGCACCGCAATTATCAGGAGCAAAGCAAACCTATCAGGAAGCGGAAACAAAATATAATCTTGCGAAGTTTGTTATTAACTATGAGTCATACGACTGGCAGACTATCCAGGAAATGCTGGATACGGTAAATGTCATGTCTAATAACAAAGTGTTCTCACAGTACAATACAGCTATTCGTGCAGATAACTCGCCGCTGAATGTACTGAAAGACAGTTATAAGATTAAAACGAAAATTAAGTCCGTCACTTTACTGAAGCCTGATGTTGCGCAGGTCAGATTCTCAAAAATGATTCTGGACTCTTCCGGCTCTTTGGCTCCCGAATACAGAGTTACAGACTGGATTGCAACGGTCGCTTTTGATTTTAATAAAGATGTTAAGACGGAAGAACAACGGCTTATTAATCCTCTCGGATTTGAAGCTGTCAGCTATCGTGTAGACGCGGAGGCTATTAAATGATTAAAAAGTCGGGTCTTATCGGTTGCTTATCTTTACTGGCTGTTTGTGCATCTCCGGCAACAATTGCGGCAACATATGGTCAGGGGTCAGCATTTGACTCCAGGATTCAGAGTGTTGTTTTTAATGAAAACGATGTTGTTAATGTCAGAGTAAAGAAAGGTGCTGTTTCGGTAGTTCAAATCGCCAAAGATGAAACGATTAAAGATGTTGGCCTGGGTGATCCTGCTGCATGGAAGGTGTCCGTTCGTGAACATACAGTCTTCTTTCGTCCGGCAGTAGAAGACAATCCAAGCACGAACGTTACTATTGTAACGGATAAACACACGTACTCATTGTACCTTACGGAAGTGTCCAGTAATCCGACATACGTTTTGCGATATGACTATCCTAAACCTGTAACAGCCAAAGTATTTACGGAGAAAAAATATCCCTGCACTGATGGTGGTGTAATTAATGGACACTATCAATTAAAGGGGAGTAAGAGCATTTTCCCTTACCAGGTCTGGGACGATGGTACTTTTACCTGTATGCGCTGGAACAGTAAACAGGATTTACCCGTGCCTTATCGTGTTGATGCTGATGGCAATGAAAACCTTGTTAATAAGCATATGGAAAATAACACAATGGTATTACATGAAGTGTCTGATAATTTCCGCCTGAGAATAGGCGATCAAGTTGTTGATGTAAGAACATCTTCGACGGTTCCTAAAATGTGGAATAAAAAAGGTACTACAAATGGAAAGGTGAGGGTGGAGAAATTTAATTATGAAAAATGAAAGCCGCAGCAATAATGATGTGGGTAATCGTGGTGTTATCGAGGTTAAATCAAAGAAATCCTCCAAGAAGATATTTATCTTGCTGGCAAGTATCTTTGGTATTTTTGTTGTCGCTGCCATGATTATTAAAATGCTTCCCTCGAAGGAGGTGGAGCAAACTGGCCTTGAACCAAAAAACGAGACGTTAATATCTAATTCTCAGGATGGGGCAAGCCTTAATTCTGTGATGAAAACAATCATGCAGAATAAGCAGCGTGAGGAAACTGAACGCAAGCAACGGGAAGAACAGGCAGAAAAAGAAAAGAAACAAAAAACAGAAATAAATTCTGATAATGATAGCACTATGCAAGCAATGGCGATGCAGGGGCAATCCAGCAGCCATTCTTCATCGCAGTCTGGCAATGGACAGGAGAAAGAAAGGCCACTGACTAAGGCTGAACGTCAGATTACAGGAGATACTCTGGTTAAAATTGAAACCAGAAATGAGGATAAACGTTCGGAAAAAGAGAAGGATTCTCTGCAAGGGGAAACTTATGCTGATGGTACAGTGAGTTTTGCCAGTAACAGACGTTTTTTGCTGGCTGCGGGTACTTCGCTTTCATGCGTTTTACAAACAAAAATAGTTACGTCCTACCCTGGAATAACGTTGTGTCAACTGACTAAAGATCTCTATTCAGATAATGGTGAAACATTACTGGCTCGCCGTGGCGCTATGCTGATGGGAGAGCAGAATAAAGTAATGACGCAAGGAGTGGCTCGTGTATTTGTTAACTGGACTAATTTAAAAGATGGCAATGTTAACGTAAAAATTGGTGCTCTTGGCACTGATGGACTTGGTGCATCTGGCCTGCCAGCCTGGATTGATAATCATATATTCCAGAGATATTCAGGTGCGATTATGTTGTCATTGCTTGGTGATGGTATGGATATTCTGAAAAACACCACACAAAAATCGGGGAATAACAGCAATATTACCTATGATAATACATCTGATACGGCGCAGGAGTTGGCTAAAACAACACTTGAGAACACGATTAATATTCCTCCAACTGCATATATTAATCAGGGAACTGTTTTATCAGTGATTGTTCCGAGGAATATTGACTTTTCTGAGGTTTACGGAGTGCAGTAATGAGTGAAGAACATATTATCGCTCGTCAATTTCTGGTGCAAACAGGGATTCAGGAATTACTGGATATGGATGATGTTACCGAAATCGCCGTAAATCAGCCTGGCAGGATATGGTTTGAAGGTCGTGATGGTTGGTGCTTTCGTGATACAGATAAGGTCAGTTATAAGGCATTAATGGGGCTGGCCTATGCGCTGTGTAACATAAGTGGGCTGGAAGATGCCCTGAAACCACATAACCCGATTGCGTCGGTTGTTCTTCCTGGTGGTGAACGTGGCCAGATTATCGTTCCTCCTGCAACCGAGGATAATTGTGTTGTTCTCTCAATTCGTAAACCATCACTAACGCGTTTTTCACTTGATGATTACGTTAATTCAGGGCGTTTTGACCGAGTTAAAATTGCTAAAAAACACACAGCAGTGTTAACTGAGCGGCAGAAATATTTATTCGAGTTATCGCGTAAGGGTGATGCCGCAAGTATTGCTAAATTTATTCGTGAGGCGGTCAATGATCGCCTGAATTTCCTGATTGTTGGTGGTACTGGTTCCGGCAAAACAACTGTAGGTAAAGCCATTGCGGATTTGTTTCCTCCTGAACGGCGCTATGCAACAATTGAAGATGTCCACGAGATGACGCTCCCGAATCATCCAAACCATATTCACCTGTTTTATAAAAAGGGAATTGTGGATGCCAAGTCGATTATTGAAGCCTGTATGCGCCTTAAACCAGATCATATCTTTCTGGCTGAGTTAAGGGGGGATGAAGCATGGAGTTATCTTGAAGCTCTTAACACAGGGCATGAAGGCTCAATAAGTACGATCCATGCTAACAATACTTATGCGTCGTTCTCGCGGCTGGCGAGCATTGTTAAACAATCATCTGTTGGTATGACAGTTGATATGGATTTGATTATGAGAACGATTAAGACATCTATAGATGTCATATTATTTTTTAACCATACATATATGACAGAACTATATTACGACCCCGAAGAAAAAAATCGTCTACTTAGCACAATGTAAATTACTTCTGGTGATTAAATATTATACATGCTTTACATGTAGGGGTATCTATGAAGAAAAAAATCATATTAGTGGTTTTTTTGTTGCTTATTCTCGTTGTTTGTCTTATTGGCGGTAATTATCTTGGGGGATATGCAGCATTAAAATATTCAGGATTGAGTATTGACATGTTGCAATGGAATACATTTAATAATGTCATTACACAATTTAGCGGAAAACCTGAATATAAAAAATTGGTCGCGATTACATGGGCTGGATTTGCTGCACCATGTGCAATATTTATTGGTTTTGTTGTTATTGTCATAGTCGGACTGATGCCAAAAAAAGTTATTTATGGCAATGCTCGTCTTGCTACTGATATGGACCTGGCTAAATCAACCTTTTTCCCAACAGATAAAGAGTTGAAAGAAGCAAGATTAAAGAACAGTAAACCATACTGCTTTCCACCTATTCTTATTGGTAAACAGTTTAAAGGAAGGTTTAAAAACAAATATATATATTTCTTCGGGCAACAGTTTTTAATCCTTTATGCTCCTACGCGTTCTGGTAAAGGTGTTGGTATTGTTATACCTAACTGTGTGAATTACCCGGATTCGATGGTTGTTCTTGATATAAAACTTGAAAACTGGTTTTTGTCTGCCGGATACAGACAGAATGTGTTAGGGCAGGAATGTTTTCTGTTTGCCCCTGCGGGGTATGCAGAAAACCAGCAGGAGGCGAAAAAAGGTAATATCAGATCACACCGCTGGAATCCTCTGGACTGCGTTAATCGTTCTGATATTCAGCGTTCTGGAGATTTGGAAAAAATTGCCGCTATGTTGATTCCGGCAAGTGATGATCCTATTTGGTCTGATTCTGCACGGAAGCTCTTTTGTGGGCTTGCTTTATATCTTCTGGATAAGGAACGATTCCATCTTCAGCAAAAGAAAAAGGGTGTTGCTGATGTACCTGATGTTCTTGTGTCCATGTCGGCTATTATGAAACTCTCTGTCCCTGAAAGTGGTCAGAAACTATCAGCCTGGATGGGTACGGAAATAGATCAGAAAGAATACCTGAGTGATGAAACAAAGAGTCTGTTTCGTGAATTTATGGCAGCGCCGGAGAAGACACAAGGAAGTATTATTACCAACTTCTCGTCTCCATTGAGTATTTTTAAGAACCCAATCACAGCAGCAGCTACTGATGCAAGTGATTTTGATGTGCGAATGGTCAGGAAAAAGCCTATGTCGATATATCTTGGGCTGACTCCTGATGCATTAATTACCCACTCACGGCTTGTGAATCTGTTTTTCTCTATGCTAGTGAATGAGAATACAAAGGAGCTTCCAGAACAGAATCCTGAGTTGAAATATCAGTGTCTTGTCCTTCTTGATGAATTTACATCAATGGGTAAGTCCGAAATTATTGAAAAAGGTGTTGGCTTTACCGCTGGTTTTAATCTGCGATTTGTTATTATTTTGCAGAACGAAGGGCAGGGTAAAAAAGATGATATGTATGGCACTCACGGTTGGGAAACTTTCGTTGAAAACTCGGCTGTAGTTCTTTATTACCCGCCAAAGGCTAAAAATGAACTGGCGAAAAAGATCTCTGAGGAAATTGGAGTCAGGGATATGAAAATCATCAAGAAATCTGACTCACGGAGCGGTGGCAAAGGTGGTAGTTCTCGTTCCCGAAATCATGAAATAGTCAGCCGTGCTGTATTACTGCCAGAAGAGATTGTCGAGCTTCGGGATTATAAAAATAAAATGGGTAATATGGCTGTTCGTGAAATCGTAATGAGTGAATACACTCGCCCATTTGTAGCTAACAAAATAATCTGGTTTGAAGAGGAGGAGTTTAAAAAACGAGTAGATATAGCTAAAGAAAATCCGGTAGAAATGCCTGTATTGTTCGATGAAGAAATGAGAAATCAGATTCTGGGACAGGCAAAAATATATTCAGATGATATTAGTATGTTTTCTGATGTTATGACTAAACCAGATCTTGAGACACACGATCTGGAGGATGTTTCTGAATAATATCTGGTGAACTATATGAGAAAAGCTAAAGCGATATTTACCGCCATCGTATTTTCATTGGGGGCGGGTAGTATTCCTGCTTATGCTTCTGATCCTTGCGCTTCGGTGCTTTGCCTGTATGGAAAAGCCGTCGGGCAAGGAGGTGGAAGTGAGTGCAGAAGTGCTGAAAAGGACTTTTTTAATATTCTGAAAAAGAAAAAAGGAAGCATTCGCTGGAGTAAAACATTTGATGCCCGCAAGGCATTTTTGAATCAGTGCTCAACGGCTGATCCGGCTGCTATCTCAAAAATAATGAGTAAGTTCGGACGAGTCAGAGGTTGATTAAAAACTGATACCTGCGACAACGGGTGTAAGTAATTATCAATGATAACCTCGCAGATTCCAGATTTTAATCTGGGATTTGCGGGGTTGAACAACCGAAGGGCGTTAGTATTTAAAAGAGGTGAGCGTATGAACAAAATCCGGTTTATAACTCCGTCATTCCGACTTGTAACTCTGACATCTGACATTAACAATATTAAAGAAATTTATTCTGATTTTATTTTTAAACGGAATACTTGATTGAGAGCTGGTTGACTTTCCCTGCATATCTGTATGGCTGGTTTAAATTAATCTATAGAGGCTAAAAAAGATGGTGACGATAATACTTGTTCACCATGAAATCAACAAATCAGAACTTATTTAAGCACACTTCAGTCTGAACGATTAAAAACGGACTTCTCTTTATTCAAAAAACAACCATCTATTGAAAGTGCATTAGTTATTTAAAGGATAATAAAATGAGACTTTTTATTGCAGAAAAACCCGCGGTAGCGAATGATATTGTTAAGGCACTTGGTGGCAATTTTACCCGCCATGATGGCTGGTTTG
>ERZ1034678.670-NODE-670-length-18455-cov-30.783696_pt1 | contig 18455 bp, 15 predicted proteins | sample MGYA00520640_ERZ1034678 | MGnify/ENA primary metagenome ERZ1034678 (study PRJEB33766, sample SAMN09781767) | gut metagenome | biome: gut microbiome | host: Homo sapiens | place: Madagascar | study: EMG produced TPA metagenomics assembly of the PRJNA485056 data...
CCCTATCTTGTTACACACATAACAAAGCGAGAAAAATGATATATATAAATTATTGTCACAAAAACAACATATCCGATAGCAAAATGTCATTTTCAAGGCTAAAAACAAGTGGTTGACCCATATCAAGAAAAACATATTGCAATGATATTTCTCGGCAAAAGATGCCGTTATTCGATAAAAAAGTGTTAACTTTGCACTCGTATTTAAGGAATAACAAATAATAAATTTTAAAAAGGTTAATAATTATGATGACTATTTTTACAATGGCTTTCGCCGCAGTTATGTTTTCAGGTATGGTTCTTTGCATGGGCATGTTCTTGAAACACGTAGTAAACTCAATTCCAGAAATGACTGACATGAGCCATTCTGTTAGCTTGAGCAAGTAAGAATAGAACAATACATAATATATATATACATGAATCACTCTAGAAATAGAGAGAGATTTATATAAAGATGAGGGTGCGTCATAAGTCTGTGACGCACCCTCTTTTTTCGTTACACTAAGATAAGTGAATTCTTCGACATGGCAAAACCTGAGTGAGTTTTTTTCGAGAATTACTCATTCCGAATGAGCAAAAAGGAGGATTATCAAGTAACGATAGCTATGAATGATGAGAAAACAAAAATCCTCAACTTGCACAACGAAATAGCCTCAACTTGCACAACAGAATTACCCCAATCTGCACAATAAAAGCGCTATAACTTGTACAATTTAACTATTAATCTATTGTTATTCAATAACTTTTGTGTATCTTTGCACCCAACCAAAAGCATATATTTTTGTCTCAGATGTTTCGGATTTTCAGGATATAGTTGTTCAACATAGCCTTCTTCCATTGCAGGATATAGATATTTATCAAGGAAATAAGTCTTGTCTTTCAACTTTATACATTCCATTATCTCCTTGGCGGCCATCATGTTATCTCTTATTACAGTAATTACTTTCATTAACTGTGGGGTAACTGTGGGGTAGCTTGTTAGGTACCTTCTTTTTAGCTCTGCTTATCATGGCATTTATTCTATTCTTATTTAACTCAAGTTTCGCATGTAAGCTCCACACGCGCCGAAAGGCAGCATACTAGAGGGGTGTTACTTATTTTAGGCAGTAACGAAATCCTCCTTGATAAGATGCAGGAGAAGCTGAATGATATGATGAGAAGGGATGATGAATTGGATAAGGATGAGGCGATGAAAAAGTGTGAAATTGGAAAATTTGGTAAAATCCAACAGAAAGTTAACAAAAAGTTTGGTAATGTGGAAATAAAAGCATATTTTTGCGCATTAAATAAGTATATAACATTAAAAATAAGAAGATTATGGCAATAGAATTTAAAACAATACCTGTCCTTCATGGTGAGGCAGCAGCTCGTTTCGTAGAAGCGGCTGATGAGGCATTGGAAAAGCGTGGCTCCATTGACTTCTCCAAGCAAGTAGCCAAGGCACGTGCTATATTAAAACGTTCAAAACTGTACATTTAAAATGTTAGAGCAATGTGATTTTATGGAACTGACAGAGGAAGTCTTGCAGCAATGCAAAGGTTTCACTTGTAAGGATGAGAATATAACGGAGTTCTTCACCCATGACTATGCTGACTATGCCTATCAGTTGTTAGGAAAATCATATTGCTTTGTTAAACCAGAAACATCTGAAATAGTCTGTGCATTTACTGTCGCTAATTCGAGCGTGAAAGTTGATTCACTTCCTTCAAACCTTCGGAATAAGCTTAATAGAAAGATTCCGAATGCCAAGCGAAGACCACAGTATCCTGCTGTATTGGTAGGACAGTTGGCTGTAAGTGATTTGTTCTGTGGACATCATGTTGGAGACGAATTGTTGGATTTCATCAAATCATGTTTTATAGAGCCACTGAATAAAACTGGATGCCGATATGTCATTGTTGATGCCGTCAACCATCAGAAAGTATTTGAATATTATCAACGAAATGGTTTCAAATTTCTGTTTTCGTCAGATGAGGAGGAATGGACCTTCTTGCATAACAAAGGTCAAGCGTCAACAACTCCGATAGAGCCGATGAAGACACGACTGATGTACTTTGATTTGATTTATCTCCGCACAAAATAGCAAATGAAAGATAATAAGCCTCTCAGGCGCGCCGAAAGGCAGCATACTAGAGGGGCATTACTTATTTTAGGCAGTCTTTATTTTTGAAACTACATCATTTTCTCTGATTATTTTAACTACATTGAACGTTAGCTCTCATGATTCTGGTCATTTAGTCAAAGTCATTCCCGGTCAAAATCATTTACGATATTATAAAGAAAGGTTATTATTCCTCAACTTATAAAACAAGATACATGGTTCGCTATAAGAGTTTTTCATTACCGCCAAATTACCGCCACTATTACCGCCAAATCACTTTCTATCGTTCTCGAAAGTCTCCGACATTCTTTTTTTTGATAAAATTCCCCAATAATTTTATACGAATTTCAGTTTTTATTTGTAATTTCGCAGCAAATTTCTAAACACATATTAATTTTTAACAACATGTTGCAAAAGTTATTCGGTTTTGACCCTGCTCAAAACAAACTGAAAACGGAGGTGGCTGCGGGTATCACCACCTTCCTCACTATGGCCTACATCCTGGCCGTTAATCCTAACATTTTCAGTCATCTCGCCGCTCAGGGCATGGATACACACGCAGTGTTCACTGCCACCGTACTGGCTGCCATTGTAGGTACACTCGTGATGGCGGTCTATGCCAAGAAACCTTTCGGACTGGCTCCTGGTATGGGTCTGAACGCCTTCTTCGTATTCACGGTCTGTCTCACCATGGGCTATCCCTGGCAGATGGCACTCACGGCTGTTCTCATCGAAGGTTTCATCTTCATCATCCTCTCCGCTACCGGTATCCGCTCGATGATGGTGGATGCCATTCCGGCTTCCCTGAAACGTGCCATCGGTGCTGGTATCGGCCTCTTCATCGCCTTCATCGGTCTGAAGAATGCAGGTATCGTGGCTGCCAATGAGGCTACTTTCGTCACCATCGGTAAGATCACCGAAGGCTCTGCCCTGCTCGGCGTTATCGGCATCATCCTGACCAGCGTGCTCGTCATCAAGAAAGTGCCTGGCAACCTGCTCATCGGTATTCTCGCTACTACGCTCATCGGTATTCCTATGGGCATCACGGAAATTCACGGACTGGTAGATGTACCACCTTCGGTTTCTCCTATCTTCTGCCAGTTTGATTTCTCCAAGGTCTTCTCCATCGATATGGTGATCATCGTCTTCACCTTCCTCTTCATCGATATGTTTGATACGATGGGCACGCTCGTGGGCGTCTGCACCAAAGCGGGCATGATGAAACCGGACGGAAGAATTCATGGACTCAACAAGGCTTTCATGGCGGATGCCGTGGCTACCGTGGCTGGTGCCTGCTTCGGAACAAGTACTACTACCACCTATGTGGAGAGCGCTTCGGGTGTTGCCCAGGGCGGTCGTACGGGTCTTACTGCCTTCATTACTGCCATGTGCTTCTTAGTGGCCCTGTTCTTCGCACCACTGTTCCTGTCAGTTCCTTCTGCAGCAACTACTCCAGTGCTCGTCATCGTGGGTCTGTATATGATGTCGCCTATCAAGGACATCGACCTGAACGATTACGCTGAGTCTATCCCTGCTTTCATCACCATCATCATGATGCCGCTCACCTACAGTATTTCTGATGGTATTCTCTGCGGTATGATCAGCTATGTGGCTATCAACGCCTGCTGCGGAAACTTCAAGAGGCTGAGCATCACCATGTGGGTATTGGCAATCCTCTTCGTGCTGAAATATATCTTCATCTAAACAGAGATGAAAATACGGTTTAGATAATAATCCTAACTATATAATGAATAGATCCGGTTGGAACTCATGGGGTTCTAACCGGATTTTTTTATCCCCATCCCTTATTGTAACCATTCTGTAACATACAATACTGCCTTGTAACATAATCGTCACAAACACGTAATGCGCTTTGCACCCCTGCTTTCAAAATAACGTCGTACCTTTGCACCCGAAAAGAAATATATGTTTCCTGCTTGTTGGCACAATAGAAACAAGAGAAGGCATTCATACTTAACATTATAATGAAATGAAAGAGAACAAGAAAGCGATTCTGGAGATTCTCAAGAAAAAGAGTTCCAAGAAAGAAGGCAAGAAGGACGATAAGTTTGAGAGCTTAGTGCTCAACCTCGCCCTTCAGAAGATTGACAGTGATGACTTCGACTATGATGGAGAGGCGGTTTATACTGCGGACAAGAAGCGACTCATCTATTGCATGAGTAATGAGGCAAGTTTCACCGTTCCTGAGGGTGTGACCGTCATTGGTGAAATGGCTTTCCGTGGCAAGAAACAACTCAAGAATGTCATCATAGCCAACTCCGTGAAGGAAATAGAGCACGATGCTTTCTATGATTGTGATGAACTGGATAACGTCTATATCCCTGCCGGTGTCAAGGAGGTAAGGGGATATGCTTTTGCAGAATGCGACAAACTCAAGAAGGTGACTTTTGCCGGCATTCCTGCCAAACTGAGCCGCCATACTTTTGATGACTGCGATCTTCTCCACGATATCATTGTACCTGCTGGTGCCAGCAAAGCTTTCCGCAAGGCTCTCCATTTTATTGACGGAGATACTGATTTCCTCGTTATTGAAGTTGCCGGAAAGAAAGATGATGCCAAAGCGCAAACCGACAAAAAGGAAAGCGTAAAGGCTGAGGAGTCTAAGAAAGAGTCCAAAAAGACTGAGGAAAAGAAATCTGAGGAAAAGAATGTGCAGATGCCTTCCGACAAAAACAAGAAGGAAGAGAAAAAGAAGGCTAAAGCATAACATTTCTCCCACTAACTTGATTTTCACACATAGTCTCATAAATTTTTATATCGACTTAAAAATCATGACCAAAGAAGAAATTATTAAAAAAGCATACGTAGAACGCGACGTGAGCTGGATGTACTTCAACCACCGCATTCTGCAGGAAGCCAAGAAGGAATTTGTTCCATTGCTCGAACGTCTCTCTTTCCTCGGCATTTATTCCAACAACCTCGATGAGTTCTTCCGTGTACGTGTGGCTTCGCTCAACCGTATGATCGACCGCAACCTCACCAAGGATATGGAAGCACAAATCAAAAAGTCTCTCAAAACGATCAATAAGCTCAATGAATCTTACTCGAAAGAATACACTGAAGCGGTGGATCAGGTTTTCCGCGAACTTGAAGTTCACAAGGTTCGCCTTGTCACCGAAAACGATCTCAACGACGAGCAGAAGAACTTCCTCACACAGTTCTTCTACGACAAGCTCAACGGCTCTGTCAATCCTATCTGGCTCAACGAGATAGACGACCTCTCTACCCTGGAGGACAACCGCATCTACCTCGCCATCGAAAAAACCGAAATGGAAAATAATGACGAGGATGAAAAGGGCAAGAAAAAGAAAGACGACAAGAAGGGCAAGAAGAAATATGCCGTGGTGAAGGTGCCCGACCGTGTTTATGGACGATGGGTGAAGATTCCTTCAAGCGACGGATTCGACAACATCATGTATCTGGACGATGTGATCCGCTATTGTCTGCCTTTAGTTTTCCTCGGTTTCAAGGAGAGCTCTTACCGTGCTTATTCCTTCAAGTTTACCAAGGATGCGGAAATGGAGATGGACAATGATGCTGACTTCGGTACGATGGAGAAGATTGCCTTGGGTGTGAACAGCCGTAAGAAGGGCGAGGCGGTGCGCGTTATCTACGACCGCGAGATGCCGAAGGACTTGCAGAAGAAACTGCGCGAGCGCCTGAACACCAAGGAACTTGATGCTTCGCTTGCGGGCGGAAGATACCAGAACCACAAGGACCTGATGTCTTTCCCTGACTGCGGACACAAGGAACTGAAATATGAGAAGTGGACGCCTATCATGAAACCGGAGTTCCTCTCAAACGAGAGCATCCTCGACCAGATCAGGCAGAAAGACCGTTATATCCACGTGCCTTACCACAGTTTCAACGGCTATATCCGTGTGCTGCGTGAGGCTGCCGTCAAGCCAGAGGTGAAAGCCATTAAGACTACACTCTACCGTCTGGCTAAGGACTCCAAGGTGGTGAAGGCCCTGATTACTGCGGCACGCAACGGCAAGAAGGTAACCGCAGTGGTGGAGCTTCTCGCCCGCTTCGACGAGGAGAGCAACATCAAGTGGAGCAAGCGTATGCAGGAGGAAGGCGTCAACGTCATCTTCGGCGTGGAGGGATTGAAGATTCACTCCAAACTGCTCTATATCGAATCTAAGAAGGGCAATATCGCCTGCATCGGAACGGGTAACTTCCACGAGGGAAATGCCAAGATATATACCGACTATCTGATGATGACGGCACGTCCAAAGATCGTGAATGAGGTGGCTAAGGTGTTCGACTTCATCGACCGTCCTTTCTCGCCTTTCCGTTTCAACGAACTGCTCGTCTCTCCTAACTCCATGAAGAGCCGCATCCTCAGAATGCTGGATACGGAAATCAAGAATGCCAACGAGGGCAAGGAGGCTTGGGTGAAGATGAAAATCAACCACATCACCGATACCGACATGGTGGCTAAACTCTATCAGGCTTCCAAGGCTGGAGTGAAGATAGACATCGTGATACGTGGCAACTGTTCGCTCGTGCCAGGCATCGCCAACCTCAGCGAGAACATTCACTGCGTGGGCATCATCGACAGATACCTGGAGCACAGCCGTATCCTCATCTTCGCTAATGGCGGCAAACCAAGATATTTCATCGGTTCTGCCGACTGGATGCCGAGAAACCTCCTCAACCGCATCGAGGTGCTCACACCGGTATATGACGAGGATATGCAGGCAGACCTGCTCCGCACCGTTTCATACGGCATGAGAGATACCGTAAACGGACGCATTGTGGATGGCAAGGGAAGCAACGAATTCGTAGAAGGACCTGCATTCAGAAGCCAGGAGGAGTTGTATAAAGCCTATCAGGAGGAATTGAAAGAACCATAAAAAGTAATTGTAATGACAACATTAGCAGCTATCGATATTGGTTCCAACGGAGCCAGACTACTCATTAAGCGATTTGATCCGGAAGCACCACGCGAGGAAGACCGCATCAAGAAAATCATGTTCATCCGCATTCCGCTGCGCCTGGGTAAAGATGTGTTTACCCTCGGCAAGGTTTCCAAGGAAAGGGAGAAGCTGATGCTCCACATGATGAAGGGATTCAAGCAATTCATGAAACTCAACGATGTGGATGCCTTCCGTGCCTGTGCCACTTCTGCCATGCGAGATGCAGAAAACGGCAAGAAGGTGCTGAAGAAAATAGAAAAGCAGACCGGCATCAAACTCGAGATTATCAAAGGACAGGAGGAGGCGCAACTGCTCTACAACAACCTGGTGGAGAAGACCGACTCCAATGAGGGAAACTTCGCCTATATCGACGTGGGCGGTGGAAGCACTGAGGTTTCCATCATCCACGACGGTACATTGGCTGAAAGTTTCTCCTACAACATGGGTACGCTGAGAATGCTGAGCGGGAAGGTGACGGCTGAGACGCAAAAACTGTTTAAGGAAAACCTCTGCAGATATGCCAAGGAATATGGCAATATCCGCATCATCGGTTCTGGCGGAAACATCAACAAGCTCAACAAGCTTGCCCGCCACAACAAGACGAACGGCAAGGAACTGACCCTCAGCGAGCTGAAGCGTCTCTATCTGATGATGCAGCCGCTGAGCATCGAGGAGCGTGAGATTTCCTTCTCGCTGAAGGAAGACCGTGCCGATGTCATCATTCCAGCTGCCGAGATTTTCATCCAGGCATGCGAGTACTTAGAATGCGACACCATCATGGTGCCGAACATCTCACTTGCCGACAGTATTGTGGATGGGCTGTATGAAGGAGTCCATCCCTAACGCTTTCTGGAGTTTCTCCACTGCAGTCTTGATCATATCATGCGTTCCGCTGCCATCTGATACATATTTCTGTACCATCCTGCCATAGTTCACCGCTTCTTTCAATTCCTTAGTTGAAGAGGCGTCTGGCCAGCCTGCCCTGCGAAGCAGTTCCGAGAGCGGCTGCAAGTCTTCCATCTCTGCCAGATTGCCTGGACGCATGGTAGTGATGGCTTTGTTCAGAATGGCAGTGGAACCCTCCAATTCGTCTTGGGTCATCTTTTTCTTTCCCTTCGACAACAGTTGCTGGGCTTTCTCCATTGCCTGTCGCATACGCTCATATCCATGAGGAGCCCAAGGAGCATACTCTGGCACCTTCACACGGAGAGTTTGCCAAGCCTCCTGCTCTTTCTTCCGCTGTTGGGCAAGAGCCAGAACTGACTGCAACGGTGCTAAATCTATTTTTGCCTTCTTACCCTTCATAGACTCCACATCCGTCAAGTCTATGCGGTAATAATGCGTACTATTCTTGTTGCGATAGTAATCTGGCTGGAAAATCTTCCCATTCACATTCAGAGTGAGCAAGTTGGCATGGGCTCCTGATGTGGCGTCTTTGACTTCACTAATGATTGCCTGACTGAGGCGGGAATCCAGGTGAAGCGTTGCCTGTGCCCAAGTTTCCACTCCAGTACCCGTCATCACCAAAGGTCCATACATCAAGGTTCCTACCCAAGAAGTCTTCAGCGGAGTACCAGCTAAACTTGCCACATCGCTCGTAAGTTTGTCTGCACCATATTCTATATGTTTGGTGAAAGGCATGTCTATCTCTATCACATCTCCCTGCTTCCAGTGTTTTCTCTCCAAGGAAAGATAACTGCTTGGAGCAGGCTGCACATCTACCGACTGACCATTCACCCTAACAGAAAAGCCTTGAGTTGCCCAATAAGGCACACGGAGTTTCAACGTAAAGTCGCCCTCGCCCTCCTTGATTCTGATCACCGAATGCTGGGCTGGCCACAGACAATCCTGCTGAACCGTTATTCCCTTTGCCTTCCAATGCAAGGTGGTCGGCATATAGAGTACCACCCAAAGCGTATGGTCGTTGGCAAAATAAGCGGCCTGCTGATACTTGGTATGATTCTCAGAACCCGTTCCTCCACAACAAGTGCTCTGGGGAGTATTGTTGCCGAAAGACTTGGTGGCATTCAATCCGACTGCATACTGATAGGTCGTCTCATACTTGTCTGGATTGAGCGAACCGACAATCTGATTATAAAGCGTACGCTCGTAGTAATCCATATAGCAGGCATTGTCAGGATTGTAGCAGTTCAAGTCCTTGGTCAACTTCAAGAGATTGTAGGCGCAGCAAGTCTCATTGATGTCTGGATTGGAAACGGTCTGTCCTTCCTGCATTCCATTGGTTGCCATACTCAAGATCTGCGTATAAGGCTGGCGGAACATCTCGCCATTGCCTACTCCACCCATTGCATACCTATACCGCCCCTGTATCAGCTGCCAGAAGTTTTCAGCCAGATTGTAGTAATAAGGCTTCCGGTTGCTCTTATAACTGCGCAAAGCACCGATGATCATCGGAATATGCTGGTTGGCATGACGTGTGCGGATGGCATCCACATTTCTGCTCAACGGATCATAAAACTTAGGTGCATCAAAGCAATTGGCTGCCTCTATGAGTTTCGCCTGATCCTCCTTGTCTGTTACCATTTCCGAAAGTCTGGCGAGCGATTCGCTCATGCCGCCCACTTCGCCTGCAATATACATATCCCACATCTCATACCGGTTGCCTGGCACAGCCCTGCGCTCTTGCTGGGTTCCATCAGCCTTGACATAAGTGCGATAATGCATACGGTTCCATACCCAGAGTCCCATGTCCTTAGCTATCAGGAGCGCCTTGTCGCAGATGGCCTTGTCATCAAAGTAAGTTGCGATATTGATCAGACCAGCCAACTGCTTGTGCACACTATAATAGGGCGCCCACACCCAGTCGTTATTATTATAGGCACGGTACATCTCGATGAGCGCACAGTGCTGGGCAGGGATGGCATTCAGATAACCATAGCCATACTCTTCAGGATGCTTCTTATATTCATCAAAGGCTGCCCATGTGCCCTTCATCTCCCGAAGTTCTGCCTCCGGAGCAAAATCACGAGCCTCCCAATAACGTTTCAACACCTTATTATATATAAAGGTGCGTTCCTGACATTCCCTCAACTCATTGACCATTCGGGTGATATTATTGCGAAGGATTTTCTTCTGCTCCGGATCTGAGGCTACGGCGTATGCCTGTGCGATGGCCGACATATAATGTCCTGATCCATGCCCCTTGAGTTTGGTGTCAGGCGAATCCCATCCGTCACTCTTAGTATAGCCCTCGGTACTCAGTCCGTAAGTATCGCGATAATTATAAAGCTGTTGGGTGACATCCCAGGAACAGATTTCCCGGATAGCCTCATCACGGTTATGGGTAAGCCGATTGTCGCCATCGAGAGTTACATCTGATAAGGAAAACGTATGCGCCTTTTCCTGCAAGGGAGCTACATAGGAGCCGTTCACCACCTTAACCTTTGCCTGGACAGGATAGCCATTGCCAGTAGTCTCATCACCGATAATATATCCGGATACAGAATATTCCGTTCCTACAGGATGCTTCTTCATGTCAGCCTCATCCTGTTCATCCGCCCAAGCAGAATTGTTCCAACGTACCTGTCTGAATTCAGCATAACCGTCTGAGTAAATAACCCACACCTGAAAAGGAAGCCGAGGCGCAGTGCCCTGCGGACATTCCACCTTGACAGGATTCACTACCTTGATTATACGTGACTTGGCATCTGCTGGTTGACATGTCATGGTCAATAAGACACAGCAAACGACCGGAGAGCCCAAAGTAAACTGTTTAGTTATCATTGAAATAATAGTTTATTTGTTTTTGTTTCTGCAAAATAATAAAAAAATAATGAGATAAAAGAAAAATATAATCCAAAATTATATAATAAGTCTATTTTAACCGGATTGTAACATCTGTTTAAATCGCCTGTAATATCCCCATAGTACCTTTGCACCCAGAAAACCAGAGGCGGAATGCCTCAGGCAGAAAGCCGAATGATAGATTTCTTATCATCATGAAATGGATAGATTGTAAAATCAGATAATCATTATAAAATTAAATAGAAATAAATGGGTACAATTTATTTATGTATTGTGATCTTCCTGCTCTGTCTGGCAGTGTTTGATCTTTTTGTGGGAGTCAGCAACGATGCTGTCAACTTCCTGCAATCTGCCATCGGTGCTAAGGTGGCGAAGTTTCGCACCGTACTGATCATCGCTTCCTGCGGTGTGGTTCTCGGTGCTATCATGTCTTCAGGAATGATGGACATCGCCCGTCATGGCATCATGAGTCCGGATCACTTTACCTTTGAAGAAGTGATGACGCTCTTCCTTGCCGTCATGGTAACTGATGTTATCGTACTGGATGTTTTCAATACCTTAGGTATGCCTACCTCTACTACCGTGTCATTGGTATTCGAGTTGTTGGGTGGTGCTTTCATCCTTGCCACCCTCAAGATGATCGGTGACGACAGCCTCAACTATGGTGTATTGCTCAACAGCAACAAGGCTTTGGAGGTGATCATGGGTATCTTCTCATCTGTCATCATCGCCTTTGTTTTCGGTGTACTCGTGATGTGGATTTCCCGTATCGTCTTCACCTTCAATTACAGAAAGCATTCCCGCTATTCCATCGCTATCTTTGGTGGAATCGCCTTCACTGCCCTCTCCTACTTCATCTTCATGAAGGGTCTCGGCAAGAGTCCTTATCTGCCAAGTGAGTGGCGCGACTTTATCGACCAGAACATCGGTTTGCTGCTTTGTATCACCTTCGTGGTTTCTGCCATCGTGATGGAATTCCTCCACCTCTGCCGCGTCAATATCTTCAAGTTCACCGTACTGATGGGTACCTTTGCCCTGGCTATGGCATTCGCTGGCAACGACCTTGTCAACTTCATCGGTGTGCCTCTGGCTGGTCTTTCTTCTTACAATGACTATATGGCAAATGCCAACGGCGCTGCACCTGACAGCTTTATGATGACCTCACTGATGGAGAGTGCCAAGACCACTCCTGTCTATCTTCTCGCTGCCGGTTTCGTGATGATTGTTGCAATGGCAACCTCTAAGAAGGCACAGAATGTGATCAAGACTTCTGTAGATTTGAGCCGTCAGGATGAAGGCGATGAGATGTTTGGCAGTTCTTCTGTTGCCCGTGTCATCGTGCGCAACTGTCAGGCTACAGACTCTTGGCTCAACAAGTATCTGCCAAATTCCTTGAAAAGATGGATCAATTCCCGTTTTGATAAGAATGCCGTAGAACTCGAAGAGAGTGCTGCTTTCGACGTAGTTCGTGCTGCAGTCAACCTGGTACTTGCTTCTATGCTCATCACCATCGGTACCAACCTCAAGTTGCCTCTCTCTACCACATACGTTACCTTTATGGTGGCAATGGGTTCTTCTCTTGCCGATAGAGCCTGGAGCCGTGAGAGTGCCGTATTCCGCGTAACAGGTGTATTGAGTGTTATCGGTGGTTGGTTTATCACAGCTGGTGTTGCTTTCGTAGCCTGCGCCATTGTTTGTATGACCATGCATTTCGGTGGCATCCTCGTTCAGAGTGCTTTCATGGCTCTGGTTATCTTCTTGCTCATCCGCAGCAATATCAAGTACAACAAGAAGGCTAAGCAGGAAAGCAAGGGCAGCACCTTCCAGCTGATGATGCGTTCCCACGACCCGGAGATCGTATGGGATTTGCTTCGTCGCCAGGTATCTCGCACCCAGAGCTTCGTTTGCCACTTCGCCCTGAATGAGTTCAATCTCATCGTAGATGGTCTTGCCAGCGAGAGCACCCGCGATCTTCGCCATGCCAACAAGGAACTGAAGAAAGAGCAGGACATGCTGAAGAAATTCCGCCGTCAGGAGATGCTCGGTCTGAAACGCTCTCCTATGGAGATTGCCATCGAGCGCAACACCTGGTTCCATCTGGGCGCCAACAGCAACCAGCAGTTCATCTACTCTCTCCGCCGTATGCTCGACCCGGTGAAGGAGCACGTGGACAACAACTTCAATCCTTTGCCAGCAGAATACATCAACGAGTTTGCTTCAGTACGTCAGAAGATCAATGACCTGATGAAGATGAGTTGCGAACAGATTGAGACCAACCGATATGAGAACTATCGTGAGATTCTCGCCGAGGCTGATGCCTGCAAGGATGAACTCTCCGTACTTCGCAAGAAACACATCGACCGCTTGCAGAACATGAAGGATAATAGTTTGATGCAGATTTCCTTGGTTTATCTCAACATCCTCCAGGAGAGTCAGGAATTCCTGAGCGTGATGAGACACCAGCTCAGAGCTGCCAAGAAGTTCATGGAAGCCTAAATTAGTAATGACAAATGAGAAAAGAGGATGTGTCATGGACTTTGACACATCCTCTTTTCATTTTTTCATATTTATTTCTTCATATTCATTTCTAATTTCTCATTTCTAATTTCTCATTTTATCGTCTTTGTCATTTTTTTGGGCAGGAAATGGCGCCAGCCATAATGCCAGATGCGGAACAGAGGTTCGCTCAGAGCCTCAGCAGGATAATAGCGCAGGAATCGCAAGTCGCGACATAAACGCTGCAAATTATGACCAATAAATCCATCACCAAGACCATTGCGACTGTCATACCTGCCGAAATTTCCACCAGCAAGTATTTCATGAAGCAACATCTCGCCTCGTCGGATATCTACAGGAACCAACATCTTGTCCTCCGAAAGTCCTAACACTTCACGCAAGACATACATCATCGCTCCTGCAAAATTCCATAATCCTAACTGCTTCAGCGTCTGCTGGATTTCACTCAGAGAAGAATGATTTTCCGAATCTGAAATAGCAGAACCCGTCTGCAGCTTTTCCAATTCATCCATCAAACCCGTCACTACGAAATAATAGTCAAGCACCTGACGCAACCCTACTCCTTCATAGAAATAGTGATGATAGAGATGATACAACTGATAGACTGCATTAAAAGAAGCCGTAGGAACGGCAACCTTCATCTCAGCCAGTCCCTTCTGTGCATCGCTACCAGATGAAACCGGACGACTGTCCAAACTAACCAGATGGCTGCACTGTCTTCCCTTCTCCTCGTTCAGCCATTTCTGCAAACGGCGATTATAGAAGAAATTGGCCATGATGGCAGGAGTAGAATGAAGTTCAACGGCTATTTCATTGATGAATAGTCCCACATGATTGAGACTCTCATCGCTTACATATCCCTTATCTTTCGCCAGGGAACAAGCCAGAGAACGGATTTCTTCGCGGGACGCATCTACCCACACATCCACATCACCCGGAGTTCTCGAAACAGGACGGGGATAAAGCATGGCATTGCCCTGTCCCTTCAGAATACAACAAGGATAACCTGCCTCTCTTATTTTCTTATATACATACACTGTGGCTTTATTCAGGATACTGTTGCGCATCATGAGCTTGTGGCTCAGTCCGAACCAGATCAACAACAAGTTCTCGTTAGGAGCTACTCCCTTAGGCAACTTCTGGACTCCATCCATCGCGATTCCCACCAAGGTTTGTTTCTTGACGAAATCGAAGAAAGCCTTCCAGTCGAAGTCTTTCAATGCTGTTCCATCCAAGAACTCCTTACCTTCGTAAAGTCCTAAGGAAAACTGTATCAAACGAAAATATAATTCCATCATGTTGTCGGGGTAACCCTATTTTGCCAGTATAGTGTTATTTTTTGTTTAAACGTTGATTTATCTTCTACTTTAAAAATCCTCTTTTCATTCGCAAAAATACATTTTTCCTTTCAAACCACCAAACTTTCTTGTCATTTTTTAACCTAAATATACAATTCAGCGGAATATATGGCAAAAACAATCCCCTACAGGATTTCCTATCAGGATTTCTGCAGGGGATTGTAAGAAAGGAATTGTATGAAATTCTGTTTATATGTTTTTATTGGATTCCTTCATGTGTAGGCACAACTCGCTTGATAGTACCATCTGCATTGAATTCCAACTTGTCGATGCAAACCTCACGGTGAACACCTGGCTGGAAATGGATATAATCCTTGTTGATGCGATGATAAACGATGTACCACTCATCTGTACCTGGCTTCTGGATCACGGAGTTATGGGCAGTACCATAAATCTCATGCTGAGGGTCCTGAATCAGGACGATAGGATCCTTCGCTACCTCGATAGGTCCGAGCGGAGACTTGGATGTTCCGTAAGCCACATGATAGTTGGCTGCACCCGTATCATCCACCGACCACATGAAGTAGTAGAGTCCGTTGCGATAGAACACGTATGGAGCCTCGCGATAAGCATAGTCTCGCAGGCTTCCGCCCTTTGGAGTCATCACTGTCACGGTTTCATCCTTAATCTTGGTCATGTTTGGCTCCAATTCTGCACCCGCCATAAAACTGTTGCCCCAATAGAGGTAAGGCTTCTTGGAAACAGGATCCATGAAAACATCCACATCGATGAGTTGTCCATTGCAACCCGGATGGTTCTTTGCCAAGAGAGGCTGACCTAAATCCACAAAAGGACCTGTAGGAGAATCAGAAACCGCTACGCCCATCTGCTTTCTGCCGTTGTCATTAGGGTTGGCACTGAAATAGAGATAGTACTTGTAGCTGCCGTTCTTCTGTTTCACCTCGATGGCAGCTGGTGCCCAGAGATTGCCATTCGCCCAGGCTATCTGGTCGCTCTTCGCATCCAGTGCCACGCCTTCATTCTTCCACTCCTTCAGGTCGGCAGAAGAATATACATAGTACTTGTATCCACCCCATCCCGGTTTACCATCGGTGGTAGAATAGATGTAGTACTTACCCGTCTTGTTGGAATACAGGATTTCCGGGTCTGCATGGAAACCTGGCAAGATTGGGTTGCCCAATCCGCTGGCACCCTTGGTAGTAGGAGCGATAGGACGGATGGTTCCATCAGCATTATAAGCCATCGGTTCGATGATGACACTGCGCTTGTAGCTTCCACCATCAGGCAAGGCACCATTATGAGAGAAGAAGAGCCACTGGTCGTTATAGTTGACGATGGCAGGATGAGTGGTATTACTGTTGCCGGCAATCTCACTGATGATGCCCTTGGCAGTCCAAGGACCCATGATGTTGTCCGCCATGACGTAGGCTATCTTCTCTGGCCAGCCCGAAGCATAGCTCAGATAATATTTGCCATTGTATTTGTGAATCCAAGGAGCCTCGGTGAATGGGAACTCGGTTCCTACGTCGATGCGTTTGATTTCGCCATCAATCTCCACCATATTATCCTTCAGTTTGGCGATGTAGCACTGTCCGTTACCCCATATAATATAAGGTGTATTGTCATCGTCGATGAAGATGGCTGGGTCGATGCAAGCCCAACTGTGCTTGGAATCAAAGCAATCCTTGTTGGTGAGCATCGGTTTGCCTAACGCATCTTTGTAAGGACCCGTTATCTTATCGCTCACAGCCACACCGATGCCACACCAGTTGGTAGAAACGTACCAATAGTACTTACCGTTTCTTTCCACCACATGACCAGCATAAGCCTGCTTGCTCTTCGCCCATTTGAAATCAGAAACCATCAGCGGAGTTGGATACTGGGTCCAATGTTTCATATCGGTGGTAGAGAAAATCTTCCAGTCGTGCATCTCGTATCTTGGATGATTACCCTTGGCATCATGACCAGCGAAAAGCCACAAGGTGTCCTTATCTACCAAAACGGCAGGGTCGGCAGTATGGATATGAGAGAAGAGCGGATTGCCTGTTGCCACGAAATCGTGCTTCAACACATAGCCCCACTTCTGCTGCAATCTCTCCATCTCGTCCTTGGTTACAGAACAAACCGTTCCATGACGAGGGAAGAAATCCTTGCGGAAAGACTCGGGCTTGGTAGAGAAAGTATTCAGATCCTTGGAAGTCTGATACTCATAACGACCTGAACCATAAAGGTCGTACATCAGCACATACTCATTCTTGTCATTAAGTTTGAATACACCGGAACCTTCCACACCGGTCTTGCTATCTGCGTAAGCATCGATAAACTTGAAGTCCTCCTTCCAAGGTCCCTTCAGGTTCTTAGCAGTAGCCTGCTGGATTCCATTCTGGATTTCCTTGCCTTCGGCATTCTTGATGTTTCCTTTATAGAACATGTGGTAAACGCCGTTGCGCTCGATGATGTCGTTATCGATGCAACCATACTTGGCATTGAAAAGTACCTTTGGCTCACTCTCGAAACCCGTGAAGTCCTTGTTGGCGTAAGCATAATAGGTAACGAGGCTCTTTCTGCCATCGCCAGTACGCTGAAGGGTGAAGTAAATCATATACTTCTTGGCCTTCTTATCATAGATGGTCTGTGGAGCCCATACCCAATAGGCATCGCTGAAATGCTCCTTGTAGTCTTCCTTCAACACGATTTTAGAGTGCGTCCAGTTCACCAAGTCCTTAGACTTCATCAATACGATGCCCGGATTATCCTTCCATCCATTCTTCACGGTGTTCATATCTGTAGCCACAATGTAATAGCAGCCATCTTCACCACGAAGGATATGAGGGTCGCGAATACCGCCACTGGTACTGATAGAATCGCTGGCGATGACAGGCTGGTTGTCATTGAGCGCATACCAGTTCTTGGCATCCTCACTGATGGCGAAACGCAGATGTTCCTGCTGGTTGCCACTTCCCTCGAAATAAGCAAAGAGATAACCTGCATACTTGTTGTTGGTTGCAGCCTTCTTTGCGGCAGAAACCTGGAGAGGTGTTCCCCATGCCAACGCTGCCAGCAATAAAGAACTGAATGTAATCTTCATCTTCATGATTTTCTTTTAAGTTAGTGTTATTATTGTTTTTGTTGTTTATGTCATAATACACATCAAGAACTCCATATACTTATTTTTTTAATAAGCTCAATCCTTACAAGCCCAAGCATAAAAGAGTTACTTATAGTGTCAAAACTACATTTATTGAATTACGGCTGCAAAGATACTAAATAATATGTAAACTAACAAGCGTTCATGAAGAAAAATTTCTTCTGCATCATAACATTCAGACAAAGGTATTACCTGAGGTTATTCCTCAACAATTCACCTATTATAATTAACAGGAAGAATACAAGGATATAGAGATAATACTGCTCGCGCTTGATGAAATCAGCGAAACTGAATTTCCTTCTTCTATTTCCAGCCAGATAGATGTGATAGTCGTATGCCATCATAAAGACGATGGATATAGAAAACACCACCGCCATGACTCCGATAACCACGATGACATAGGACACAGAAAAAAGAGAGTTTTGTTGGTCTTGTATCATAATCTTTATCTTTCGCTTTTAAGTTTTAATGCAAAGGTAGTGGTAAAAATCCAAAAAGAGGTGTTGCATTCCTATGGTTGTTGTTGCATTCCTACCAAAAAAGGTGTTGCATTCGTAGGAATGCAACACCTTTTTAAACATTTATTAACCATTAAAGCTATATCATGTAACTACTCAGTCATCTTTATGCTTGATAAATAGCCCTTTAGTAAAATCTATG
>ERZ1034678.673-NODE-673-length-18424-cov-60.844575_pt1 | contig 18424 bp, 9 predicted proteins | sample MGYA00520640_ERZ1034678 | MGnify/ENA primary metagenome ERZ1034678 (study PRJEB33766, sample SAMN09781767) | gut metagenome | biome: gut microbiome | host: Homo sapiens | place: Madagascar | study: EMG produced TPA metagenomics assembly of the PRJNA485056 data set...
TTTTTTCTCATTGATTATTTTAGTCCCACAGATTTCACAGATTTACACAGATTTTCTTCTTTTTTCCGCCATTTCTTTATTTCGCAGATTTTAGACCTGTCGGTCTGGGAGGATGTCGCAGATTTCTGCTCTTATGAACTCGAAAAGGATTATGCAGATTTTCTCAGTTTCTCTTCTTTTTATGGGTATTCTGACGATTTTTATTATTATAATTTTTTATTATGTTTGTTTTTTTGTGATAATTTTGTCTAAATTCCTGTTATTTAAGCATATATTGTTATTTTTCTTACTTTTTTTTAAGAAAATTGCATTTTTATGCTTTTATTTCTAATATATTTTTTAACTTTGTAGCAATTTCTTGATCAATATTTGTTTTCACATTCTATTGAACAGGAAAGAGAGAGAATTGTATCCCGAGAAATCGGATTTTTTTATTTTTAACAACATTAGCGTATGAAATTTTCTACACTATTCGCAGCTGCTTTGCTGTTTTGTTCTGTTTCACATGTTTCAGCTCAGACTTCTCAATCTCAAGGAGAATTGAAGTTTGACAATGTTATTATGAAGGGTTATTCCCAGATTGCTACTCCTATGGCAGTTACTTCTGAGGGGAATGTCGTTGTGACAAGTACTATGATCAATGGTCAGTCTTTAGGTTCTTTTGTTGCTATGTCTTCTCCTGAATTGCCTAACACTCCTACTTGGAAGGTTGATATCAAGGGTGGTAGTATTATCAATGCAATTCTTGCAGATAATGAAGGTGGTGTTTATATTGGTGGTGATTTCAATGAGAAGATTACTTTGGGTGGTATTACATTGACTGGTAAGAAATCTGAAAATGCTGAAAAGACTAATGCCTTCGTTGCACATATCAGCAAGGAAGGAAAAGTTTTGGCAGCTTATGCCTTTGTTTCTACTCCTAATGCCGAAATGGTTGAGAAGTTTAATACCTACTCTCAGGGAGACAAGGTATATTGCAAATTAAACAGTTTGGCTATTGCTGATGGTAAATTGTATGCTGGTTTGATCTTTACCGATGTCTTGTCTAATGCTGCTGGTGATGTCAAGGTTACTTCTGGTACTTGGAATATACAGGGATGGGGTGTTGGTTCTGATGCCGATTTCGTAGCAGTGGAATTGGATGCAAAGACCATGCAGGCTAAGGCTTTCCCTGTTGTGTTTGGTGGTAATGGTAACTATACAGATGCTTCATATATGGGAATTGATGCCAAGTCAGCCAAAATGGCCAGCGATGGTTCAAACCTGTATCTGGTTGCCTCTGTGAATGGATATTATTCTAAGGCTGCCCTTCAGGTAAATGGCGAGGTGAAAGATGAGCCTTCTTTTAAATCCGCAGATGGTATTAATGCCTTCTATGTAGCAAGCGTTAATTTGAGTAATAACACAAGTTCTGCTAAGGTTTATGATGGTAAGTATGGATGGGTTTCAGGAGCTTCCAGCTTGGTAGAGCCAGGAGTTGCTTCTTTGACTGTCAAGGGCGATGACCTTTATATTGGTGGTAGCTTTTTCCAGACCTTCCCATTCGATACCAACGTTAAGGCTGTAGGTAATACAGATATTTTCTTCGTCAGCTTGAAGAAGAGTGATCTTTCTGTACAGAAGGCCTTGGCTTCTGGTTATAACGAGAAGTCTGTTGGTAATGATAACGAGGAGAAGTTCTCTGGCTTTGCAATCGATGGCACTCAGTTGAGCGTGTATGGTGGCGTAGCAAGCAGAAAAGATGTTTATTCTCCTTCTACTCTTTCTACACCATTGAAGTTTACTGCTGATATGGCTTCTGTTACAGGTTTGATAGCCGGTTCTGCTGAGCAATATACAACAGGTACTGTTCTGTCAGCTGACGGTAAATATACCTATACATCTTTGCTGAATGCAGATCAGACATCCGTTTCTTATCAATACACAGAAAATACATCAAATGGTGTACAGCAACTTGTAGTTGACAAAGCAGACAAAGACAACGCAGTTTACAATCTTCAGGGTATGAAATTGCGTGCTCCTCAAAAGGGATTGAATATCATTGGTGGCAAGAAGGTGGTTATCAAGTAAGGTAATTATCATGTAATGCCCCTTTTATATATTAGAAAAAGATTAGATTATTTACCAATACATTATAGTAAATGCAAAAATACTTATTGATGGCTATGATGGCGGCTGGTACTCCTATTGCTCTGCAAGCGCAGGGCAATGGGGTTACCATTGTCGTGAATGATGGTAGCCAAACAGCCAATAGTATCAGTGGTGTCGTTTATTCTGAAGAAGATAACGAGCCGCTGATTGGCGTACAGGTACGTATTGTAGGCGCCAATGTAGCAACAATCACGGATGTGAATGGAAAATTCAATTTCCAGTCTGTATCCCTGAAAGGTCAGAAACTCTCCTTCTCTTATGTAGGAATGGAAACCTTGGTTGTCAAGGCAGGCCATAACATGAAGGTGGTGATGAAGAATGACTCGAAGCAGATCAGCGATGTCGTGGTAAATGGTTATTTCACCCGAAAGAAGCAAACCTTTACGGGTGCAGCCAAGACGATTACCAGCGATGACATCCTGTCGATTTCACCAACCAATATCATGCAGAGCTTGGCTACGCTTGATCCAAGTCTTAATATCCAGCAGAATAATGCTGCCGGTTCTAACCCAAATAGTGTGCCAGACCTCGTGATTCGTAGTACTACTTCCTTGGCTACCAATAATGAGGTGGGATTGAATGCCCCTTTGGTTGTGATTGATGGTGTAGAGCAGAGTCTGACGGCTTTGTATGATATAGATATTCATGATATCGAGCGTGTAGATATCCTGAAAGATGCTTCGGCAACTGCACTTTATGGTGAGAATGCCGCCAATGGTGTTATTGTTATCGAGCGTAAGCGTGTGAGCCAGTCTCCAGTCCGTATTCGCTATACCTTTACTCCACAGTTGAGTTTTGCTGACCTGAGCAGTTATGATTACTGTAATGCAGCCCAGAAACTCGAGTTGGAGAAGTTGGCAGGTCTTTATACATCCACGGATGGAAGTTTGGACAAGAGTTATTATGAGAAATTAGCATTGGTAAGCAGCGGTCAGAATACCGACTGGAAATCAAAGCCAATCCGCAACAGTTTCTCTCATGATCATTCGCTCTCCATTTCCGGACGTGGCTCAGGCTTGGATTATAATGTAAACGCCAATTATTCCAATACTCAGGGTGTGATGAAGGATGATGGTCGAAAGCGCTATGGTATGAGTATTTATCTGTCTTATACTGCCGTAGAAGATCTGATTCTTACCTTGCGTGCATCTCACGACCAGTTGAATACTCATGATTCCAAGTATGGAAGTTTCTCTGATTATCTGCGTTGCAATCCTTATGATTCTCCGTATGATGAGTATGGCAATTTGCGCCGTAGCCTTTCTTATGATATGAACAATCCTCTTTACGAGGCATCATTGAGCAGTTTCGGAAAGTCGGAGACAAGAACCGAGGAGATTTCGCTGGATGCGCGTTATAATATCCTGCCAACCCTTTATCTGACAGGTCAGGTTTCATATACATCCAGCAAGGGTACTACAGATTCGTTTACCTCACCAGAGTCTAATCTCTATACCAATACAACCGTATTGAAGGAGAAGGGTTCTTATACATTGGGAAATAGCAGTTCTGAGCAATATGCAGCCAAGTTGATTGGTAACTACATTCATAATTTTGATAAGGACGGAACGATGCTGACCCTGAATCTCGGAGGTGAAATCAAGCGTTCAGACGGCAAGTCAAGTACAATGCGTGCCACAGGTTTCTTGAATGATAATCAGAACGACCTGGCATACGCTACTGCTTATCCAACTAATGGCAGTCCTTCTGGTTCAGAGTCTCTTTCTACCAGTGTGGGTGGATTCCTTGCTGCCAACTTTATGTGGAAGAATCGCTATGTAGTAGATGGTTCCTACCGTCTGTCAGGTTCTTCCAAGTTTGGTGCCAACCATCGTTTTGCTCCATTCTGGTCTGTAGGTTTGGGATATAACATTCATAATGAGAAGTTTATCAAGAAATTAGGTTGGATCAATACCATGCGTCTGCGTGGAAGTTATGGTTTTACAGGTAGTGTGAAATTCGATTCTTATCAGGCGGTAACCACCTATAAGTATAACAGTTCTTATTTAGGATATACCGGTGTAGGAGCTATCCCTATGGGTATGGCCAATCCGGATTTGAAGTGGCAGACCACCAAGAAGTTCAACATTGGTCTGACTTCATCATTCTTTGGCGATCGCATGAATGTGAACTTGGATTTCTACAATGAGAAAACCTGTGATATGCTGATAGACAAGTCGTTGCCACCTTCATCGGGTGCCACTTCTGTAAAGGCCAACTTAGGTTCGCAGACCAGTAATGGTTTTGAATTCTCATTATGGGGAAAAATCATCAAGACCAAGGACTGGGAGTGGAACCTCTCTTGGAACGGTCTGCACTCCAAGACCACCATCAATAAGATATCCGAGGCATTGAAGCGTAAGAACGAACAGAATGCGACAGGACAGACCTCCTCAGGAGCCGTATCAACCTCTCCATTGGCGCAGTATCGTGAGGGAGAGTCTCCTTCAGCGATTTATGCAGTTCGTTCAGCCGGAATAGACCCAGCTACAGGTAAGGAAATCTTCATCAAGAAGGATGGCAGCTATACTTATAAGTATGATTCCAAGGACCAGGTGTCATGTGGTGATACCAATCCTACTTTGCAAGGTAGCTTCTCTTCTTTGTTAAAATATCGTCATTTCTCTCTGAATGCCAGCTTCTCTTACCGTTTCGGAGGCGATATGTACAATTCTACCCGTGCTTCTAAGGTTGAGGGTATCAATCCGAAGTACAATTGTGATGTACGTGCCTTTACCGAGCGATGGAAGCAGCCAGGTGATGTGGTGCCATACTTGAATATCTCAAAGGACGGCGGTAGCTCTGATGTCTATACCGACCGTTTTGTAGAGAAGGACAATGAACTTTGGCTATCCAGTGTTTATCTGCAGTATGATGTGCCAGCTTCTTTCCTGAAGAGTCTGCACATCCAGAAACTCTATGTGGGTATCGGTACGGAGGATCTCTTCCGTCTTACCTCAGCCAAATATGAGCGAGGTACATCGTATCCATACAGCCGCAGTATCAATATGTCGGCAAGTTTGACATTCTAATGAAATCAATGACAAAATAAGACAGATATAATATGTATAAAAAATATTTCAACATACATCATACAAGATGGTGTCTGGCATTGCTGTTTGCTGCTGTCATGTTTACCTCTTGTGACGATTTCCTGGACGTACGTCCGAAATCGGAGAAGGTGGAAGACGATTTGTTCAAGTCTCCCGATGGATTTGAATCTGCCATTTATGGAGTTTATGGTTCCTTGCAAGCAAGTACTGCTCTGTATGGAAAAGACCTGTTGTGGGGACTGACCGACTGTATGGCTCAAGATTTCGATCAGAATAATGTAGATGCAGGTTCCCGTGCTGCAGAACGTTACCAGTATGACAATGACTATCTGAAGAAACGTCTTGCTAACATTTGGGCTGGAGCGTATGTAAGCATCGGATATGCAAACAATGTGCTGAAAAAGCTTGAAGGCCGTTCTAATGACTTGCCTCTCTATAACCTTTATAAGGGCGAGATGCTTGCCGTAAGAGCTTACCTTCATTTTGATCTCTTGCGATTGTTCTGCTCTACCGATATGAGCAAGCAGGGTATTCCTTATACCACCACCTATTCTATTAAGGAGAATGAGTTTAAGAAAGTGGGTGAGGTTTACGAACTGATCTTGAAGGATCTTCAGGAGGCAGAGCAGCTGTTGAGTGAAGAAGCAGACAAGATTCAGTATCCTCGTGACAACAAACAGTACTTTAAGTTCCAGAACTATCGCGAGACCCATTGCAACTATTATGCGGTATTGGGTATGTTGGCGAAAGTTTATTGGATGAAGGGCGATATGGAAAATGCTGCCAAGTATGCTCAGATGGTGATAGAAAGCAAAAAGTTCCCATTGGCAGAGCCTTCTGAAATCAAGGATTTGTTTGCCGGAAAACTGTCTCCAAAAGAAACCCTTTGGGGAATTTATTCTAATACCTATAATGAGACAGCCAATGGTTATCTCTATAGATATCAGTCTTATACCAGCTATGATCCTTATACAGATGAGTCAGGTTCAACCCATCTGATGCCTTACGATAAGGTTTATGCACAGGATGTAACGGGTATAGATCAGGACTTCCGCAAGAATTGGTTTAAGAAAGGTACTGGTAATGTACGCTGTCTGAAGACTGTCGATTATTATACCATCGAAGAAAACCAGAATGTTCCTGCAGATTGGGTAACCCGCATCTCAGGCATCAACATGCTGCATGTATCAGAATTGTATCTTATCGCAGCAGAAGCCTTGTTGGAAACTAACTATCCAAAGGCACTTGAGTATTACAATGCCGAAACGGGTTCAAGAGGTTTGCCTGCCTTGAAAGCAGAAACCCGACTGACCAAGGATATGATATTCAATGAGTATCATAAGGAAATGTTCGGTGAAGGACAGGTATGGTACAACATGAAGCGTCTCAACAAGGATATCATCTCCAACTTGGACAGCAAGATTATTCCTGCCAGCGAGGATATCTATGTGATACCTATCCCTCAGGATGAGTTCAATTATAGAAACTAATAGAAGCAAAGTTATGAGAAAGAAAATATATATGTTGGCAACTCTTGCTGTGGCTTTGCTCATGGTGAGTTGCGAGGACGACTATAAGCTTTATGATACGAATCAGACCGACTCTGTATTCTTCAATTATCTGAATGAGAAGCAGACTGCCGATTCTGTCATTACCTATAGTTTTGACTATGACATAGCGCAGTCGCATATTATCGACATCCCCGTATCGCTGATGGGTATTCCTAAGGCAGAGGCACGCCGCATCGAACTGGAAGTGGTGAAAGACTCTACAGATATGGTGGAAGGTGTCAACTATACCATTGAACGTGCCGAGATGGCAGCCAATGAGGTGAGTGATACGATCAAAATCAAGCTCTTGCGTGACAAGGATTCTGAGATTTTGACGAAAGAAAAGAAGCTCCGCATTGCCATCGTAGCCAATGGAGATCTGCGTCCTACAGGACAGAATACCTTTACCATCAAGTATTCTGATATTCATCCTGACAGACCGATGTGGTGGGCTACCTTTAATCCGCTCCCAGTTTACACTTACGAGAATGCGCAGTTGTTCTTTAAGTATTTCTATGAACTGGCGCCAAAGGCCAATAAGGCTGTATTTGATGAGCTGATTACTAAATACGGAGATTATTTCATCAAGGCGAAGGATATGGAGCAGGGTGGTCCGATGGCATTCTATGATGCCTTCCTGGTAAAGTATGTCCTCATTCCGATGTACAATGACACCAAGGATGTGATAGAATGGCAGGATGTGCCAAGTGTGAACTAACGTGTGTAACCCAAACAAACGATTATGACAATGAATAAAAGACATATTCTCACAACATGGGCTTTGGCAATGTTGTTGTCGCTGGGATTTACTTCCTGCATAGATGACGATACGACCGAGGGTAATGTTTCTTCTCTCCCGTCTTTAACCATCAAGGGGAACGATGCTACGACCATGCCAACATACAATTTTGACTTGGGTGAAGATATCATTATTAAACCAGAATTGGGATATAATGGAGATGAGTCTCAACTGACCTACAAATGGCAGATGGGTACTTATACCAATGGTCAGAAAGGTGAACTGAAAGAAGTAAGTACCGAGCGCGACTTGAATGTGAAGGTCAAGGTAGGTGGTTCTTATTATTTCCACTTTACCGTGACAGATGGCAAAGTGGGACAGAGTATGGACTATAAAGTCAACTTGAACCGTATTTTTGAGGAAGGTTATCTGTTGACCTCTTTCGACAGTGATGGCAAGGGAAATCTTACCTTTATCAAGATTCCTACTCCCGAGGAGACTGCTGCGGGCAAGAAAAATGTACCTATAGAGCATTGCCTGGAATTGATGAACGAAGGTGTTTCTGAGGCAGAACTGGTAAAGGCTGTCAGCGGAAGTGTGAACCTGTGGGACGGCAAAACCTCTTCGGTCTTGACCCGCATTCTGGTATCTACTAAAGATAGATGCTATTTCCTGGATCCTGACAACTTCACGGTTCTTACAGAAATCAAGTATGCTGATCTCTATCCAGGATTCCAAGCTTCTGAGTTCATGCCAGATGCATATACTCCATACGCTTACGATAAGAATATGAAGAAGTTTGCCCATCTTAATCTGAAGTATATGTTCCCATACGAATATACTTATTTTAAAGGTGGCGAGTCGGATGATTATATCTTGTTTAAATATAGTTCTTATGGTACTGAGACTTCTCGTACTTTCTATATGGACTATACCCATAATCAGGTGTCAATCTTCTCTGCGTATGCATCTTTCTTCGGTTTGGATACTTTCTTCCCAAATCCAGGAAACTTGCTTAATGGACAGAAGTTGATCACAGCCTTTTGTAATGGAGATGGAAGTACTGTTTATGTGATGGCGAAAGGCAATGTAGCTGGAAGTATCAATCTTTGGACCAATAGCAATAGCTATAATTATATCAATGAGGAAGATTTCACAAGCCAGTCGTTTACTCCAACATCAGAAACAGCAGTTCCTGATCAGGGTGCCCGATTCGTGTATTCTTCCAAGTATGACCGTTATTACTATTCCTTGGGAAACAGTATCTATGTTTATCTGAACAGCAACCAGTTTACTTTGCCAAACAAGAATCAGTTTGCCGTTCAGTATGGTGCTGACGAGGAGGTTACTTTCATGGATATCAACCTCTCTACAGATGAACTTTATGTAGCTACTTACAATAAGACAAGTAAGCGAGGAAGTTTCTATATCTACGATTGCAAGGATGTACGTACAGACAACAGTAGTGCGGTGAAGCCTAAGAAGGAATACAAGGACTGCTGTGGTAAGATAACTTACCTGATGTATAAGCCAAGTATTCAAAGTTAAATAATAGGAGTATCGTATGAAGAGTAAAATATTATGTATGAGTTTGCTGTTGCAGGCTATTGTCTGCACAGCTTTTGCTCAGTCACTTCAGGTTACAGGCACATTAAAAGGTAATGTGCCTGCCGACTTGCGACTTTATATCATGCCTGCCGAGCGAATTTGGGATAAGCCAGATTCTATTTCGGTAGTGAATGGTAGTATCCAGACTGAGACCTCTCCTTCTTCTATTCAGGTGTATAAGGTCGTTGGAGTTACGCAGCAGCGCCAAATCATCCTCCCGTTGAGTTTGAAGGAAACTGCTGGTAAGGCTTCGCTCAATCTTACGTTTGCTGCGGATGGTAATCTGACGGTTGACAAAGCCAATGCTGAAACCTCAGCCTTGATGGCTTTCAATGACTTGTACGTTGGTCGTGCCAAGCAGATGTGGATGGCAGGAAAAACGATGTCGGATACTGATTTGCGCAATTTGATAATGGGCTATACGGCTTCTGCCGACAGTCTTGTCAATGTCTATCATCCTTCTTCTTCCATTGACCAGTATCTGCATTTATGGGCAGCAACTCTCACTTTTGAAGGAATTGAAAATGTGAAGTTTGCTACAGGACGTGAAGTGGCAGGTCTTGGTATTGATCCTAAAGCCGAGAATGAGAAACTCTTGAAGTGTGTAGATTGCGATATGGCTTCGGCTTTTGAGTCGGCACCTCGATTGGCTCTCTCTGTCATTCCGCAAGGCAGTTTGGCTGACAAGATTACTGCCATTGAAAGTCAGGTGAAGAACAAGGGCTTGAAGGTTAGAGTGGAAGATTTGCTGCTGAATAAGTATATCTCTACTTTCAATTATGCAGACAATTATGCTGAGGGCCTTCAGGAGTTGACTTCACTGACCGAGCGCTTCCAGTTGGACACCAAATACTTAGGCGAATTCAAGGTGCGCAAGTCATCCATTGCAGGAACTCCTTTCCCAGCAGATGTTGTGTTGACAGATTTGCAAGGTAAGAAGGTTGATTTTGCCAAATATCGTGGCAAGTATGTGTTCATCGATCTTTGGGCATCCTGGTGCATCCCATGTATCAAGGAGATTCCTCATCTCAAACAGTTGGAGAAAGAATTGCAAAACAAGGATGTTGTCTTTCTGTCCATCTCCATCGATACCAATGTGGCAGCTTGGAAGAAGAAAGTTGCAGCCCTTGGACTGGAGGGAGAGTTGCTGAACAATCAAGACAACAAACTCTGTGAATCGTTGAATGTAAGCGGTATTCCTTTCTTCCTCATTTATGATAAGGAGGGCAAACTGTATAAGTATAATGCTTATCGTCCAAGTGATATGCGCCTGAAACCATTGTTGGAAGGCTTGAAATAATATCTTAGAATCATGCAGCGTCGAAATACAATGAGAGTTATGCTGAATCAGAATAAAATATGGGTAGGGTGTATTGCCCTTTTGTTTTCATCCTCACTTTCCGCTCAGCCGGCAGGATTGAAGGAAAATCTGAAGAACTATTTCCTGCATCAGTTGGAAAAGAAGTCTGATGCGTCTTTGGCTGCTTTTTCTCAGAAGAAAGCCCTGAAGTGGAAAGAGGCTCAGAAGTACCAGACTTTAGTGTGGAAAGCCTGGCAGGAAGCTAATGCACAGTTGGATGAGGAAAAACTGATTCCGCTGCGTTCGCTCTGTCCTAAAAACAAGGGAATGTGGCATTTGCCTGCTTCTTTGGAACCGTCTGCCGTGATGCCTTACTATTGGGGAATCAAGTGGAAACCTCTCACTATTGCCGAGATACAGCAGAATTATCGCAATGGTTTCCAGGGTAATGATGCTGAGTCATCAGATGAGCGCATCGCAGCAGCCCAGCCATTTCCGATGTATCTGTATCTTCATGGTTCTGGACCCAAGGAGGAGGAATGGAAATATGGATTGATGTGGGCGCAATATTTCAATGATGCTCCTTCTGTTTATTTCATTCCACAGATTCCTAATGAAGGCGAATATTACCGCTGGTGGCAGAAAGCGAAGTTGTATGCATGGGAGAAACTCTTGCGCCAGTCTTTAGCTTCCGGTCATGTAGATGCTAATCGACTTTATGTGTTTGGTATCTCAGAGGGCGGTTATGGCAGTCAGCGGTTAGCATCCTATTATGCCGACTATTGGGCTGGTGTTGGTCCGATGGCAGGTGGAGAACCTTTGAAGAATGCCCCTGTAGAAAACTGTGCCAATCTTGCATTCTCGTTTTTGACGGGTGCTATGGATGAAGGTTTCTATCGCAACAAACTGACGGGTTATACCAAGACGGCCTTCGATTCGTTGCAGGCGAAATATGCTGGCAGACTCATGAATCATAGTGCGGACAGTCTCTTCCGTCATCGTATCGAATTGATACCTAATTGCGGTCATTCCATCGACTATTCTTTGACTACTCCTTGGCTCAAGACCTACAAGCGCAATCCTTATCCTCATACATTTATGTGGGAGGATTATCCGATGGACGGACAGCGCCGTCAGGGCTTTTATAATCTCTATGTGATGAAGAGACCGAAGGAAGCAGATGGATTGAAGGATGCAAGTGGAGAAGATAGAGACTATTATGAGATGGATATCAAGGACAATGTAATCAGATTATCCGTCAGGAAAGTAACCTATCAGACTGTAGAGCGTGATCCTGTCTATGGTATAGATTTGAAGTTTACTAAGAGTTACCATCAGGCAAGTGGTGGTAAATGGAAGATTTATCTGAATGATCAACTGGTAGATATGAATAAACCGGTAACCGTCTTCATCAATGACAGGAAAGCTTTCGAAGGAAAGCTCGTTCCCCGAATGGAAGATATGATTACCAGTTGTATGGAATATTTTGATCCTTGTCGTGTTTTCCCTGCATCTGTGGATGTGGCATTATAGAAAAGTCTTACAAGGAAAAATAGAAAAATAGGGAAGTTCAAGAATGAGTAGCATGAGAATCATGTACATCCTTGAATTTCCCTATTTTTTTATACTCAGAATTTATTTGCGCTTTCTGTGATTGCGGGTCTTCTGTTTACTTTTACCAGCTTTTTTGTCTTTGGATTTCATATCGCTGGCACCAGCAGATTTGTCCTTGCGTACAGGAGCAGAGTCACCAGCAAGCGTAAAGTCGAGCTGTTTTTTCTCCAGATTGGCCTGTGCCACCTTGATGCGGATAGCATCACCCAAAGAATACTTGTTGTGATGGCGTCGTCCGATGAGGCAGAAATTCTTTTCATCGAAATCATAGTAGTCGTCAGCGATGTCTCTCATCGGAATCATACCCTCGCAATGGTTCTCGTCGATAGTTGCATAGATACCATAGCTGGTAATACCGCTGATGTGGGCATCGAATTCTTCACCAAGCTTGTCGCCCATGAATTCCACCATCTTGTATTTGATACTGTCACGCTCCGCATTCTGTGCTATCTGCTCCATTTCAGAACAATGTTCGCAAAGTTCCTCATAATGCTTCTCATTGGCGCTTCTGCCACCTTCTGCATATTTGGTAAGCAAACGATGAACCATCGTGTCCGGATAACGGCGGATAGGAGATGTAAAGTGGGTGTAATACTCGAAGGCAAGTCCGAAGTGTCCGATGTTGTGAACAGAGTACTTCGCTTTCATCATGGCACGGAGTGCTACCATCTGGATGAGGTTGTTTTCAGGTTTACCTTCACAGTCAGCCATCAGCTTGTTGAGGCTTCTTGCAGTAGCGCCCTTGGTACCTTCTGTTTTCATCTTGTAGCCGAACTTTACTACGAATTCGCGCAGGGTTTCCAACTTCTGTGGGTCTGGATTATCATGGATACGATAAGGCAAAGTCTTAGGTTTCTTACCTTTCTTTGCCTTGCCGATGCTCTCAGCCACCGTACGGTTGGCAAGAAGCATGAACTCCTCTACCAGTTTGTTGGCATCCTTTGAGCGCTTATAGTAGCAGCTTACAGGCTTTCCCTTCTCATCTATGTCGAAGTGCAATTCCTCGCGGTCAAACTTTACTGCACCATTTTTGAAACGGGCAGCACGGAGTTTCTTGGCCAATCTGTCAAGTGTGATAAGCTGGAGTGCATTTTCTCCTTGATAAGGGTGCTCCTTGGTTTCTGCAGGAGCAGGTTCGCCAGTACCATCTACTACACCATTGGCTTCGAGCAGTTCCTGTACCTCTTCATATTTATAGCGGCGGTCGCTCTTGATGACCGTATGCACAATGCGGTAGTTCTTCACTTCTGCATTATTGTCGAGTTCGAAGATAACGCTATAAGCCAGTTTTTCCTCGTCAGGGCGAAGTGAACAGATGAAGTTGCAGAGACGTTCCGGCAACATCGGGATGGTGCGATCTACGAGATATACAGAGGTAGCTCGTTTTACGGCTTCCTTGTCGATGATGCTTCCTTCTGTTACATAGTGAGAAACATCGGCGATGTGAACACCCACCTGCCAGTTACCATTCTCCAACTTCTGGATACTGAGTGCATCGTCGAAGTCCTTGGCATCCTTCGGGTCGATAGTACAGGTAAATACCTGTCGGAAGTCCTCACGCTCCTTATAGTCTTGTTCTGTGATTTCGCCCGTAATCTTGTTGGCAGCATCTTCTACATTCTTCGGATATTTGTATGGCAGACCATATTGTGCGAGGATGGAGTTCATCTCCACATCATTGTCACCCTTTTGGCCGAGAACATCAACCACTTCGCCGATAGGACTCTTGTTTTCCTCGTCAGGCCATTCGATGATGCGAACGACAGCCTTGTCATCCGTTTTGCCGCCTTTCAGTTTGCGGCGTGGTATGATGATGTTATGGGCAAAGACATCGCCCGGTGTAACCAGGTAGGCAATATCTTTATCCACCTTCAATCTTCCCACGAAGCTATCTTTAGCACGTTCCAGAATCTTATTGACCTGTGCTTCCTTAATATGATTCTTGCGGCGAGCGAGGAAGGTGAACTCCACACGGTCGCCATTGAGCGCGCCCATGGAGTTGCGCTCAGATACGAAGATAGGCTTCTCGCTGCCGTCAGGGATGACGGAGTTCTTGCCGTTGGACTTGCGTACGAACTTACCTTCCATCACCTGTACACTCTGGTTGAGGCGATAGGAATTGTCACTTACCTTGGCGAGGTAGTCATCCCAAGCCATCTCCTCCATGATGTCGATAGCGAGCATCTTGAGAGGGTGGGTAGTGAGATGGAGACCCCGGAATATCTCTTTGAAGCTGAGCGTTACGCCCGGCTGACTGGCAAAGAATTCTTGCAACTTCTCAGTGAGTTGCGCCTTGTTCATTCTCTTGCCACCTTTCTTTCCTTTTCCCATAATTCTAAAAGTTAATAGTTTTTATAAGGCAAAGATAGTGCAAACGAGCGCAAAGAAAGCTAGCTTTCAATTTGCCGAGTGCAGCCTATCTTATGCAAAGAAACAAAAAAAATCGCAGAAAGCAAGCGTTCTTGTCCTCTTTTTTCTGTTTTTTAGCAAATATGTAACAAAAAGGACACTTGTTTCGATTTTTTTTCATCAGTTGCGTCGCATGCCGCCTTCATCATGCCGTGGTGGGCATAACGGTACACAGCTTCTCCACATCCTCTTCGAAAGTCTCACGATTCAATGCCTTGTTCTTGAATGCTGACCGATAGTTGTAGATAGTGCGAGGCATATAGAACAACAGGGAGGCAATCTCGGAACTGTCCTTAACGCCCAATCTGATGAGGGCAAATATGCGCAATTCGGTGGTGAGGCTCCTGCTATGTGCTGGTTTCACTTGTTCTTCTGGTTTGAGCAAGGCATTGAACTCTTCTATGAACGAAGGATACATGTCGAGGAAGGCGGTGTCGAACTGTAGCAAGAAGGTGGCTGAGTCCTTGTCTGACAAGCGTGAGGAGGAAGTCATGTTGAGCAAGTCGTTTCCTTGTCCCACTTTGATCTTTCGGTGTACCAATAATTCAAACTTGCTCAGTCGGTCAATGAATTTGGCGCATAGGTCGATATACAGTTTCGCCAATCGCTCGCGTTGCTTGTTGGTGTCTGTCAAGCGTGTGTTGAGCAAGTTGAGTGCATCGTTGAGGCTTGATAATTGCGTGTTGCTGTCAGATAGTTCGATACGATGCTTGTGCAGCAACTTGTTTTGTTGTCTATAGAAGTAGAAAAGCACGAGCATGATGATGAGGAGGATGGAAATCCCCCACAAGGCAGCGCGCATCAAGTTGTTTTGTGCGGTTAGCTTCTCTCGATAGTTCTTGACAATGATAGGCAGCTTTTGCGAGATTTCGATGATGCGCAGTCGGTTGTTGTACGCCTTTGCGTCATCCATGGCAAAGTTGATGTAGCGTTCGGCTCTAGAAACGTTCTCGTTGTCTTTCTGGTATAGATACATGGCAAAGTCTTGTAACGCAAGATTCTCGCGAGTGCAGTTCTTCAGGTCACTGATACATGCCTGTACGATGTACTCTTCGTATTTCTCGGATTGATGATTTGCACTATAGTTGTTGGCTATTGCAAATGCCGCCATGGCATAGTAACGAGAGTTGACAGGTACTTCCTTCAAGACACGAAAGTAGTGACTCAATGCCTTCTTGTCGTTACGTTCCACGTAAATGTAGTACTCTCCCAGGAAAAAATTGTAACGTTTGTCATTCTTGCTGAGCAGACCGACCGCCTGTTTCAGAAACTCAGCAGCTTTTTGTCTGTACTTGGGAGCGTATGTTGCGTCATGGCAATAGTCAGACCAATACATATATATATAATACTTCGTGATAGTATAGTCAAAGGAAAGAGATGGAGTGAGCGAGGAAAAGTCTATCTCATTGAGCAGAGACATAGCCTCTCCATAAAGTCCACCGATGGCAAGCAGTGATGCTTTTTCTATTCTGCTTTTGTCATGGTAGAACTGGTTGGCGGTCTTATCAGCCAACTCTATGGACTTGTCAACATACACCATGGCGGAATCAAACTGATAAACGTAGTATTCATTGAATAGCTTGTCATAGACAGAAAGTAACGTGGCGGTGCTCTTGTCCTTGTCCATGATTCCCTTGTAGGTGTTGATACTAGCCTCCTTTTGCTTGAAGATTTTGGATCTGTTGTCTAAAAGGCTATCTAAAGTAAAAGAAAGTTTCTCGTTTCTTGTTGCAGACAAATGGCAACAAGAACATATCAATATGAATGTTATAATAATTCTTTGCATGGTAATTTCGCTTTTTAAAATTGTGTGCAAATATACAAAATTATTTTTGGGTAGCCAAATAATAGGCTGTGTTTTTATGAAAAAACGCTTATTATCGCAAAATCCCGCCCAAAGGCGAATGTACTTGATACTTTTTCCTTGATCATTTGTATGTTGCTCATTATCAAGGAAATAAGGAATTTATCCTCATTTGTTTTTGTACTAATCGTGTACTTTGCCGCACGATGGTAGTAGATTATGACTATCTTTGCAGCATCTATTAACAAAAATGGAATCATCTAGCCATCAACTAAATGTTTAAATTATGAAGAAACCTTTCATTATGCTTATGATGAGTAGTTGCTTATTGTCAACTCCTTCCATAGCACAAGTGGTAGTCAATGATCCTGTAGCAACAAGTCAGGCTGTCATTACTTGTGGCAATGCTCGTTTTACGGTTCTTACTCCGGAGATGATAAGAGTGGAGTATAGCGATCAAGCGAAGTTTGAGGATCGGGCGACCTTCACCATTGTCAATCGTAAGTTGGATGCGCCTCAGTTCACCAAGAGTGAGGATGACACCTATTTATATATAACGACATCCAACCTGAAGCTCAAGTATCGCAAGGGTACCGACCCACGTACGCTTCCTGCCTCTTCAGCCAATCTTACCATCGCTATAACAGGTAATGGTGTTTCTACAGTTTGGTATCCTGGCAAACCAGACCCACTGAACTTAAAAGGAACTTGCCGTACATTGGATGGTCTGATGGGCGATAGCAAGCGTTCGGAAATGGAAAGTGGTTTGGTTTCTCGCTCTGGTTGGGCTGTGATAGACGATTCATGGGCTTCACCTCGTTCTGATGGAGGACGTTCTTATGCCTTGTCTCCTAATAGTGATATGGGGTATCCTTGGTGGACACAGCGTGCAGACAATCATGCCATGGATACTTATGTGTTAGGATATGGACATAATTACAAGAAGGCACTTGCTGATTACACTAAGATAGCGGGCAACATCCCTTTGCCTCCAAATTACGTCTTTGGCTACTGGTATAGCAAGTATTCTTCTTACTCGGCAGATGACTACCGTAATATCATGAGTGACTTGAAGACCAACAAGATACCTACCGATGTGATGGTCATAGATATGGATTGGCACTGGAATGGCAATGCTTACAGTCAGTCGGAAGGACGTGGTGGATGGACTGGGTGGTCATGGAACACCAATCTCATTCCTAATCCAAAAGGTCTTCTCTCTGAGATGCACTCACAAAATTTTAAGACTGCGCTCAATTTGCATCCTGCCGATGGTATCAATCAGATAGAGTCGCCTACTTATTTCGCTGCCATGAACAGTGAATTAGGTGGCAAGTACCTGAATGACAGCCGCAATAATATCAATTGGAGTCTTGACTACACCGACTTTACAAAGTCATTCTTCAAGAACATCATTCGTGACCATGAGAGCGAGGGTGTGGATTTCTGGTGGCTAGATTGGCAACAATATCTTACCAGTCCGTATACCAACTCGTTGAGTGAGACTTTCTGGTGTAATTATGTCTTCTTCAATGAGGCTGCCAAGCGTGACAACCATCGTCCTGTTATCTTCCATCGTTGGGGAGGCTTAGGCAGTCATCGTTATCAGATAGGTTTCTCGGGCGATGCCAACATCAGCTATGAGGCATTGGCTTTTGAGCCTTACTTCACCGCCACAGCCTCGAATGTAGGTTATGGCTATTGGGGACATGACTTAGGAGGACATATGTTCTCCAACGAAGAGTTGGTGAATAATCCTAACTTGGTGTTGCGATGGATTCAGTTTGGAGTATTTACTCCTATATTCCGTACTCATGCTACCAATGATTCTCGCATAGAGCGTCGTATTTGGAAATTCCCCAATTTCCCTACCATCCTAGAAGCGGTACGCTTGCGCTATTCGCTGTTCCCTTATATCTATACGATGGCTCGTAAGACCTATGACACTGGTATATCCATCTGTCGTCCACTCTATTATGAGTATCCTGAGGTAGAAGAGGCATATACATACGATAATGAGTATTTCTTCGGTGACGACATCTTGGTGGCTCCTATCACGGAAAAATCAGATGCAAATGGTATCACGATAAAGGATGTATGGTTGCCAGAAGGAAAATGGTGGAGTGTGTCTACTAATGAACTGATAGAAGGTCCTCGTTTGGTTACCATGTCATTCACAGATAAGCAGATACCTTA
>ERZ1034678.675-NODE-675-length-18393-cov-21.076344_pt1 | contig 18393 bp, 3 predicted proteins | sample MGYA00520640_ERZ1034678 | MGnify/ENA primary metagenome ERZ1034678 (study PRJEB33766, sample SAMN09781767) | gut metagenome | biome: gut microbiome | host: Homo sapiens | place: Madagascar | study: EMG produced TPA metagenomics assembly of the PRJNA485056 data set...
AAGGGCCTACTCGTATCGTTGTTATGACTGGTAACCCGTGACTTGAATACCACTTTCGGGCATCGCCCAATAAAAAAAGGCGGCGAAGCCGCCACGAGAACCCTGAACCTTGAACCCTGAACCAAATGAAAGCAAAGTAAAAAGGGGCTGTGAAGAAATGAGGATTCATTTCTTCACAGCCCCTTTTTTATTTCCGATAGCTCATACGCTTTCTTGCGATCTTCTCAGCTTCACGTTCGGCCTCGCCCTGATTCGGGTGGGCTTCTTCGTCCATTTCATACTGCCACATGCGCGTGGGGACCATTTCGCCCTCGGGGCTGCTGGTGTAGCGCATGGACTTCGGCATGGTCTTTACAGTGGAGAGCGGGCTTGTGAAGCCGCGACCGATGACGTCTGTGGTATTCATGATGAAGAGAAAGGCATGCGGGTCGATTTCTTCGATGTAGTGACGGAGCTTCGTGATCTGTGTCAGATCGACGATGGCAAAGATGATGCGCTTATCCATGCCGGAGAAGGCGCCCTGCCCGTAGAGGAGGGTCGCACCGTGGTGAATGTTGCGGAGGATGGAGTCTGCGATCTCAAGAGGCTTGTCAGAAACGATGAAGGCGGCTTTCCGCTGGGCGAAGCCGATGACGAGACGGCTCGACAGGTTCGCATTGATATACATCGCGATCAGGGTGCAGATGGCGAGCTCCAAGGCAAAGATCCAGGCACTGGCCATGACGATCAGGAAGTTCAGCGCAAAGACGACGTAGCCGATCTCCAGATTGAAGTATTTCTTCAGGATCGCGCCGATGACATCGAGGCCGCCGGTGTTGCTGTTGTAGCGGTAGAGGAGCCCCATGCCAAGGCCGAGGATGACGCCGCCGGCGATGGCAGAGACGAGCGGCTGTTTCACGGAGGACATGGCGGCAAGCGGTGCGGTGAGGTCGATGAAGACGGAGCAGAGCACGGTGCCTATGATGGTGATCAGGGTATAGAATTTCCCCATGAACTTCAGGGCAAGAAGAAGGATCGGGATGTTCAGGATGAGGTTTGCGATACCGATGGGAAAGCCCGTCAGGTAGTTCAGGATCATCGCGATGCCGGTGAGCCCGCCTGCGAGAAAGTGATGGGGGACATAGAAGGCATTGATGCCGACGGAGTAGAGAAATGTCCCGACCACGGTGATGGCCAGGATGAAAAACAGCCGCTGCCAGAAAGTGGGGCTTCTGTAGTCAGCCCCCAACGGGGTGTTCATGAGTGGGTCCTTTCTTTGAAACATGGAAGCACCAAGGGTGCTGTGAGAATATTTACATCATATTATATCACGGAGAGCAAGGGAACATGAGGCATGGCGGCATGGCGCATAGAGCAGAAACGCTGCGGAGCATCCATCGGACGATGTCCGAATGTCTCTTAGCCACCAGTTACCAGTCCCTAGTCCCTCATCCCCCCAAAAAAACTTTTCTCAAAATTTTCTGACCCTGTCACTTGTGACAGGGTCAGAAGGAAGGATCTCCTGTATAATAGATACAGAATAGGCATAGTGTACCCTTTTTTCCAATGGAGGATCTTGCCATGAAACGTACTATACAATCGCTATCTCTCAGTCTTTTGACAGCCCTTCTTTTTTCAGGCAGTGTGAGTGCTGCGCCGGCGCTGCCGAAGCTCGATCCGACGAATCCGGCGGTGCAGAAGGTGACGGATCAGGCGTCGCGCATGAGCGAGACGAACCAGCAGGTGGCGTCGTATTATCAGAAGAGCCGCTACCGCACGCTGGATGCCGTGCATTCTTCGGAGGCAAAGGCCGAAGAGGGCGGGCTGGTCTTTGAAGTGAAGGAGATCCGCGTGACGCCGTCGAAATTTCTTTCCGCAGAGGAGATCCGGAGGGCCATTCATTTCAAAGGCGCAGGCCCTGCCACCGTGAAGGAGCTGACGGACATGGTGGCCCGCCTGAATGCGCTGTATCAGGAGAAGCATATCGTGACGGCGCAGGCCGTGCTGCCGCCGCAGAAGGTACAGGACGGCGTGGTCTACATCCGTCTCATTGAAGGGAAATTCGGAAAGACGGTCGTCACGGGAAATCAGCGGATCTCCGAGAAGTCGCTCCTCTCGCGCATTCATGGAAAGACGGGCGAGCTGGTGGACGTGGACCGGCTCGAGGATGAGCTCCGCGTATATAATTCGACGAATACCTATCAGGTGCAGGCAGAGCTGGTGCCGGGAGAGGAGGAAGGGACCTCCGACCTCCACCTGCTGCTCGGAGAGAAGGAGAATCCGCTGACATCCTTTATTTTCACGGACAATGCGGGCCAGAAAGAGAGCGGCCGCTATCGCATCGGTGCGTATACGGAGTACCGCGGGATCGGCGGGCATGATGCGAGCCTTGCGGTGAGCCCGGTGTGGACGGAAGGCATCTGGGGCGGCTCGGTGATGTACGATACGCCATGGGGGTATCACGGGACGCGGGCGCAGATTTCCTACAGCAGAAATCTGGTGGATATCATCGACGGCGCCTTCAAGGATTATGACATGAAGGCCAATTCGAATGACGCGGCGATTTCCATCACGCACCCCGTGAATATTACGCCGCTTTCTCGCGTGGATGTCTTCTTGGAAGGCCATCGGAAATGGTCAGATACCACGTACTCCGGGATGGAACTCTCGAATAGCGCGACGCGCACGGTGAAGGCCGGACTGTCAGCGCGGAGCTTCGATGAGAACGGGTTGTGGTTCTTCATGACTAGCGTCACCGGCTATGAGAGCGATGACCGCGTGAATGATAAGGATAACAACGGCTCATACTATAGCGCCTACCTCATGCGCCGGCAGAATCTCAAAAATGACCAGTACATGCTCTACCGTCTCTACGGCCAGTACACCGCCTTTACCTCGCTGCCCTCGACGGAGCAGTTCACGCTGGGCGGTATGGGGAGCGTCCGCGGATACAAGGAAAGTATCCTTTCGGGCGATAAAGGCTGGTTCGCCGGTATGGAGTACGGCTTCCCCATCAGCAGTGACCATCAGACCTGGCGAGGCTTCGTCTTCCTTGATCACGGCGTCGCATATAACAATTTCAGCGTCAAAACAACGAAGGACTACCTCACGAGCGCAGGCTTCGGTCTGGAGTGCAGCAAGGGCGGCTGGTATGGCAAAGCCGTCCTCGGCATCCCGCTCAAGGATTCCGGAAATATCGGAGATGCATCGCCGAGAGTCCATTTCTACCTGCAGAGGAATGTGTGATTTTGAGGGACTGGTGACTAGGGACTGGTGACTGGTGGCTAGGGATTAGTGGCTAGGGATTAGGTTTGCGATACGAGAAAACCGCTAGTTTCAAAACTCCGTGGCGCTTCTGATTTTTATGCGCCGCACCACCACTCCTCACTCCTAACTAGAGAGTACGAAGCTTTCAAATGGAATCAAAGGGCAGCACGTCCTACGGGCTAACCCTGAACCCATCAACCTATTTCCATGATCTTCTCACCCAAAGGAGGACCGTCTTATGAACAAAATATACAAAGTCGTATGGAACGCGACGCGCGGCTGCTATGTGGTCGCTTCGGAGCTGGTGAAGACCCATCAGGGCAAGAAGAGTGCGCGCCGGGGGGGGAACATCCTTTCCCGTGCAGGGACGGCACTGCTCCTTGCCATCGCAGGCTGGGGCGCGGCTTGCAATTTCATCTATGCGGACGTGACAGTGACGGATCCGAATAAGGCGGGTACAGTGACTACGCAGCAGATCGCGAATGGCGGTACGCAGTATGACATCACAAACCAGCAGGTGAATGGAAACAACGCGCTGAACAAGTTCAATGATTTCGGTATCAAGCAGCACGATGTGGCGAACCTGCATATGGGAGAAGCGGCGCGCCAGATCAATGTCGTCAAGAACAAGATCGACATCGACGGCGTGGTGAATGCGATCAAGGATAACAAGATCGGCGGGGATGTGTATTTCTTCTCGAATGCAGGCATCGCGGTCGGCGCGAACGGTGTCTTCAATGTGGGACGGCTGACGCTCGGGACGAACGCGGCGTATGGCGAAGCGCTGTACAATGGCGGCATGGAGAAGCATCTGGCGCAGTCCGCGGCGGCGCAGGCGAAGGCTATCGCGGGCGGCAGTGACATCACGCTCAAAGGCAAGGTATACGCTGAGGGGGATGTCGTGCTGGGCGCGGGCAGCGTGAATGTCAAGGGCGGCGAAATCCGCACGCATAGGAATAACGCGGACACTTACGCTGACAAGAAGGCAGCGGAGGCGTATAGAAATCAGCTGGTGAATGTCTCACCATCGGCAACGGTGGCGAAGGCTCTGGGTCATGGTGACATTGCGCTCGCAGCAGTCGGCGCATCTTCTGTGGCAAAGCCTTTCGAGACGAAGGGCGCGATCGTCATTGACCAGGCATACATGGACGCGGCAGGCGGCGACACGTCGGTCATCGCCAGCGCAGAACGGAATGGCGGAAATCTCATGGGCAGTAAGGCGGATGCTTCTGTCGAGATTTCGAATGCCACCATCCAAGGGCAGAATGTAGCGATTTCCGCGGAGACAAAAGTCAGCGGCAAGGTCGGCTCGGCGGATGCGTACAAGACAGGCGCAGAAGAAGATGGCATCCTCGGACTGCTCCATGCGACCTTTGATGAACAGGTGGGGAGCCTTGCCTCTGTCGTGAAGACGGAGGCGGATGCCCAGGTGACGGTCAAGGATTCGAAAGTCACAGCGACGAATGACCTTGCGATTTCCTCCAAAGCAGAGTCGGAGATCGGGAGCGAAACGGGCGGCAGCCTCGGCGTCGGGATCAATGTCGGCATCGCGGACGTGACGTCCAAGGTAGACATCCAGGGGACAAGTGCGCTCACGGCAGGGAAGGACATGTCGCTTTCTGCCGAGGGCAGCAATGCCATCGACCTCCAGCGGCAGGGCAGCGCGGAAGACCTGCCCATCGCCATCGACCTTGGCTGGGCGGAAGCGAAGACCGACGCCTCTGTCACCGTAGCGAACGGCGCGACGCTGAAGGCGAAAGAAAATGTAGACGTATCGGCGAAGGCAGAGAGAAATCTCTCCGTCGAGGTCGAGAACAGCAGCGGCGACGGCACGCTGGGGCTCGCGGTCGGCGTGATTCAGTCCGAGACAAAGGCAACGGCTGACGTCCAAGGGAACGTCTACGCGGATGGCAAGGTCAGTGTCAATGCAGAGAATACGGTATCGGATGAAAATGGAAAGTATGACCCCGATACGCTCCACATCACGAGCGAGAGCGAGAGCGATGATGGCACGAGCTCGGATCCCATCCACGACATCGTGGACGTAGCGACGACCAAGGGCAAGGGAAACCAGCTCATGGCAGGCATCAAGAAGCTCTGGGGCACCAAGTCGACCGAGAAGAAAGCGGCAGACGCCGGGACGACCGCGGCTGAGCAGACCGCGGCGACCACTGCGGGCGGCGGCCTGGGCCTCAATGCGGCGACAGCTTTCCTCTTCAGTGACAACAGTGCGAAAGCCTCTCTTGCGGGCAAAGTGCGCGGCTACGATGAAGTGAGCGGTACGGGCTCTGTCGATGTACACGCGGAGACCTTGTCGCGGACGAAGGTGAAGGCAGGCGTCAGCCAGGGTGCGGACAAGAGCGCCGGCATCGCGGCGGCGGTGAACTATATCGACCAGAATGATAAGGCCGAAGCGGAGCTCGCGGGCGACATCAAGTCCAAGGGCGATGTGAAGGTCAGCGCGGAAACGAAGCGTCCTTGGCAGTCGAATCTTGAGGGATTCGGTAAGGATCTTGCCGATGATCTCAAAACCATTTTCGATCCGAACAATGGCTTCGAGCTGTCGTACCTGACGGACTCCTGGACGCAGACGGGCGGCGCGGGTGAGAAAGTTTCCGGCGCGGCAGCCCTGAATATCATGGAGTACAACCACACCGCGAAAGCGACGGTGAAGAAGGATACGAAAGTAGAAATCGACAATGGCGACCTCGAAGTCAAGGCGAAGAATGACATTCACACTGTGAATTTCAGCGGCGACATCAAAGCGCCGATCGGCGACCAGCCGGGGAGCCTCGATTTCTGGGAAGACATCGGAGGAAGTCCTTTCTCCGGCGGCGGGAAAGCCGCATTGGGCGGCGCGGCGCTCACCGTGCACCAGAAGAATACCGCCGAAGCCACTGTGGAAGATGGCGTGACGGTGACGAAGGCGAAGGATGTCCGCGTCACGGCGGAAAACGACGGCTCGAATCTCTCCATCGCGGCTGCGGGTGGCAAAGGGCAGACCGTAGCCATCGACGGGACGGTCAATGTGAACCGTTTCGAGAACACCACGAAAGCGACCATCGGCAAGGCGACGATTTCCGCTGACGGCGACGTAGCGGTCAAGGCAGAAGACAATACGAAAGACATCAATATCGGCGGCGCGATCGCCGTCTCGGAACAGGCGGGCATCGGCGCGACCATCGCCTACAACCACATCGACCGCACGACCGAAGCGGCGCTTCTGGGAACCGTTTCTTCCGCGAAGGATGTCAGCATCACCGCGAAGAACACCGGCGCACTCTACGCGATGTCTGCGGCGGGCGGTGTCACGATGCAGAGCAGCACTGCGAACGGCGCGGGCAGCTCCGGCCTCCACGCACAGGAAGGCGGAACGGGCTCCGGCACGTCCTCCATCGGGGACCTCGCAGGGACGCTCCTCAATGCAGGAAAGTCAAAGAAAGATAAGAAAGAAATCGACAGCGGCGACAGCGCGCTGACGAATGTCGCAGGCAAGGATGCCTCCATGGGCGAGAATGTCGGCGCGGCGAAAGGCGGCTTTGCTGCGGCAGCGAATGTTTCCGTGAACCGCATCACCGATACCGCCAATGCCTACACCAAGGGCAGCACTGTCAGTGCGGATTCGCTCGCGATCCGTTCGGGCAATGACAGCCAGATCACGACAGGCGCGGGCGCCATTGCTCTCGGTCTCTCGCAGAACAGCAGCGCCATCGCGGGCAGCTTCATGTACAACGCCATCACGGACAGGAATGAAGCCTACGCCGAAGATGCGGCGCTGACGCTCAAAGGCAGCGAGAAGGAAGATGTTTCTCTCACTATCGAAGCGGACAACGCGGCGAAAATCACAAACATCGCGGCGAGCGGCAGTGGTGCGGCGAAGGGCAGCGCTATCGCGGGTCAGATCAGTCTGAACTGGGTGGATAATGAAACTGATGCGCACGTCAAAGGCGGCAGTCTCCAGGCGGGTAAAGCGGCGACCATCGCGGCCAAAGACAGCGGCACCATCGACTCCTACACGGGCGCGGTGGCGATTTCAGCGGGCAATAACGGCGCGGCGGTGGGCGCGTCCATCGCAGCCAACCTCATCGAAGGGGCGACCACATCCTCTCTTGAAGATACGAAAGTCGAAAGCACCAGTGCGCTCTCTGTGACCGCAGACGAGACGAGTGAGATCCAGTCCATCGTGGCGGCAGGGGCCGGATCCGGCAAACTCGCGGCAGCCTTCTCGGCGAGCGGAAACTGGATCCACACGAAGACGGATGCCCATATTTCCAATGCCAATGACATGAAGACAGGGGCGCTCTCTGTCCTTGCGAAGAATGGCAGCAATGCGACTCTCGGCGTCGGTAGTGCTGCCGTCGGCGGCAATTCCGCGGGCGCATCCATCGCTGTCATGGTGAACCAGTCGGAAGTCAACGCCAGCCTGACGGGCGATGAAGAAAAGAATCATACCATCGCCGCACAAGGCATCACCGTCAAGGCGGACAATGCCTACAACGGCGCGGCTTCGGATACCGAAAGTGATAAGACCGCCAAGACCGTCGCCGTCGGTTTTGCGGGCGGGACTTCGCAGTTTGCGGGATCCGGCTCTGTCACGGTGAATGTCATCGAGCAGACGACCGATGCAACCATCGGAAAAGGCAAGTATAACGCGGGCAAGGAGGCTGTCCTTGTAGAAGCAAAGAATGCTGCGAAGCTCTTCGGCCTCGCAGGCGGCGCGTCCCTCTCCGCAGGGAGCGGCATCGGGGCAGCCGTTGATGTCCAGACCTACAAGGGTCACACCTACGCGGGTCTTGCGGGCGGCGCGTCTCTCACGAAAGCTTCTTCCGTCCATGTGAACGCGGATTCGGCGGAACACATGATGTCCATCGCGGCGACACTCGCAGGCGGTGCCGGCTCCTTCGCTGGGGCGGGCGCAGCAGGCGCGCACTCGATCGCGACCGATACGAAAGCATATATCGGGAAGCAGAGTGAAGTGACGGACGCCGGTGATGTCTCTGTCATCGCCAAGGATGAAACGGAACTGAACACCATCGCAGGCAGCGGCGCTGCGAGCAGCAATACAGGTGTCGGCCTCACCGCAGCGGTCGAAGTGGTGAATAAAAAAGCCAGTGCGATCGTGGGTGACAATGCGAAAGTGACAGGCAACAGCCTCACCGTGAAAGCAGAAAACACCAGCAGCAGCGAGACCGTTGCTGCCGGTCTCGGTGTGGGTGGTACGGCAGGTCTTGCCGGAGCGGCATCGGAAACCTTCGTGACGCACAAGACCGATGCGCATGTGGGCAAGGGCACGCAGGTCAGCGTAGCGAAGGGCGCGAAGATTCTTGCTGATTCGAAGTTTACGCAGGGCGCAAAGGCAGGCAGCGTCGGCGGTGGCGGAACCGTCGGCATCGGCATTTCCAATGCGACCGTATCCCTCAATGCTGTAACGAAAGCCTATGCGGATGACGGCGCTGTGATTTCCGGCGGAAATCAGGTGAAGATCTCCGCAGACCATACGACCGATCTCACCTATGCGACCGTCGCAGGGGGCGTCGGCGGAACGGTCGGCGTGTCCGGCAATGCAGTCGTAAATATCATCGATACGGAAACGAAAGCGTACACCGGCAAGAAATCTGCCCTCTCGGCAGACGAAGCAGGCGATGGCATTTCCATCACCGCCTCTGACACCACCAAACTGCATGGCGGCAACGGCGGGGCAGCGATCGGCATCTCCGGCGGCGGCGCCGGCGTCGCTGTCGGTGTGACGAATCTCAAGAAGAATACCTCCGCCTATGCCGATCAGAATGCGAAACTGGACTCCAAAGGACAGGTCGCGATTTCGGCAGAGAACGCGGAAGATATTGATAATGTCACTGTACAGGTGGCAGGCGGTACGTATGCCGGACTGGCAGGGGCGGTCAATGTGATGAACCTGTCCGCCAGCACAAAGGCGTATACCGATACCGGCGTACAGATCAACCAGGCGAATAAGGCGTCTGGCCGTTATGGCGGAGATATTTCTGTCAAGGCGGATCATGCGCTCAAGATGACCAGTGCCGTAGGCGGTGCAGCCGCAAGCGGCGGCGCTTCCGGCGGTGCGGCAGTGGATGTGGCAAACATCAAGACACAGACCAATGCCTACATCGGTGACAGCAACACCATCGACACCAAGGGCGATGTGTCTGCCTCTGCCAAAGATGAAGTGACCCTGAACTCTCATGCGTATGCCGCTTCGATCGGCGCGGTCGGTCTCTCCGGCAGCATTTCCGTCTACAGCATCGGCAGTGCGTCCTTTGATGACAAAGACGGCATCCTCACCGGCAAGAACGCAAAAGGACAGGACGAAGATCTCACGACCTGGGTCAATGGACAGGTGAACCAGTCCAAGACGAAGGACGCGATGAAAGCGTATGATGGCAAGACAGGAGCGCTTTCCGATGTCAACAATGAACTCGGTACGACTTACAAAAGTCAGGCACCGACCACTGAAGAAAAGGGGACGCTCGCCAAGATCGGCAAGGGTACCACCATCACCGCAGATGGCAATGTATCTGTCGATGCCGCAGACACCCTGAACATGACGAACTACATGAGCAGCATCACCGGTAGTGCGTTCGCCAGTGCCGGGGCTTCGGTCAGCGTCGTGAATACGGATACGCAGACCAAGGCGCTCATTGACAGCGATGCGAAGATCGCAGCCGGCAAAGATCTGGCAGTCAAATCGAAAGCCGCGCACAGGATGGATCAGATCATCACGGGCGCATCTGTCTCGGGCGGCGTCTCCGGACAGGGAACGGTCGCTACCTGGAATGACAGAAGCGATGTATCCGCGCTGATCGGCGCTTCCCGCGGTATCCAGGCGAACAATGTCACCGTCACCTCGGACAATGACCGCACGCTCGAAGCCAAAGTGGCAGGGGCATCGGTGGCACTTGGTGCGGTGAACGGCTCTGTCATCGTCGCGAATACCTCCGGTTCGTCCACCGCCGGTGTGGGAGATGAATCGAAGGAAAACACCGCAGGCGAAGGCGTGACCGCCCAGGAAGCGATCACGATCTCTGCCAATGCAGATACGAACCTCGATGCGACCGCCATCGGCGCTGCAGCCGGTGTATTTGCCGGTGACGGGACAGGCGTCCGCCTCTCCTCAGATACGGATGCGAAAGCCTTCGTAGGTAAGAAAGAAAAACTGAATGCCGGGAGAGACCTCTCTGTCACGGCAAAGAATACACCGAAGATTTCTGCGCTCTCGACCTCGGCGGCTGTCGGGCTCGCGGGCGTGGGGATCACGGTCGCAATGGCCTCTTCGGATGACAGCGCGCATGTGTCTGTCGGAGACGGCGCAGCGCTCACCGCAGGGGACGCGCTTACTATCAAAGCGGAAATGGCGAAGCCAACAGGCGGTAAGACCATCGATGCCCATGCGATCGCGGGCGGCGGCGGTGTCGTATCCGGCGCAGTCGCGGATGTCCGTGTGAACGTTAACCACGAGACGGGGGTATCCATTGGAGGAAACGCGGCGCTCAAAGGCAGAACTGCAGACATTTCTGCGGCGCACCAGAGTGCATCCGCGCTCGCGATGGAATCCGTCGCGGCAGGTTACTACAGCGGCACGGGCGGTGAGACGCGCTTTGCGGAAACGTCCGATACGAACGTCGCTGTAGGAAATGGCACGAGCATCCAGACCACGGATGAGACCCGCATCCTCGCTGACAACCAGACCGAAAAATCGCAGACGGCGACCAGCGGCGGCGCGGCTCTTGCGACGGGCGCAGGCATCGTGAATGAAACGACGATCCAGCATAAGACGGCTGTCGACCTTGGAAAGGTTTCTATCCAGGCGAATGCATCCGCTCTGACAGAAGCGGAAAAGGCAGCGGGCAAGACGCTCTTCGATAAGAACGCCATCGCCATCGACGCCGTGAGCCAGGTCACTTCGAAAGACCATGACGTCATTGCGACCGGCTCTGCGGTCGGCGCGGCGCACGTGAAGAATGCGCACACCGTAAAAGCGGACACAACGACCCGCGTGGCAGAGGGCGCAAGCCTCCTTGCGGGCGATACGGAAGAAATCAAGAAAGAACACAAGAATGAAAATCTGGCCAACACCGAAGACAAGACGTACCGCAACGACTACCGCGGCGGCTCGATCGGTGTCGGCAGCAAAAATGATGCTGACCTTTCGAGCACCACGATGGTCGACGTCTTCGGCGCGGCGGGCTATGCCGGCACGTCGAACGATGTGACCTATGACGGAAAGACGCAGACTTCCTTCGGCGGCAAGGCAGAAACCGCGAAGGGCGACATCCGCGTCGCTTCCGGCAGAGACTCCGCGGGAACGATCGGGCAGCTGAATGCCAAGGCGAAGAGCGATATCCTGAATGCGACGGCGATCCCGATTTCTTCCAAGAAGGATCCGTTGGCGAAGATTTCCTCGGACGCAGCCCTCTCGATGAATGGCACGCTCTTCTCCGACCGGGATATTTATCTCCAGTCGACGGCGGGCGAGACGAAAGCCACCGGCTCGGGCGAAGTGAAGGACTGGGTGAACAAGGTGGGCGAAGTCTTCGGCTCCGAGGGTGGCTCCATCGGGAAATCCGAAGTGACGACCAAGGCCGCAGCAGCGCTGGACGGCAAAGCCGAGACAGGCATCCATAGAAATAAGTCCATCACCATCGGCGGGAAGGATGAAGACGGCACCTGGAAGACCAGCGTCACGACCCAGGGCGATATCGCGTTCACGCTGAGCAAGCAGAAAGTGTCGGCAGAAACGCTCTCGAAGCGCCTTGCCGAGCTCAAGAAAGAACTCGCAGATCATATCAGTGATCCGGCGGCCAAGGCATCGTATGAAGCGGAGATTTCCTTCGTGGAGAACAAGATGGTCGAGCAGGGGCTGGGCTATCGCGCGAAAGACGGTACCTTCGTAGAAATCGACCCCGGCACGCAGACGGAGTATGACGAAACGAAGACCATGCTGGACGGCATGACCGCTTCTAAGGACGCTGTGCTGAAGGCCATCGAGAAGGATCAGGCTGCGGCGAAAGAGAAGCAGGAAAAGATGAAGGCGATGCAGACGACGCATACGGCGTATGTGGACGCACAAACCGAAGTGAAGACTGCGACAAATCTCAAAGATGCTGCGGCAAGAGAATTCACCGATGCAGAGACAGCCTTGAAAGAAAAGATCGGAAGCAATCCGACGCAGGAACAGATGGATGCCTATATCAAAGCCAATGGCAATGCAACGGAAGTCAAGGACTATCAGAGCACCAAGGCAGCCTATGACAAGGCGGATGGTGTGCTGACAAAAGCGCAGGAAGCTGAGACGACGGCTAAGACCAAGTATGAAACGGCGGTGGCGGCCGCGGGCTACGATCCGACGAACATGGATAAAGAAAAGATTCATGCTGACTGGAAGGCGCTCAGCGATTTGCAGACCGCCTATGCGAACTCCGACAAGACCATCAAGGAGAACATTGATAACCTCACTAAGCAGGTCAATGCGACGGAAGATTTCAAGGCGCAGGGCGGTACGGAAAGGGACGGGAAGTTCTATCGCGCTGATGGCAGCATCGTCGAAGACGGCAAGTGGAATGGCGAGACGCTGCTCCATATCATCGCGTACCCGCACATGACCCGCGACGTGACCATCGAGGATACGGTTTCGCAGCTCGGCGACATTTACCTCGAAGGCGATGCCATCACCGGCAGCGGCACGCTGACGGCGCATGGGGGTGCCAAAGTCGAAGTGAAGAATGACTCCCCGAACAACCTCATCCTCGGTGACATCAAAGTCATGGGCAAAGAGTCCAATGGACAGATCGGGCAGGGCGGTGCCTTCTACCTGAACGGCAATGCCATGAAGGGAACGGAGCAGCTGGGAAATCTCACGCTGGAACGCCGCCAGACGGAAGACCCGAGCGTCACGATTTCCAATACCTTTGATCCGAATACCTATACGAAAGACGTAGGGGAAGGAGAAAAAGCCCCTGTCTACGCAGCCGCGAACCTGCAGCTCGGCAAGGGCAAAACCATCTACAACACCCGCGGCAAAGTGACGGTTACAAGCGACTATGGCGACGTCTACAATGACGGCAGCATCGTCGCAGGCAGCGTCGAACTGACCGCGAAGAACGGCGATTTCATCCAGTCCTACAGCAACCGCATCGCCAATATCGGCGGCGACCCCTTCGTCGAAGATAAAGATCATGGCGGCTTCAAGAAGAATGAAGCGCTGGGCAGCGGCATCCTGGCGAATGGCAACATCTTCATCTCTGCGCGCTATGTGAATATCAATGCGAAGATCCAGAGCGGGGTAGCAAACTGGGCGCTGGACATCCCTGAGACGCCGACCTTCTGCTACAAGGGAACCGATGGGAAGCTGATTTCCATCACAGCGGAAGAAGCGAAGACCATCGGGAAAGACCATACCATCTATGTGGCAAATGCGACAGGAAATATGGCGGAGAACCTGACCTATGACGCTGAGACAGGACATCTCGTCCTCGGACAGACGGAAGTCCACGGCGGCAAGGTCTCCATCGTCGGTACCGTCATCAATACGACGAATGACACCTCGAAAGCGCGCATCGAAGCGCTGGACGGCTACGGCAGCATGACCATCGACAACAAATCGAAACTGGATCTGGAGCTGAAAGGCCTCAGCACTGGGGAAGGCGTGGAAGGCGTCATCGAAATCACGGACCTCGATCCGAAGAAAGGGACGCCTTCTCGCAAGACCACCTACACCCGCAAGGATGGCAACGTCCATATGCTGGTGCAGCAGTACCAGAATGGTAGCTGGACTTCGGGTACGGAAAACACCTTCGATGGTACGTACAAGCCATCTGCCGATCAGCACTATGTCTTCCAGACCGGGACGGACAATAGCACGACGAATACCTATGAATACCATGGCGATAAATTCGACTGGTGGGGCATCGAAAACAAGACGCCGACCAGAGACGAGCTGATCGCGATGGGGGCGAAGCTCACGAATACGGTCACTGGCAAAGAGAATGCACTTGTCAATGGTACCTTCATCTCTGGATCCACCAATACCATCGGCAATGGCCAGATGAAGGAGTGGGATGTCCTCAATAAATCGGATGTCATTGACTACTCCATCAAGACCAAGCGCCGCTGGTATACGATCGGCCTGACCAAGAAGTATGACATGAAAATGGTCATCCGCGACTACGAGACCCATATCAAGCAGTACGAAACTGGAGCGAGCCATGCGATCGGCATCAGCTTCAACGGCGATGAAACGGGCCGCATCGACATCAATCAGAACGGCGGCGCGGGGAATGTAGCGATCGCCGGGACGATTTCCAATGTAGGCGGCGCGACTGCCATCAGCGGGGATGCCATCACATCGACATCGAAAGGCTTCCTGCAGACGAAAGCGCTGGATCTCAAAGCCACCAACGATGTGGGCAGTAAGGATCAGGCGATCCTGACCAGCGCCGAAGAGGTATCCGGCAGTGCGAAGAATGGAAACTTCTATCTGAACTCTTCGGCATCCGATGTGACGGTCGGCGCGATCGAAGCGGCGAAGACCGTCTCCCTCACCTCTGAGGGCAGCCTGACCCAGAAGAAGGATACAATGGTTAAGGGCAGCCGTGTCGAACTGACAGCAGAAACCGGTGCGATCACCGGCAAGAACGGCGACGATTTCAATATCCAGACGAAACAGGGCAGCGGCGAGGAATACGGCCTCAAAGCCAGAGCGGACGGAAATATTGTCATCACGAACAAGGGCGGCGATCTCTATCTCGACAGCGTCACCTCGAAGCATGGCGATGTCACCCTGACGACAGACGGCAGCTTCATCGACAACAACTTCGGTGATGTGACCGATGCAAGTGCGAAGGAAAAACTCCTCGGCTGGGCGAAGGCAGCCGTTCTCGAAGGCAGTAAAGCAACCGTCGAAAAGCAGAAGACCCTCCTCAAAGCGAAAGTCGAAGGCAAGTACAATGAATACCAGTCCCTGGCAGCCTACGTCAAGGACGGCAAGTACACACTGGACGACAGCGCGAAAGCAGCGCTTGAGAAAAATGGCGTCACCGACATCGATAAGTATATCGCAGACAAACAGGCACGCTATGACGCGCTGAAAGACAGCGTCGGCACCTGGACGAAGGAAGGCGTCGATGCCTACCGTGAATCCATTGATAATTCGAAAGAGGCGATCTACGGGAAGGCATCGCTCACGAAAGAGAGCCTTACAGACGATACCTACCTCACGAAAGACGAAAAAGCAAGCATCCTCGTCGGCTCTGCGAAGTCCGCACAGGATCTGCTCGTCACCTTCAGCCCGGGCGGTATCAAAGAAGGCATCACCGATACACAGGCGACACTGAAAGAAACGCCGCATGTTTCCGGGCAGAATGTCAAACTGACCGCGCTCGGCGGCAAGACTGGCGAGAATGCGAGCGGCATCGGACATAAGGAGAACGGACAGGAGATCGACCTCTCTGCCGGAAATCTGAACAAACTGACCGCGCAGGAACTGCTCGCTCTGGCGGCAGCGGAACGCGGTGACTTCAAAGTCAATGGCAACACCAACAAAGTCACCGTCAGCTCCATCCACTCCATCGAAGCCAATGCCGACGGTATGCTGACGGCACAGGCGGATCAGGGCGCGATCTATCTGCAGTCTGCAGGAGCCGTGAATACCGGAAGCTCCCTCACAGCTGCCGGCGAAGTCCGTCTGAAAGCGAAAGGCGATGTCAATGGCGTCACCATCGGCTCTTCGGAACAGACCGTCATCGAGTCCGGCGCTGGAAAAATTTCTGATGTGACCGTCACCGGCACAGGCGTCCTCACTGCGAGAGCGAAAGACGGCGTTTCCCTCAAGAAGAGCGACGGCGATCTCGTCATCAATACCGTCTATGCTTCGGAAGGAGATGTTCGTCTCGATGTGGGCAAAAACAGCCTCCTCGCCGAAGACGGACACGATACGAGCGGCGACGAAACCGGTACCACATATACGAACGTCGAAGGGAAGAATATTACCATCACAAACGCCAAGAATATCAAAGGCGCAAGCGATGGGGCGTCCCTCGGCATGAAAGTGACCGGTACAAAAGCCGAAGACGGCAGCGAAAAGCCGGGCACCATCACGGCGAAGGCCGCAGGCAATGCCGACATCACCCTCTTCGGAAAGGCGGCATCGGAGGCGATCGACATCGAAGCCGAAGACCTCACCATCACCAGCCGTGGAAACATTTCGAACGGCAACTACCAAGCAAGGAAAGCCCTCCGCGTCCATACCGCGAAGGATCATACCATTTCCGGCGGCAACTTTAGCGGCGGAACCGCAGACATCACCAACGCGGGCAAGATGAGTGGCGGCACGTACACCGCAAAGGAGAAGATGGGCATCACGAATCAGGGCACGATCGAAAATGGCAAGTATACCGCCCACGGCGATCTCACCTATACCGATACCGCAGGAGCCTCCCTCACGGACGGCACCTTGATCTCGAAAGAAGGAAAGGCAACGATCACCGCCCATGGCGTACTCCAGATCAAGAAACTCAGTGCAAAGGATAGCGCGACAGTCGAGGCAGATCACGATGTCACGCTCACCGAAGCAGAAGCAGGCACGCTTGCTATTTCGTCCGGCGGCAGTGTAAACGCAGGAACGCTCACGGCTACAACAGGAGATGCGAAAATCACCGCAAAGAAAGACGTGACGATCGGCACGCTGGATGTGAAGGAACACGCAGAGCTCACCAGCGGCGGCGATATGGTTCTTCATGAGGCAGAGGTCGGCGGCAAGCTCACTGCGGACGCAGGCGTCAGCATCCTTGCTGAAGGCAAAAATGCGAAGATTTCTGCAGACACGCTTGAGATGAAGGCAGGCGAAGACATCCGCATCACGGATCGTTCGCCGGTCGGAAAGCTGGATGGCGTGGATACGAGCGTGCCGGCAGGGTCGACCACCGGCAGCGGCGCGGCAGGCAGTCTTGTCACCGGCGAGGCGAAGCCGCATGATTTCGATGCGAGCGGAAAGGGCAGCGCGTTGCTCTCATCTGCGGGTGGAAAGGTCACACTCTCTGCGAAGAAGGTGGAGATCGACATGCTGACAAATGGCAAAGGCGACGCGGCAGACCTCACGATCTCTGCGGACAACATCGGTATCGATGATCTGGCAGGAACGGGCGCGCAGCATGTCATCATCCACGGCGCGAACGGACAGAGTCAGGCGCACTACGCAGGTATTCACTCCACAGCGGAAGGCGGCACTCTTGTGAAGGACAGCGCAGTCGAGCATCTGCATCTCACAGGCAAAGAACCGCTTGGCCTCACGAATACCGCGATCGGCGGAGACAGTGTCCTTGCAACGGATAAGATCCGTGTGACGATCCAGAAGAATCCGGGCAGCAGCCAGGCAGAGCATTTCGGAAATCTTTCGCTCAGCGGCTATGATATTGTGACCGATCATGTCATGACGAACGTCAAGGACGGCGTCACCGTGAACGGCGAGCGTTTCCCAGTGACGGCGGAAAGCGTCATGAATGCGAGCCTCTATGAGGACCGCACGCTTGGCCGTGACGGACGGGAGAAGGAAGAAGAAACGGAGAAGGAAAGTCCGTCTCTTGCCTTCGGCGCACCGAATGAGAAGGAAGCATATGAAGTCGTGAAATAGGAGTTTTGCATTTAAAAACGAGCCTCTCATTTCGAGGGGCTCGTTTTTGTATTGGGTTCATGGTTCAGGTTGGCGGGTTCAGGTTGGTGGTGCGGCGCATAAAATATGGAAGCGCCGCGGAGTATAAATCATGGCGATGCCCGAAGGTTTCTTGATAGTAAGTTTCTCTCGTATCGTCAGCCTTCCCCTCGAGGGGAAGGTGCCCGAAGGGGCGGATAGGGCACAGGCGGTATGAAAGAGAGCGGGAAGGAGCGTCTCAAGTCGACGATTTACGAAAGCACCCTATCCACCGCTGACGCGGTCCCCCTTCCCCGATGGGGAAGGCTTAGGCGGTGCGACGCTTCGCGTCGATTTTTTATAAAGGGCGATGTCCGAAAGTGGTGGGGATAGCGATATGGGGAAACGCATTTCCAACATACGGGGGAGCCAACCCCGTCTCGCTACGCTCGACAGTGCACTTGTCAACAAAAATTGGACACGAAACTAAAAAAATTAGGCATAAAAAT
>ERZ1034678.680-NODE-680-length-18312-cov-22.992113_pt1 | contig 18312 bp, 15 predicted proteins | sample MGYA00520640_ERZ1034678 | MGnify/ENA primary metagenome ERZ1034678 (study PRJEB33766, sample SAMN09781767) | gut metagenome | biome: gut microbiome | host: Homo sapiens | place: Madagascar | study: EMG produced TPA metagenomics assembly of the PRJNA485056 data...
ATGAAAGCAAAGTAAAAAGGAGCTGTGAAGAAATGAGGATTCATTTCTTCACAGCCCCTTTTCTGTAGGGGGATTTCCTCGTGCCCTTGTGCCGAGGCGTACTGTCAACACGCCTGAACTGTGGTACAATAGTCCTCATCGAGGTGAAAATTATGATCAAAAATAAAAAATTCATTCATCAGCTGCTGTGGCTCTTGGCGGGAATTCTTCCATGGGGCTTCGGGGGATTTCTGGTACACACTGCTGAGGCCATGGCAGTGGGGACGCTCGCTTACTGGGGAATGGGGCTTCTGGTGCCGTTTCTTTTTTTCCTCTTCCAGCGGAAAGGCTATGGCAGTGAGTGGGGAGCATTACGCGCGGCAGTACATTTGCCGCTCTGGATCTCCTTCATCATCCTGCAGATGGTCATTTTCTGGAGCTATCTGCCGATGGCAGACAAGGCCTTCAAGGAAAGTCCGATACCGATCTCGATCGCTTTCTTTATCGTGCTGACGCTTTTTGCCGGGGCGGCGATCATGCTGGACTACCTGCTTCCTTCGCTCTATGAGAAGCTTTCGGAGAATGGGGCTTGCCGGAAGGTCTGGCTGGGCGCGGCTTATTTCAGCGGACTTATTCCCGGTTTTGCGATTCTCTCCTTTCTGGGGCTCTACTATGCGAATGGTATGCGCCTTGATCCTTTCACGGCGAGCTTCTTCCTGCTGGAGGTTTTCAGCTTTGTCTTCTACGGGAAAATCATCCTCGGCATGATGACATTCGGGATCTATCTCTTTCTGGCACTTTCCGGGACGAAGGGACGACGCATCACGGTGTGTGCTTTCAGCGGGATATTCTGGCTGATGCTCCTCTATATCCCGATGGTGATCTCCCTCCATCTTCCGCAGGCAAGCTGGCAGGTCTATATGGATCCGTCCTACCTTCCCATGATCCCCTTCGTTTCAGACCTTTGGCTGACAGGGATCGCGATCTGGGGCGGGAAAAAGGTCACGGAGTGGATATTTAGATAATTGGAGTTAGCTCATGGGGCGGGCTGCCCCCTTGATTGTTTGCGAAAGAGGGGGAGCGGGTTCTATAGGTGGAGAGGGTTCAGCGGGGGCGGTGCCCGAAGGTGGCATTGAATCACCTTTCGGGCACCGCCCTTTTTTTGAACCTATAGAACCCGCTGAACCTATTTCATCCGCAGTCAAAGGGAAAAACGGCTCAGGGACTCGTCCTGCACCTTCACCGTGAAATTCTAATTTTTCTCCATTGGACAGGTATGATAAAATGTAACTGTATTGGTGGCTTTTTTCATTTCCGACTGGAGCCTGCGCCTTTGCGCCGGCGAGTAACGAGGAAGGAGTGTTGAACTTGTCTGATATCAGACGTTTGTATGTACGAAAGAAGGCTGGTTTCCGTCAGGGCGAAGAGAGCCTGACGGCTGAGCTGAAAGAGGTGCTTGGAGACCGCATCGAAGGCTGTGGGATCTATCATCGCTACGATGTCGACGGACTTTCCGGAGAAGACTATGAGAAAGCGGTCTCGACCGTATTCTCTGAACCGCCGGTCGACAGTGTAGAGACAGAACTGCCAAAGGGCGATCTCGTCATCGGCGTCGAATTCCTGCCGGGGCAGTATGACCAGAGAGCGGACTCGGCAGAGCAGTGTCTCGCCATTGTCACTGGAAAAGATGGCGCGCGTGTGCGTTGTGCGCTGGTCTATACCTTTGATGGACATTTCGCAGAAGGCGACCGCGAGAAGATCCTGAAATTCCTTGTGAATCCGGTGGAGTCCCGTGAAGCAAGTCTCGCCCCTGCGGAAACGCTGGATCTTCCCATCGAAGACCCGAAGGCAGTACCCGTTGTCAAGGGCGTCTGCGAGCTGGATGATGCAGGGATCGATGCCCTGATCGCCGACATGGGCCTTGCCATGAGCCATGATGACATGGCGATGATCCGTGACTATTTCCGCGATGAAGAGAAGAGAGATCCGACCGTGACAGAGATCCGTGTGCTCGATACCTACTGGTCCGACCACTGCCGTCACACCACTTTCTCCACCAAGCTCTCCTCGGTCGAAGTCGAAGACGGCACTTTTACCGCTCCGATCTCCAAGGCGCTCAAAGACTACGAAGAGACGCGTATCCATATCTATGGCAAGGATACGAAGCGCCCTGTGACGCTGATGGATATGGCAACAGCGGCTGTCAAGGCTCTCCGCAAGGAAGGAAAACTGGAAAATCTGGATCAGTCGGAAGAGATCAATGCCTGCACCATCAAGGTGAAGATCGATACCAAAGGCGGCGAGGAAGACTGGCTGCTCCTTTTCAAAAATGAAACACACAACCATCCGACCGAGATCGAACCATTCGGCGGGGCAGCGACATGCCTCGGCGGATGCATCCGTGATCCGCTCTCCGGTCGTTCCTATGTCTATCAGGCAATGCGTGTGACGGGCGCGGCTGACCCGCGCATGCCGCTTTCCGAAACGCTTGCAGGCAAGCTCCCGCAGAGAAAGATCGTCGTCGAAGCGGCCAAGGGCTACTCCTCCTACGGCAATCAGATCGGTCTTGCCACCGGTGAGGTCAAGGAATATTATCATCCGGGATTCATGGCGAAGCGCATGGAGATCGGTGCCGTCGTCGCAGCGGCTCCGGAAGACCATGTCATCCGTCTTTCTCCGACACCCGGCGACGTCGTCATCCTGGTCGGCGGGCGCACGGGTCGTGACGGCATGGGCGGTGCGACAGGCTCTTCGAAGGAGCTGAATACCGAGTCCATCGAGACTTGCGGCGCAGAAGTCCAGAAGGGCAATCCGATCACGGAAAGAAAGATCCAGTGCCTCTTCCGTCGCGGAGAAGTCACACGCCTCATCAAACGCTGCAATGACTTCGGCGCAGGCGGTGTCTCTGTCGCTGTCGGTGAACTGACAGATGGCCTTGACATCGATCTTGATCAGGTACCGAAGAAATACGAAGGCCTTGATGGGACCGAGCTGGCGATTTCCGAATCGCAGGAGCGTATGGCGGTCGTCGTCAGAAAAGAAGATGCAGACCAGTTCATCCGCTATGCCGCAGAAGAAAACCTCGAAGCCACCATCGTGGCCGATGTGACTGATACCCGCCGCCTCGTTATGAAGTGGAGAGGGGACACCATTGTCGACATTTCGAGAGATTTCCTCGATACGAATGGCGCGCAGCAGGTGAAGGAAGCCTACATCGCAAAGCCGGATGAAGCAGGCTATTTCCATAAAGAAGAGATCACGGATATCAAGAAGACCTGGCTTTCTGCCATGGCAGATCTCAATAACTGCTCGGAGCAGGGGCTCTCCGAACGCTTCGATTCCACCATCGGTGCCGGTACCGTACTCATGCCATTCGGCGGCAAGTACCAGAAGACACCGACCGATGGGATGGTAGCGAAATTCCCAGTCCGCAAAGGAGAGACTGACAGCGCCAGCTTCATGGCACATGGCTTCGATCCGTATCTGGCATCCTGGAGCCCGTTCCATGGTGCAGCCTATGCCGTACTCCTCTCCGTGGCCCGCCTCGTGGCGATGGGGGCTGACTGGAGAAAAGCCTACCTGACGCTGCAGGAATACTTCGAAAAGCTCACTGACAAGACCAGCTGGGGCAAACCGGCGGCCGCACTCCTCGGTGCTTTCCATATGCAGGAAAGCCTTGGCCTGGGAGCGATCGGCGGCAAGGACTCCATGAGCGGTACTTTCAATGATATCCACGTCCCGCCGACGCTCGTTTCCTTCGCAATTGCTCCGGGGAAAGCCTCCGAAGCTGTCAGCCAGGAACTCAAGAAGGAAGGCGATGTCCTCGTCCTCTTCGGCCAGCCGAAGGACGAAGCCGGCATTCCGCTTCTTGATGTATTCAAAGCGCATGCGGATTTCCTCTATCAGGAAGTGAAGGCTGGACACATCGCTGCGATGAAAGCGGTCGAACACGGCGGCGTCGCAGTGACCGCAGCCAAGATGGCCTTCGGCAATAAGCTCGGCGTCACTTTTGGTGAAAATCTGCCGCTCTTCAAATACTTCAGCAATTTCTATGGCGCGATCCTTGTAGAAACTACGCCAGAACTGGCAGAGAAATTTGCTAAACAGCCGCACACGAAGATCCTCGGCACCGTCGGCGGGGACAGCATGAAGCTCTGCGGGGAAGAGATCGCTGTCGAAGAGCTCCTGCGCTCCTATGAAGGTACACTCGATCCGATCTTCCCGCGCCGCGCAGCAGACATCCAGAAAGAAGCGCCGATCCTTCCGGAAACGAAAGCGATCCCGCAGTTCTATGTCCATACGAATCTTTCGCGTCCGCGCGTCTTCATCCCGACCATGCCGGGCAACAACTGTGAAGTCGACTGCGCGAGAGCCTTTGAACGTGCCGGTGCGGTCAGCGATATCTTCATCTTCAGAAATCGCGATGCAGCCGAACTCAAGGACTCCGTCGATGAAATGGCAGAACGCATCCGCCATGCGCAGATCGTCATGTTCCCGGGCGGCTTCTCTGCGGGCGATGAACCGGACGGCAGCGGCAAATTTATCGCCGCTGTATTCAGAAATCAGAAGCTCATGGAGGCCATGGACCAGCTCCTTCATGTCAGAGACGGTCTTGCCATGGGCATCTGCAACGGGTTCCAGGCTCTGATCAAGCTCGGCCTCGTACCGTATGGCGAATTCAAGCCGCTCACCGATGACGCACCGACGCTCACCTTCAATACGCTCGGCCGTCATATCTCCCGCTTCGTCACGACCAAGGTCGTATCGACCAAGTCCCCGTGGCTTGCCCTCTGCCAGCCCGGTGACCTCCACTCCATCGCCATCAGCCACGGCGAAGGACGCTTCATCGCTTCCGATGAACAGATCCGGGCACTCGCAGCCAATGGCCAGATCGCGACACAGTACGTGGGGCCAGATGGCCAGCCGACCTATGACAGCCGCTACAATCCGAACGGCTCCTCCTGGGCGGTCGAAGGCATCACCAGTCCTGACGGACGCGTCCTCGGTAAGATGGGTCATACCGAACGCCGCGGCCAGAATGTCGCAAAGAACATCGCCGGTGATACCTACCAGCCGCTCTTCGAAGCCGGCGTGAAATACTTCAAGGGATAATAGTGGGTAAGCCATTAAAAACGCTCTCGCGAAAGCGAGGGCGTTTTCTTATGCTAAAAATTAGAAATGAGAAATTAGAAATGCGAAATGGTGGTGCGGCGCAAAACAAAATAGAAGCGCCGCGAATTGAGAAAAGCGCTGCGCGCGTATCGCCAATCAAAACTTCGCGGCGCTTTTATTTTTTATGCGCCGCACCAGCACTCCTCACTCCTAACTCCTCACTTCTAACTGGCGAGCAAAGCTTTCAAACATAATCAAGGGGCGAGCCGCCCCACGGGCTAACCCCGAACTCGAACCCTGAACCCTGAACCTTGAACCCTGAACCCTGAACCTTGAACCCTGAACCCCGAACCCTGAACCTTAAAAATTTTCATCCTAAAAACTATTTGACACGCACGTAAAAAAACTATATAATACTCCTTGTGAGATTTGTCCGGAAACCACTAGCCCCGGAGGAAGGATGACATCTTGCGGTTCTGTTTTTTATTCAGAAGGAGTCATTACTAATGAAAACAACATTCATGGCCAATGCGGGCAACATCACTCGCAAATGGTATATCGTTGATGCTGCAGGACTGACTGTTGGCCGTCTGGCTGCCAGCGTTGCCAAAGTTCTGACCGGCAAGAATAAACCTACCTACACACCGCATGTTGACACTGGTGACAACGTCATCATCATCAACGCAGATAAAGTCGTTTTCTCCGGCAAAAAAGAACTGAAGAAAGTTTACTTCCACTACACCGGATATATCGGCGGCGACAGATACCAGAAGGCTGGCGACGCTCTTCGTGAAAAACCGGTATGGGTCGTAGAACATGCTATCCGCGGCATGCTTCCGAAGAACAAGCTCGGTGCTCAGATGTACCGCAAGCTCCACGTATACGCAGGCGCTGAACATCCGCATGCAGCACAGCAGCCTGAAGAACTGAAATTTGATATCCGTTAACCAGAAGGGAAGGAAATAAGAAATGGCAGAAGCTACATACTACGGCACTGGCCGCAGAAAAACATCCGTTGCCAGAGTCCGTCTGGTACCGGGACAGGGTAACATCACAATCAATGGCCGTGATCTGAAGGATTACTTCGATCTCGCAACCCTCGAACTGATCATTAAACAGCCGCTCGAACTGACCGGCACCACCACCGCATATGACGTCATCGCTAACGTAAAAGGCGGCGGACGTACAGGCCAGGCTGGCGCTATCCGTCATGGCATCAGCCGTGCTCTCCTCGATGTCGATGGAGACTACAGAAAAGTTCTGAAAGTCGCAGGTCTCCTGACCCGTGATCCAAGAATGAAAGAACGTAAGAAATACGGCCTCAAGAAAGCAAGAAAAGCAAGCCAGTTCTCCAAACGTTAATCATTGGACGAATGCCGAAAACGCTCATGGATTTCCATGGGCGTTTTTTGATGCAGGAAAAGCAGAAGCGAAGGGGATGAGCAGCATATGATAAAAGCGTATCATCCCGCCTTCTCCGCGGCTCCTCTTCTCTTTTATCAGCTGTTTCCCGTCCCAGATCCACCAACCAAGTGCATTTCCCTACTATTTCCTTCCTCTATGAAGTATAATAAGAGAGACCGATTTACCAAGGAGGATTTATGACTGCAAACGATATTCATGACGCGATAGAGACATTCGCTCGCTACGGTGTGCCGCGGGAGCGGATTTTTAATGAAGTCATGCGTGCGCGCTATCTGGACTATGTACTTTTCCTGAATCCGGAGAATGTCCAGTACGGGATCTCCATCGATGACCTGTACGAGAATATGAAACGCACGGCAGACAAGCTGGGCATGTATGAGGGCGATGCAGATACCTATGCGCGCGTTTATACACTTGCGCTCCGCGTGGAGCCGCTGGTATTTGCACCGGAAATGCCGACGGCACCTGCCAAAGTGCATGCGCTGCTCGCAGAAGCAGTAAAGAAGGCAGAGACTGCGGGAAATACGGTGCTTTTCACCGGCGCAGAAGAGTATCTGCCTTACCTTGCCGGAATTTTCCAGGATCTCGGGGGAAAACGTATCGCCGTTGCGGTGAAGGATGCCATCTGGAAGGAGCGTCTTCACTACGTCTTCCCACGCGGCCGCGCGATGCTGGAAAGCGAGCTCGCAGAAGATACCGAGCACTACGATTACATTTTTGATTTTGAAACAGACGGCATCGAAGCGCTGGCCGATTTGAGACATCGCCTCGCCGACAAAGGCGCCATGGACGTCATCATTCCTTCGGCGCTGCTGACGAAAGAGGGGGATGCTCAGCTTGCTGCCGGAAGAAGTCTGGCAGCTGAGAAGAAACTGACGGCTTTCTATGATACGGAAATCAGCGGGAACGAGTACGCCTATCTGCGCTTTGCCGGAGAGGCAGCTAAGACCGTGTCTTTCGGTCTGTCGGATTTTGCAGACGGCGCTTTCCGCGGCGTAGACCAGCTCTCGCTTCCGTCGGAAACCTTCATCGAAGCCAATGACTGGAACTATGATCTCTACGCTTTCAATGGTTCGCCGAGCGTTCAGATGCTCCTTTCTCAAAATATCGTTGCGCCTGATTTCACGCTGGGAGACGTCTTCTACGATGTACTGATGGAAGAAATTGAAACCGACCTGCCGCAGATTTCCCGGGAAGCGGTGACGGACTCGGGGGTGCGGATGGATCTTGCGTCGTATGTACCCCGGAAAACGCCGGTGGTTCTTCGCGTCCTTGCAGCAGGCGACCTCGTCCTGACCACTGTGGAAGGGCATCTTCGCACTGCCGTCGTAAAAGAACCTTGCGTTACATCTGACGAAGGCATCCTGGCCTTCCGCCCAGCGGATGCCTATACCGGCGAATACGTGAAACTCTATTTCGATGGGAAACTGGGCGAACTTTTTCTCGCAACCATGAAAGCAGGGAAGCATTGGTATCTCACGACATCCCGACTCCTCCGTTTGCCCATTCCGCCGGCAGGAAAGGAAACCATGGAAGCCCTCACCAGACTTTGCGATGACCGCACCAAAGCCCTCGCTGCTGCGGAAGCCGCATGGAGAGAAGCCAAAGAAGAGAGTGTCAGAAGGATGGTCGAGGAATGGGGGTAACAGGTCCGGAATGAGAACGGGCTTCTCATCTTTGGGGAATGCCGTATTCCTGTCAATCAAAAACTTCGCGGCGCTTCCATATTTTTATGTGCCTTTGAAAGCAGGGATGAGTGGCTAGGGATTAGGAACAAGTGATGATTGAAGCAGCGCAATTAGCATACTGACCGTTCTGCAAGGAAGAGCGAGGGCTGCGCTCGAGATGACGACGGCGCGAAGCGCTATCAAAATTCTGAGGCGCTTCATTATTTTTGCGCCGCACCACCATTTCTAATTTCTCATTTCTCATTCGAGCAGAGCTTTCATCCGCAATCAAAGGACGCCTTGCTCCGCGGACTACCCCTGAACCCTGAACCTTGAACCCTAAACCCTATCTACCAAGAGGAGATTCAAAATGATGGAAACGAAAAAAATCGTACTGGCTACGCACAATCAAGGAAAGATCAGAGAATTTCAGAAAGCCTTTGCAGAGATCGGATGGCAAGCTGTGCCGATCGCAGACATTGCGGAGGTAGAAGACCCGGAAGAGACGGGGACGACCTTCGAAGAAAACGCGCTGCAGAAGGCCCGCTGCTATGTGAAGGCGGTGGATCTTCCCGTGCTCTCCGATGACTCGGGCATCATTGCCTGCGCGCTGGGAGACAGACCGGGAGTATACTCGGCGCGCTATGCCGGACACCATGGCGACGATGAAGCCAATAACCAGAAGCTCATCCGGGACCTCGCCCCTTACACGGGGGATGATCGCAAGGGCTACTATGCCTGCGTCGTCGCACTTGTCTGGCCGGATGGCAGATCCCTTACGGGAAAAGGGACGTGCGATGGGATCATCCGTGATTTCTATCAGGGGGAAGGCGGCTTCGGCTATGATCCGCTCTTCTATCTGCCGGAATTTGGGAAAACCATGGCAGAGCTTTCGATGGAGGAGAAGAACCAGATCAGCCATAGAGGAAGAGCTCTCCGGGACTTACTGTCGAAAATAGAGAAATAGGGTTCAGGGCACGCCCCTCGGGGCGGCTCCGTCCACTGGATATGAATGAAAACTCGGCTCTCTAGTTAGGAGTGAGGAGTTAGGAGTGAGGAGTGGTGGTGCGGCGCGTAAAAATCAGAAGCGCCGCGGAGTATAAGTAGGGTGATGCCCGAAGAGGGCATTTCAGTCACCAGTCACTAGTCACTAGTCACGCCTAATCCCTAGACACTCATCCCTGCTTTCAACCGGAACCATTGACTTTTATTTCCCAAAACTCATACATAATGTATCTACCTATACAGAAATAGTATACTCGATTTTAAGCAGTTTCATTCAATAAGGCTCTATGTTATAATGGAAAAAGTTCCAATCCATAGAGGAAAAGAACGGGGGTGGCAGTTTACTTCATGAAACGGGGTAAGCTCAAGCTGCTGGGTTTCAACAATTTGACCAAGACACTCAGCTTCAACATGTACGACATCTGCTATGCCAGTACAGAAACAGAAAGAAAAAAATACATCGCTTACATTGACGAGGTCTACAGCGCCGAGCGCCTGACCCAGATCCTCGTGAAGGTCGCCGAGATGATCGGAGCCCATGTGCTGAACATCGCTTCACAGGACTATGATCCGCAGGGCGCATCCGTCACGATGCTGATCGCAGAGGAAGAAGTCGAGAAGCAGGATGTGGTGTGCCATCTTGACAAGAGCCACATCACTGTCCATACGTATCCGGAAATGCATCCGCAGGATGGCATCTGTACCTTCCGTGCAGACATCGATGTATCGACCTGCGGGAAGATCTCGCCCCTGAATGCGCTGAATTTTCTTCTCCAGTCCTTCGATGCGGATATCGTCATCACTGACTACCGCGTGCGCGGCTTTACGCGTGACGTGCAGGGCAAGAAGATCTTCATCGACCACCGTATCAATTCCATCCAGAACTACATGGCACCGAAGCTGCGCTATAAGTACGACATGGTGGACGTCAATGTATATCAGGAAAATATTTTCCACACGAAGATGTTGATCCATGATTTCAATCTGGATAACTACCTCTTCGATATGAAAGAGGCAGAGCTGGATCGCAAGGAAGGGAAACGCATCCGCCGCCTGCTGAAGCAGGAAATGTATGAGATCTTCAATGGCAGAAATCTTCCTGCCATCAAAGATTAAATATAAAGCGGCTCCATTCGAAGTCGCCGACGCATAAAGTATCAGTCTTTTTTTTAGGAGGAAACAATGGATACTGCAAAACTCAAAGAAGAAGCACTCGCACTCAGAAGAGAAAAACATCAGATGATCAAGACCGACTTGAATGCTGCTGTCGAATGCAATCACGACCTCGCGATCGTATACACCCCGGGTGTATCCGCTCCGTGCCTCGCGATCAAAGACGATGAAGACCTGTCCCTGGAACTGACCTGGAGAGGCAATGTCGTAGCCGTCATTTCCGATGGCACCCGTGTCCTCGGCATGGGCGATATCGGCGCAGCTGCTGCTATGCCGGTCATGGAAGGCAAATCCGCACTGTACAAGAGATTCGGACAGATCGATGCGATCCCGATCACTCTGGACACCAAGGATCCGCAGGAATTCATCCACACCGTCAAACTGCTGGAAAAGAACTTCGCCGGCATCAACCTCGAAGATATCTCTTCCCCGAAATGCTATGACATCGAAGACGAACTGAAAAAGATCATGAACATCCCGGTCTTCCACGATGACCAGCACGGCACTGCGATCGCTGCTCTGGCAGCACTCCTCGGTGCTCTCGAAGTCGTCGGCAAAAAGATCGAAGATGTGAAAGTCGTCATGAATGGCGCTGGTGCTGCCGGCACTGCGATCGCTCGTCTGCTCCTCGAAGACGGCGTAAAACCGGAAAACATGACCATCCTGAACTCCAAAGGCATCCTCTTTGACAATGGCAAGAGAGACCGCGTACAGCAGGAACTCATCGCCAAAGTCAATCCGGAAAACAAACAGGGCACATTCGATGACGCTGTCAAAGGCGCTGATGTCCTCATCGGCTGCTCTGCACCGGGCGTATTCAACGTAGAAGCCATCAAGACCATGAACGACAAGAGCATTGTCTTCGCTATGGCAAACCCGGTACCGGAAATCATGTACGAAGAAGCCAAAGAAAAAGGCGTTTACATCTATGGCTCCGGCAGAAGCGATATGCCGAACCAGGTCAACAACTCCTCCGTATTCCCAGGCCTCTTCCGCGGCGCTCTCGATGTACGTGCCCGTCAGATCAATGAGGAAATGAAACTCGCTGCGGCTCATGCTCTCGCAGACCTCGCTATCCATAGCGGCAAACTCGACCCGGATCATGTCGTCGTCGACGTATTCGATCCGCAGGTTCCGTTCGCTGTAGCGAAAGCCGTTGCCAAAGCAGCCATCGCCTCCGGCGTAGCAAGAGCCACCGAACTCCCGGAAAAATACAGAGACTAATTGAGTTCTCGCGCATAGAAAAAGCAGGAAATGAGACGTTCTCATTTCCTGCTTTTTGTTTTGGATGATTAGTGACTAGTGACTGGTAGCTAGGGATTAGTGGCTAGGGATTAGATTTGCTATACGAGAAAACCGCTAGTTTCAAACCTCCGCGGCGCTTCCATAATTTTATGCGCCGCACCACCATTTCGCATTTCTTATTTCTAATTTCTCATTCAAGAGGGGCTTTCCATCGTAATCAAGGGGCGGCACGCCCTTGGGCTAACCCTGAACCCTGCCCCGAACCATTTTACTTCAGCCCCAATTCATCCTTATGTGCGGTCATGCCATCGATGCAAGCCTGCATGACCTCGCCCGCTTCCATGCCGAGCATGGCAAAGCCCTGCTTGATCACATCGCGGTTGCAGCCAGCTGCAAATTTCTTGTCCTTGAATTTTTTCTTGAGCCCTTTGAGCTCCATGCCGCTGATGCCTTCGGGACGCATGAGTGCATACGCCATGACGACACCCGTCAGCTCATCGACCGTGAAAAGACTCTTCTCGATATCCGTTGTCGGCTCTACTTCATGGCTGCAGAGACCCCAGCCGTGGGAGATGATGGTCTTGATGTCTTCTTCGTCCACCCCTTCCGGCTCCAAAAATTCGCGGACGTGATGGCAGTGCTCTTGCGGGAAGGCTTCGTAGTCGACGTCGTGCAGATAGCCGATGGCCTCCCAGTGATCTTTGTCACCGCCGAAGATGCTCGCCATCGCGCCCATGGCAGCGCTGACAGCCGCAGCGTGGGTGAAGAGATGGTCCTCTGTGGTGTGCTTCTTCAGGATCTCTTTGGCTTTCGCAAGGGTAAGTGTGGACATAGTAGGATCTCCTTTTTAATCAGGGACTAGTGACTTGTGACTGGTAGCTGGGGATGAGGCAGGAAGCCCGAGACACGCCCTCCTTCCTCTGGAGGGAGGTGCCCCGAAGGGGCGGAGGTTGGCCGAGCAAAAACATTTTTAAAATATATCTCGATGGTAGAACATATGGAATGAATTGTCAATGAGAAAGGGGGAATTTGTGATACAATGAGAGAAAGAAGGGGTCAGGGTTAGCCCTTGGGGCGGCTCTAACCTTGATTAAGTTTGAAAGCATCGATTGAATGAGAAATGAGAAATGGTGGTGTCCGAAGGCAATATTCAAGTCACCAGTCACTTGAGGCTCCTAATCCCTAGCCACTAATCCCGAGCTACCAGTCACTAGTCACCAGTCACTTTTTATGCCATTTTATGAAAGGAGCCATCATCATGACCGACATCGAGAAACTGAGAGCTATGATCGCATCCCATCACCGCATCGTCTTTTTCGGCGGAGCAGGGGTCTCCACGGAGTCGAACATCCCTGATTTTCGCGGAGCGAATGGTCTTTACCGGCAGAAAACGGACCTCCCGTGGACGCCGGAGGAAATGCTTTCCCACCATTTCTATGAGGAGCATCCCGTGGAATTTTTCATCATGTATAAGCAGTTCGCAGAAGCCATGCTAAAGGCCTCTCCGAACCGTGCGCACTTTGCGCTGGCAAAGCTCGAGCAAGAGGGCAGGCTCTCTGCCGTCGTCACGCAGAACATCGATGGGCTCCATCAGCGCGCGGGGAGCCGGAATGTCATCGAGGTCCACGGCACCATCCTTACGAATACCTGCGAGAAATGCTTTGCGACATATGATGCAAAGACACTCCTTACTCTGGCATCGCCCGTGCCGCACTGTCCCAGTTGCGGCGGCATGATCAAGCCGGACGTCGTGCTCTATGAGGAAGCGCTCGATACGAATGATATCAATGAGGCGATCGATGAGATATCCAAGGCCGATATGCTCATCATCGGCGGTACGAGTCTCGTCGTTTATCCGGCGGCAGGCTTCGTCACCTATTTCCGCGGTGATGCTCTCGTCGTCATCAATCAGGACGCGACACCGCAGGACGACCGCGCCGACCTCGTCTTCCATGACAGCGTGGGGAAGGTATTGGAAATGGCCGTGGAGGGAGATTAGGAGTTTCGCGTGATTGGTGACTTGAATACCACTTTCGGGCATCGCCCCATATATACTTGCGGCGAAGGCTTCACCACAAGTTTGAAAGCAGGGATGGGTAGATAGGGATTGGGGATTAGGAGTGGCTAGTGACTGGTAGCTAGGGATTAGTGGCTAGGGATTAGGTTTACGATATGAGTAAACCGATAGTTTCAAAACTCTGCGGCGCTTCATTATTTTTTGCACCACAATTTCTCATTCCTTATTCCTCATTCCTAATTCGAGCAAAGATTTCATTTGCAATCAAGGGGCAGTACTAACCCTGAACCTTGAACCCCGAACCCTCGATCTCATTAAGTGTATACTCCAATGCATAGACTTTCTTTTATTTGTTTCAAATGATATAATACAGGTATACGCGAGAAATGATGAAGCATTTTTCGTACACTCTATTTCCTTATAGAAAGGACAAAAACATGGAATATCGTATCGAACATGACACCTTAGGCGAAGTAAAAGTTCCGGCGGATCATATGTGGGGCGCGCAGACCCAGCGCTCTTCTGAAAACTTCAAGATCGGAGCACGCATGCCGGAAGAGATCATTCATGCGTTTGCCGTGCTGAAGAAATGCACCGCCCTTGCGAACCTCGCAGAAGGCAAGCTTTCGGAAGAAAAAGCGAAAGTCATCGCAGAGGCCTGCGACGAGATCCTCGCCGGCAAGTGGAACGGCGAATTCCCGCTCGTCGTGTATCAGACAGGCTCCGGCACGCAGAGCAATATGAACATGAATGAAGTCGTCGCTCACATCGCGAATGCGAAGCTCGAAGCTGTCGGCAGCGAGACACGCATCCACCCGAATGATGACGTCAACATGTCTCAGTCTTCGAACGATACCTTCCCGACCGCTATGCACGTTGCGGCCGTTTCTGTCCTGCACCGCTGCCTCTACCAGCCGCTCGCCGAACTGATCGCGACCTTCCACAAGAAGAGCGAAGAGTACATGCACGTCGTCAAGATCGGCCGCACCCATGTACAGGATGCCGTACCGCTCACCTTCGGACAGGAAGTCTCCGGATGGACGACCATGCTCGAAAAGTGCCAGCATATGATCGAAACATCGGAAAAATATCTTCTTGGGCTTGCCATCGGCGGCACCGCTGTCGGTACCGGCCTCAATGCGCCGAAAGACTTCGGCACCAGAGTATCGGCTGAGATCGCCAAAGAAACAGGTCTTCCTTTCGTATCGGAGGAAAATAAATTCTATGCACTGACCGGACGCGATGACTTCGTTTTCGCTCATGGCGCTCTCGAAGCTCTTGCAATGGACTGCATGAAGATCGCTGACGACCTTCGCCTCCTGGCAGGCGGGCCAAGAGCCGGTCTCGGTGAGCTCACCATCCCAGCGAACGAACCGGGTTCTTCCATCATGCCAGGCAAAGTGAACCCGACCCAGTGCGAAGCCCTGACCATGGTCGCCTGCCGCGTTCATGGCAATCAGGCTGTCGTCTCTATGGCCTCCTCTCAGGGCCGCTTTGAGCTGAACGTCTATGCCCCGGTCCTGGCACAGGCCTTCATCGAATCCGTCAAGCTCCTGGGTGAAGCCATTCACTCCTTTAATATCCACTGCGCCGTCGGCATCGAAGTCAACCATGACCGCATGGAAGAGCTGGTGGAGAAATCCCTGATGCTCGTTACCGCGCTCGCGCCGCACATCGGTTATGAGAAATCCGCGAAGATTTCGAAGAAAGCCTTCGCAGACGGCAGCTCCCTGAAAGAAGCCGCTCTGGCTCTGGGCTATGTGACCGAAGAAGAATATGACCAGTGGGTCGTCGCAAAAGATATGTGTAATGTAGATCGGTAATTTTTTATCCATGAAAAGCCGGGCGAAAGCCCGGCTTTTTTGTATGTTATCACGCTAGGGAAACGCTGATTAAATCGCAGAGTCAGATTTTACAAGAATTTTTATGCATAGCTTCGTCATAACCTTCCTTAAATAGCTCGCTATTCGTGTCAGGTTATTCCTCGCTATGCATAAAAATTCAAGAGTAAAATCCGACAACGATTTAATCCGTGTTTCCCTAGGTCAAAGCGCGCAATAAATATATATAAATATTTGACAAATGTTAGAGGGGGGGTAAAATCAAATTAAATCAATAATCATAAGGAGGCGTTTTATGGCTACTCAAAATTTTTCTTGTCCGCAGTGTGGTTCGGAAAACATTCAAAGATTTTCGGTCGCTTTTCGCGGAGGTGCGTCTACGATTGATACCAAGACCGCGGGCACTGGTGTTGGGTTAAGCGGAGGGCATTTAGGTATTGGCGTAGGTGGTGCACATACAACCGGCGTGCAGATGACACAGCTGGCCAAAGAGGTAGCACCTCCTGTAAAAAAGAAATATCTTTTCCCCATTATCGCATCCATTATTGTATCTTTTGTACTTAGGACGCTTACAGAGTCTATTATTGGAGAGACAGTAAGTGGACTCCTTGGTTTTATTGGGCTTGCGGCTTGCCTTTATTTTCTTGCATATCAAAAAACCTATCTTTGGAATAAGACTGTTTGGCCGGAATTATATAATCAATGGGAGCATTCGTGGGTTTGTCTTAAGTGTGGACATAAGTTCATTTTGTAAGTAAATATTTAAAACAAAAACGTGGCGAACTTTCTGCCACGTTTTTGTTTATTGTTTATGATTAAGTTTGAAAGCAGGGATTAGGGTTGAGGTTTGAAACGCTTCCCACGTATGGTCATCCCGAGCGCAGCCGAGGGATCTTTCTTGCACACCGGTAAGCGGTAAGTGCAAGATAGCAGAACGACGTAGTACCAAAACTTCATTTATGGAATGGCACATACATGCTGATTTCCGTACTGCAATAGAGATTTCTCGGCTACGCTCGAAATGACGATACGAGAATATCATAGTTTAAAAATTGCGGCGAAGCCGCTACCTCCATTCCTAATTCCTCATTCCTAATTCCTCATTCGAGCAGAGCTTTCATTCATAATCAAGGGACAGCACGTCCCCGGGGCTAACCCTAAATGCAAGAAATTCTTTTGACATATCCTGTATAATAGAGATAGAAACCAGCTGGGGGAGCCCTAAGGGGCTGAGAGGCGCGAAGCGCTGACCCTTTGAGCTTGAATCGGATCATACCGGCGTAAGGAAGCGGGCTCTATTTTGACAGAGTATCCGCCGGAGGCGGATTTTTTTATTGGAGGTTGACTATGACGCAGCTTGAAGCAGCAAGAGAAGGCATCATCACGAAGGAAATGGAAACAGCCGCACGTGAAGAGGGCGTGAGCGCAGAATTCATCCGCTCCGGCATCGCGGAGGGGACGATCGTCCTTCCGGCGAATATTTACCATACCTCGCTTCATCCGTATGCGATCGGCAAGGGGCTTCGGACGAAGATGAATGTAAATCTGGGGATCTCTTCTGATGTATGCAACTATGATACGGAGCAGGCGAAGGCGAAGCTCGCATGGGAGATGGGGGCGGAGGCTATCATGGATCTGTCCTGCTATGGGGAGACGGCGCCGTTCCGTGAATGGCTGGTGAAGAACAGTCCGGCGTCCATCGGTACAGTGCCGATGTATGATGTGAAGGGCGTCCTTCACAAGGGGCTGAAGGATATGACGGCAGATGATCTCTTCTCTGTCGTGGAACGTCATGCGAAGGATGGTGTGGACTTCATGACGATCCATGCGGGGCTGAACCGCGAGACGGCGAAGCACATCATGAGAAATAAGCGCATCACAAATCTCGTTTCCCGCGGCGGCTCGGTGCTCTTTGCGTGGATGTACATGCACGGGAAGGAGAATCCATTCTACGAACAGTTTGACCGTCTGCTGCTGCTTTTGAAGAAGTATGATGTCACACTGTCTTTGGGCGATGGATGCCGCAGCGGCTGCGGGCATGACTCGACCGATGCCGTGCAGATCTCGGAGCTGATCAATCTGGGTGAGCTGGTCGTGCGTGCGCGCAAGGCGGGGGTACAGGTCATGGTGGAAGGCCCGGGGCATATGCCGATCTCGGATATCCGCATGAATGTGGAGATCGCAAAGAAGCTTACCCACCAGGCGCCTCTCTATGTCTTGGGACCGATCGTCACCGATGTGGCACCGGGCTATGATCACATCACCGCAGCGATCGGGGGGACGCTGTCGGCAGCATGCGGGGCAGACTTCCTCTGCTACGTCACTCCGGCGGAGCATCTGCGTCTGCCGGATCTGGATGATGTGCACGAGGGGATCGTGGCATCGAAGATCGCCTGCCACGCCGCGGACCTCGCCAAGGGCGTGAAGGGCGCGGAAAAATGGGATGAAGAAATGAGCTGGGCACGCCGCAAGGTGGACTTCCATCGCATGATCCCGCTCGCCATCGACCCGGGCAAGGCGCGTCGATACAGAGAGAGCAGCATCCCTGAGGATGAAGCGACCTGTACGATGTGCGGCTCCATGTGTCCGATGAAGACGCTTGATGAGATCTTGAATAACCGCAATGCGGAGGAAGATCCGTTTAAGGACTAAGACAAAGGGGCTGTGAAGAAATGAATCCTCATTTCTTCACAGCCCCTTTTTACTTTGCTTTCATTTGGTTCAGGGTTCAAGGTTCAAGGCTCTCGTGGCGGCTTCGCCGCCTTTTTTTAGAAGATGGTATTCTCGTATCGCAGCCTTCCCCTCTAGGGTAATGCTGTTAAGTTAAGCAAAATCCTCATAGCACACG
>ERZ1034678.684-NODE-684-length-18225-cov-28.464447_pt1 | contig 18225 bp, 14 predicted proteins | sample MGYA00520640_ERZ1034678 | MGnify/ENA primary metagenome ERZ1034678 (study PRJEB33766, sample SAMN09781767) | gut metagenome | biome: gut microbiome | host: Homo sapiens | place: Madagascar | study: EMG produced TPA metagenomics assembly of the PRJNA485056 data...
GGTGTGGATGGTGTCCTCGGTGGTGTGGATGGTGCCCTCGGTGGTGTGGATGGTGTCCTCGGTGTGGTGGTGTGGATGGTGTCCTCGGTGTGGTGGATGGTGCCCTCGGTGTGGTGGTGTGGGTGTCCTCGGTGGTGTGCCCGCCCTCGGTGGCATATATACAGCCGATCACCCAGGCGGGCACGCAACGAGGCTCCTCAGTGCGGCGGCGCTCTCGCTTCTGAATTAAAGTTTCGAGGTGGAGTTTACGGATGCGATTGCTCTAATTATCAATTATTTAGGTGCTCCTTTTGGGTAGGCTTTCGCAGCGTGGTGTATCGGTTAAAGTGTTGATTATTAGCTATTTATAGGGGTAAGCAAATAATTCGTACACCGCATAAATACTTATATTCCAACTTATTTTCTCCCAAAAACATACAGAAAAAGGATATATTATAAAGAAATAACACAAAAACAATACAAAAATATTAGATTTATCGGATTTTTCTTGCAGATATAATAAAAGAGTATTATCTTTGCACTCGAAATAATACAAAAGGATAATAGTTATGAATATAGTACTTGATGTGCTGCGTTATCTCAACGAGCACGACATCACTCTTGTTAAAGCTGCCGAAGCTACAGGTGTGGCGCAACAGAATATAAAGAAAAGCATTGGTAACAACCCGAAGACAAGCACATTGCTTGCCTTGGCAAAGGGATTGGGCGTTGACCCGCGCGAGTTCTTCTACGATTTAGACGAAAAGGAGGAAAAAAATAATAACATACAAGAAAACGTTGAAGAAAATCTACTCTTAGAAAACCCCGAAATTACCGAAGAGGAAACGAAGGAGCAAAACGACGTTGAAGACCCTGTTCAATCAGATTATGCTGAGGAAGCAAGCAATACAGAAGAAGAACGGCCAGCAGATATTGAGGAAAAAGACAAAGCGGTGACCGACAATATCATCAATACCACCACCTTCTGCCCTCATTGTGGCGCAAAAGTTCGAGTCGGTGTGGTGCTCCTACCCGAAGAATAACAAAAATCCCACGGCAAGCCGTGTGCCTACCGTGGGAAATGATAGTCTTAGCGAGGCGATGGGCTATGCGTCCACCTCGCCACCGGGTTTCTGACCGCTGCCGCCACCTTCAGTGGTGGAGCCGCCGGGCTTCACGCCACCCGTGATGTCGTTGCCAGCGAGCATCACCTTGAGGTCGTCGGTGACGAGGGAGCGCATGTAGCTGTAAGGGTTGCCGATTTTGTGCTGCGCCTTGTACGCCTTCATCACGGCGAGGTAAGCCTCCGCAGCCAAACAAAAAAAATATTAACCTACGAAAGTACTAACGTATAAAAATATTAAAGTATGAAAAAGATTTTCAGTTTCTTGCTCATGGCAGCCATGCTGCTTGCCATGGGCGCGAGTGTAGCGAGTTGCAGCAGCGACGACAATGAGGAGGAGGAATATGTGCCTGTAGAGTCGTCGTTCGCAAAGCTTCTTAGAGAGAAGCCAGTATATCAGTTAAGTTACTCAAGGAGTTACGATGAAGGATTCTTTAGCCTTCAAAGCAATCCAATGGAAGGCAATTTCAAAAACGACTATTACGGAATAGGAATAATAGTCTATAATGCTCCGCAGGACGACATGTACAACGGACGTTATGAAGTGAAGCAAGTAGACGCTTCGGTGTGGGGATGGAAGGAGCAGTGGCGACCCGAATACAAGAAGCACGAACTAAGCACTGGGGATAACAACCAGCCCGTAAAAGGAGCTTGGGCAGAGATAAAGACTCTTGATCAGGGCGACGAATACGGAAGAAAAACGTTCCGTGTGACGCTACACGTTGACGAAATGACGGAAAAGAACGGCGACTACGCCCGCAATATCAACATATCGTTTACAGGACGCGATACAGGACCAATGCTTACCAATTAATGCAAGCTGTCTTGCAGGAGAAAGAAAAATTATGTACCTTTGCAAAAGTATTTTATTAGAATTTCATATTCTATAAAGTATTTAAAATGTTAAAATTAAAGGCTGCTATCCGTGAGGACAGCAGCCTTCTTTTTTACCCTCCTAATCGCCGAAGGCGACCAATTCCTAATTCCTAATTCCTAATCCGTCATTCCGCGAAGCGGCCCGCTTCCCACCGTCTTCTCGTCTTCAGTCCTTCCAACGGCCTGCCCCCGGCATACACCCACTTCAAGAACTCCGCCTGGATAGCTGCTACCGACTCCTTTTTCTGGATCCGCTTAAACAGCGTAGACCCACGGAACGCACCCGTACCTAAGTTGAAGCAGAAGTCAGCACACGCGTCAAACCTACCCTGCGTCTTGCAGACTTCGGGTACAGCCGAGAGGAAGTTCTCAATCGGCTCCAAGTCTTTTCTCAACCATTCTTCAGCCTTCTTCTTGTCGCACACCGTGCGAGCCGTCACACCCTTAGTATGCCCGTAGCCACACGTCAAACGTCCCGCAGCACACTTGTAAGCCTTTGCCCGATAGCCTTCAAACTGCTTTATCTTCTCAATCAATACGTCACTTACTTTCATAACTCAAAACTCAAAATTAAATAATTCAAAATGCGCCACAGCGCACAATTCGTAACTCAAAATTCGGCTCAGCCGACTAATTCCTAATTACCAAACTTCCTCTCTCCTCGTCAAACTCCACGCTAATCCCCTCGCACCTCTCTGCCGCCTTGTTAGCCCTCTCCGTTGCCGTGTCCGCATCTGCCTTAGCCTTAACAGCGTTGTCAGCAGCAGTATTCGCCTTAGCCACAGCGTCCGCAGTTGCCTTGTCGTTCTTCGCAACAGCATCCGCCGTCTGCTGCTTAACCTCGGTTATGGCGGTTGATGTCTGCTCCTTAACCTCAGTTATAGCAGCGGTCGTTCTCTGTTCAGCCTTGGCAGCAGCAGCGTCAGCAGTAGCCTTCGCTTCGCTCGCCGCATTGTTGGCAGTGACCACAGCATCCGCAGCAGCCTTGTCCGCCTTGTCCGCCGACGCATTGGCTCTGTCCGTAGCCGCATTCGCCTTCTCAACCGCCTCGTGTGCCCCCGTTATCAGGTTGCCAAGCTCCACAGTAGGAGGCAGCACCACGACAGCCGTGTCCATCTCCACGCTGTCCTCGCCCTCCTGTGGCTCAAAGGCAGTATCGCCCGACGCATTATTATCCACAAGCATTATCTGCTCATACTCATTGCTTCGCCACGAGCACCCGAACAGCTTGCCCTTCACCTCCAGAGCATACGCACCCAGAGCCATCTCCGAGCTTTGCACTCTCACCTCAAGCAGCGAGTCGTCTTCCACACCTATCGTATGCGCCATTCTTCTACGTCGGAAAGCATTAACAAGGTTCACCTCCACCTCCTCGCAAGCAGGCAGCGGAAACTTCTCCGCCTCTCCACCCACAATCTTCCTTACCGGCACTCGCAACGTAAAATCGTTACCTCTTACTATCTTCTTCATGAAATATGTTTTTTTAATTCAAAACTCAAAATTCAAAAAATCAAAATTGAATAATTCCTAATCGACACCGCCGACAATTCCTAATTCGTAATTCGTAATTCAAAATTCGGCTCCGCCAACTAACTCCTAATTACAATCGCCCCCTTTTCCTCGTCAAACCCAATGTCAACCATACTCACCTTCTGTATCTGTGCCACCCACTCGTCACGAGTACCCGTATAGCCACCAGCCTTCGCCACGTCATACGCATCCTCGCCACGGAAGTCTGCACCCTCAACACGGTAGCACTCCTGTGTTCCGTCTCCCTTGGGACGGATAAGCAGCAGCGTGTCACCCTTCAGCACCTTGTCCGCCTTCGGCAGTCTCAGCACATCAATAGTCTCAATGTTTGCCATAATTCAATTTGTTTTTTAGATATTACACCAATACTCCACTCCAGTACGTCAACAGTACCAGCATCACAGCCATCACCTCCGCCATAAACCACGGTTTGCTGTTCTTGTCCTTGCATATCCAGAACATGCCATACCACGCCGCAAACGTGAACACAAACCGCCAGTCCACCGTCATGCACCAGCCTACGCTCGCCACAGCCGACACAATAGCTGCCGTCTTGTGTACCTTGCGGTCGCTCTCTTCCAGGAAACGGGGAGCAGCACCCACGAACATTAGTCCAGCGCAAGCGAGGAACGCCAGACACTGCAAACCCAGTCCGCTATCCAGCAAGCACACCATCATCAGCGCACCGAACAGCATCATCACGAGCTGAAACACCCAGCCCCTCTTGCCCAGCAAGTAATAGATAGAAGAAACCATATCAGGAGTCCCATGCTTATTAATCACGACAACCAGCAAAGCAAAAAAAAGCAATGCCGCAACAAAACTCAACCCAAACATATCAATCTCTTTTTACTTTTTTATTCTTTTACTTTTACACTCTCATCGTCAGCACCTCCGGATACCCTGCGGTATAGTCATACTCCAGCACACTCTCCACCGTGCTCATTTCCGCTACAGCCTTCTTGTGTGCAGCCGTAACGTTAAAGCACTCCAAGGCATACATTTCCAGTGCCGAGAGCAACTGAATCGCCTTGTCGCACTCCACCACCAGCTTCACATCGCCAAGCCACAGCGTAGTAGTAGGCTGTCCCATAGCCTTAGCGATAGTAGTAGAGTTCATCAGCCCTACACGTGTAGCCTTGTCGAGCCACACACGCTGTCCGTTGAGGATAAAACCGTTGACAGCAGATGATGTGTCGTGTTTCTCAATCTCTGCAAGCACCATCTTCTGTGCGGCAGCAGTCAGAGCAGCCTCCGAAGTCATGCCGCCGGTCTCCAAACGTACACCGTCATACACCCACACCTTGCGCTCCACCACAGCCCACATATCTTTCAAGTCAGAACTAAAAGTTTCCGGACGTTCTATTTGCGTCTTCTCCTGACCGTTGATAAGCAACAGCACAACACCATCCCCAACTGTCACGCGAGGCTGTGCCTCATTAAAATAATATTTCTCCATAATCGTTAATTTTTAAGATTTTTTACCTTTTTACTCTTTTACCTTTTTACTTTTCAATGTACTCCATCTGATTAGTCGAGCCCTCAAAGATATATCCGCATTCGTCCACAATACGAACATCCTCAAGCGGAAGCAAGTTCTTCTTGCCATATTCCTTCTCCGCTTCTACCATCCACGCCACGATACCCATCATGCCACCGTGCACCTCCCTTGCTATTGTCTTGCCGGTCAGCTCTCCGTCATCGGTCACCTCCGGCATACCTATCAGCATCTTTATCCAGTTAGGTTCGCCCGATTTCTCGCTCTTGCGTATCTCGTAGTCGAACACCGTGAACGCCTGTCCGTTACGTGCCAACTCCAGAGGCTTGATATTCGGAGCGTCCATCTTGCGGTCTATGCGAATCTTCTTTGTCAGTTCTCGTAGCTTCATATCTTTCTCAATTTTCACCATCTCTCCAAATCCGTCAGTATGACGCATCAGTCCGAAGTAACTGCCCCACGACTCATTGCTCTCGCATTTTCTCGCCCTTAGCAACGTGTCTTTGCGTATAAGGCAATAGCCTTTGTTCGTGTCGGCAACGTGCTTGTCATCATTGCGTATCATTCTGTAGCCGCAGAAGTCAAGACCTCGCATGTCGTTGATATTCGTTACCCTTGTATCGCCACGCTTCGCCCTCATCTTCAGCTCATACCACCAATACTGTCTTATCCGCCACTTCATTTGCTGTGCTTCCTCCCTTGTCCTACAAGCCACCATGCAATTATCAGCATAGCACAATCGCCATTCGGTATTTCGGCACAGCCATTCGTGAAAGCGCAACATCAGTATATGGTGAGCAAGCGGACTCGTCGGTGTGCCTACTGGCAGTTGTCCGTCAACAAAGCACAACTCCACGGCAAAGTCTATCAGCCACTTGTCGCCAATAAGATATTTCAGCTCCTTACAGAACACGCTCGGCTTCACGTGCATATAGCATTGTCGTTGGTCGGCTGTCACAATCCAGTTCGTTTCGCGTATGTCGTAAAACAGGTGCTTCACTCTTGGCAACACATAGTTGCTTTTCAGTTCCTTATGCTTAGCCGATGGAGTTATACCACAACCTTCTTTGCAGTTGAGCGACACCAGTGGGTCACGTCTACGATATATCGGTTCCAGCTTGTTCTTCAGCAAGTGCTCGTACACCAACGTTCTAAATGTAGGAGCGTCGATGTGCCTCACCTTCTTGTTGTTGTTCACCTTGGTCAGCTTACGATACTCGATGTCTTTACGCCAACTTCCATCTTTGAGACGTTGTTTAATACTTGCGCATAGCCCGTCTACATCCTTCAATGCCTCCTTTACTTCCGGTCGTTTCTTTCTGCCCTTAGCAGCGCTTTCAACGGCTCTCTTAAAGTCGTCAGCAACGAAGGGTATGTAGTTGGGTCTATGCACGTTAATAATATGTTTTGTGCGGATTGCTCCGCTGTTAATAATCAGTGTCGGGCTAAAAAGTTGACGGAACTGTCTGTCCGTCAGAATGTCTCTCGGTCACGTCCGCTGCATCACGTACAGCCATCGTGCTACGCTCACATCCCTTGTCTTTGATATTCTCTGCTTCTCCTGAGCGAGAGTGGTGTTCCCGTGTTATTAGTTCTGCATCTTTTATGATGCCCGACGTTGGGCAGAACCGCCATTATTCACGTTCGTATTCGCAGCCGAGTTGTTCGCATTGAGATACCGCGCGGAACATTTCGAATTGTTCGCATAGCCACGCAAACGGACGGCTCGGGGACACCAACCTCTTTAGCCATCCTCTATATGGATAGCATCACCTCTCATGCAGGCTTCAGAGGCTTCGGCCCTCATGCCGAGCTTGTCCTGGTTTTGAGGAAATATCTTCTTGTCTTTCTCCATTTCTATATACACTTAACTTTTAATTCTTAACTCCTAACTCCCAACTCCCCAAAAGGCCCCGGTTGCACCGGGTGCCCAACGTTGCACTGGGTTGCACCCGGCTGCGCCTATCGCACGATGCGACACTGGGCAGAACCGCCATAATTCACGTACGTATCCGCAGCCGAGTGGCTCGCATGGAGATACCGCGCGGAACACTTCGAAATGTTCGCATAGCCACGCAAACGGACGGCTATGCGGACGCGCTGGTTGAGAGTAGAACTCCAATATGGGAATGCCCACGAGTAGAAGCATTGCCAACTGCTCATATTCCCTCCATCGGCAATCTTGTATGGAATATACCCAAGTCTATTCTTACAATAACTGTCTGACAGTATAGGAGGACCGAAAACACCAATCTTACCATACACCGCCTCGAAGCCGAATGTGCCAAGATTGTTCTTGCTAACACCAGACTCATTCACCCACTTTGACTGGTTGGGTTCAAGATAGAAGTCCATGTAGTTCTTTAACAGCTGCTCGGCATTGTAGCTGCCGTTGGTCTGCACCTTGTTAGTGCCCACCATCTCACAACCACCACCCCAATAGGCGAAAATGTCACCACTGACGTTCATGCCATGCATGAGACTCATTCTAAGACTTAGCTCAAGATCGTATGTAGCAAGCGTGTTAGCGTCTTTGTATCCCTTACAAGTGCCAATCTTCTTACGATACACCTTACAATTCATTACACCGTCAGCCAAGCCCTTTACGCCCGTTATGTTCTTATAGCGGTACGTTACACCATACGCCTCATACTCGGTGTTCTCAGCAATGCCGAACTCTGCTGCCCACGATGCTGCCATCTGGCTCTCCATGCACTGCTCCTTGGGGCGATAGAAATTTACAAACCACGAAAAGTTATTCTTTTCCAACTTTTCGTTATGTCCAAATGGTGTGTTGTCGCCAAAACCGCGATATGTCCATTCTTCCGTGCCCTGTTCCTTGCATCGCACACCGCCATTGCCGAGCCATGTATTTTCCGAGTTGCAAGCGTCATTGCTCGATATACCCGAGCCGAACAGATTGTTATCGTGCAAGTACTTAGTGCCATACAGCAGCTCCATGCTGAGCAAGAAGGTGTTTATAGCATGATAACCACCCTCGGCAAAGGGGACTGGCGCGTTGGTGTCAGCATTGTTGGCACGAGCCTTTTGCATGTTGCTCACCTGCTTCATGTCCGATATACGAGGATATGTTCTGCCATCGTTTGCGTACATCGAGCACATATTATCGCCAGCTCCGCTCGATCCGTTCTTTGTGTTTGTATCTCCTACGGCATACGCATAGAAGAGGTTGCGAGTCTTGTTGCCTACAGTTGTCACTGGACATGGAGCCAGAGCCGTGCCCAACAGCGGATATTTGCCCGTATCAATGCCGTCATAGCGCACCTGACGCTTGAAGATACCCGTCAATACCTTGCCGCTCTCGCCTGTCTGGCGGTCTACGGGGTAGAGAGTATCGTAGCGACCAATCATTACCGAATACTTGGTCTCTGTGGTTTCCCAAGGCAACAACTGACGCACCTTGTTACCCTCGTCGTCGTACAAGTCTACCAAACCAAGCGAGTTGTACACCTCGGCAGCGTTATATGGATGCGCACCAACCTTGTCAGTCACCACCACACCATTCTTCAGTGTCAGCATCTGTGTATGCTCGGCATCAGTATAGAGCTGTACATCACAAGCCGCACGCATCGCCTCCGTGATACCCACGGTAGGCGCAAACGCACCCGATACAAAACGGAAGTGGTTGTTGTCCATCAACTGACCTACTGGATGCGTAGCCTCGCCCGCATTGTCGGTATGGTCGATAAGATACGGATGCCATTCGCCCAAGAACTCCTTGTTGCCCTTGCAGTTCTTGAAGTGAGGGTCGCCCGTCACCTCGTCGTTCTCGCCTACATAGTAGTCCTTCACACCCTCCTTCAGTTCGGCTATGTCCGCCGTGTTCTGCTCCACCTTCTTCGCCATCTCTGTTGCCGCAGCCTGCGACACCAGTTCCAACGATTTCTCGGCTCCAGTTCTGTCCGTCACCTTCAGTACGTTGTCGTCACCAAGCACTGCGTTCACCTTCTCGGCAGCAGCGGTAGCATCGTTAGCCGCAGTAGTGGCACCCTGTGCTGCCGATGTGGCGGCATTGGCAGCCCCCGTAGCCTTGTTTGCCTCGGAAACAGCCGCCTCCGCCTCCGTCTTGGCATCCATTGCCGCCTGAGCCGCATTGTTGGCGGTAGTCGCAGCAGCGTTTGCAGCAGCCGTCGCAGCAGCCGCAAGTCGCTCCGCCTCGCTAAGGTCGATACACTTGTTCCACCAGGCAGTGTCCGTAAGCGGATGCCCCACGTTCTTGCCCGTCGCAGCGTCAATCTTGATGCTCACCCACACCGCCTTGCCGTCGCTGATGTAGTCAAGACGCTCATACTCTCTCTCTGCCGACCATTCCGACCCTGCCGGAGTCAGCACAACCTTGATTACTTGCTCTTTTTTATTCATATCTGCCATATTATTTTTGTGTTAATGATTGCTTAATCAATACTGCGCATAATACTGTAACAGCCAGTTGTCGCCGTCAAACCAGATTTCAGTGACAGTGTAAATCTGCACAATGTCGAAAGACCAGCTGTTTTCTGCTGAAAATCTAAATATTGACTTACCCTTGCCTTTACGTGACTGGATTGTTACAATGCCTCCATTTGCACCATTTTTCCAGTGTCCAGTTTTGTTTATGATAGTATAATGCTGCCCGACTTCGGGGTCGTCTGGTAGTGTGAGGATAATAGTTGTTTTTTCTGGAGGAATGCACACTATCACGCACTCACGTTTTAGTATATTACGTGATTCTTTAGCGACCGTCAACATTGGGCGTAAACCTACTACATCACCTTTTTGTATGTACAAAGCGTGATTACCATTGATGTATTGAGTTTCATCATCGTCGGGCAACGTTCTGACGGCAGGAAGGTATTGATTACCACCAACTTCTATATACGAGCCTATGTTAATCTGAAGAGATTCATATTTAGTGAAGTCATGTGTCGATTTGATGTACATACCACTTTGAGGTATACCAATAGAACCTGCAATCACACGAGAACCGAAGCGGACATCATCTCTACCATCACGACTTACGAAAGTAACAGAAAAATCGCCCAAATACAGATAATCTGTAGTGCCCATGGTGCCTGCCTCCAGTCCACTTGATGTAATATTGAAGTTGGCTATCTTACCTGCCGTCGCCTTAATCGCACCCGTACTCGTCACATAGAACTTAGCATCTCGGGCGGTAGACGAACCCACGAAAAGCGGAGCATACACGCCATCGCTGACCTTGCAAGCATCAATCTCGCAGTTGCCGAAGTGTCCCACCTTATTATTGCCTGAGTCCATCGCCCAAACGTGCTTGGCGTTGATAAGGTCGGCATTCAGACCATTTCCGTCAAATACAGCCACTTCTTTTCCTTCGGCATTTACGTACTTGGTCTTGTCAGCCTTCATTTTTATCTCGCCACTGTCAAGATAGATGCCTGCATTCTGTATCTTGTCTTCGGTTGCTTTGGTTGCTTCGATTGCTATTTGCTTCGAGTTTTGAGTGATGGTTGTAAAATAATTAGTGAGAGTTGTAGGATTGTCGCTCTTAAGGTCATTCTCAAGCGACTCGAACGTCTGCTTATACTGCTGTGCCGTCATTTCCATGCGCGACACATAACTCTCCACATCAACGAATATAGGGACTTTTACCTTGTAGACATTACCTTTGTAGGTTATAGAAACAGTAAAGGAAGCCGATGTACAGCTGACGTATCTCGTAGTATTTGCGTCTATTTTTATCTCCTGCGACTTTATTTTGTTAGCAGAGACCGCAATATAATCTCCTTGTCTGAACACACCATTATCATCGATGTTTTCTGTCGCCTCGATAGAGAAATCAAATATATAAGGACGTTTCTTCGTACCTTCATTTACGTATAACGACACCAAGGTAGACCCCTGAGCTTTGCCTGTGTCCTTATTCGTACCGAACACCAGTGACGACGGTTCTGCCACAAACGAGATAGTGTCTTTTCCTTTTTCGCCAGTGTCACCCTTATCACCTTTCTCTCCGTCTGTCAGGATGGCAATGGTGCGTGAGGTCAAGATGGTATTTATACTTTCATGCGCAAAGACAGTTATCTCCTTTATTTCGTAAAGGTTTACTTCAAGTTCCGACAGAGCAGACACAAAATGTCCCTCATGCTCCACGCCATCCTGCGTAGTATAATTCGCCTGATAAAGTACATTAGTCAACGTCTCCGTCTTGCTGCCGTAACGCTTGACAGTGCTGAACGTAATGTCAGCAGGGGTCACGGTTTGCGTCTTCGGGTCACGCACAAGGGTGTCTGAACTGGCTATTATCTCATAAGTCGTGCTGATAGGACTGACTATTTCATCAGGGTTATCATTTGTAAAGAACATGAAGTTATTGGCATTCTTCAGCACCTTCTCGGGCGAGTCAAGCGAGGTCAACGTCTTCCACTGATAAGGATTCGTATTTCCCGATTTCTTGTCAACATACGGAGCGCCCATGCCGTGATACATGGCAAAAGCAGGAGCGTTATCCGTAGCGTTGTCCTCCGTTGATGTAGTCAGCTTGATAAGATTTCCGTACTTCTTCCAGCGCACCTGGTCGCCCACCTGCACAATAACATCGTTGGGAGCAGGGGCATCAGGCTCGCCACCGCCCTCGGCAGGCTCGTAGCCGTAGAATACACGTGAAGCAATGTCGCTGTCACTATCATCCGTGCTGCCGCCCTCAATGCCGTCAAACACAGAAGCGAACGAAGTCATTCCATTGTCCGAAACAACCGACACAGCCACACCGCCCCACGATAACACGTTGTTCTGTCCGTCGGCAAGCAGCTTTATGCCATAGCAGGGTACGCCGTCACTGCCTCTGAACTCCTTGACGTTCGAGAGAATCACATAGTCGTAGAGTTTGCCGTCAGCCAGCACCTCCTGACCTACGCCGACCACCAGTCGCCAATAGTAGCGATTGGCAAGTTGAGAGCCATCCCTCTGCGTCTTCACATTGAAGGTCTGACAGAGAGCCATCATGCCCACGTGCCACCAGTTCATCGTGCGAGTAGTTCCGTCGTCTGCGGCAGCATAACACTTATACGCAATCACCTTCTCACCCTTAGCGTCAAACACATAAGCCACCTTGGCAAGCGTAGAGCCAGCATTCGAGAAGATGGTAGTACCTCCCGAATAACTCACCTTGCGCACCTCAGCCCCGGCAGCGAACATCTTCACACGAGTAGTAAGATAGTCAACATACAGGTGGCTCTTACCATCTTCGCCCATATACAAGTCGAATCCCTGCGCACCCACAACGACACGCTCAGCAGGAGTAGACTTAGCATCATGCACACGGTCTACCACCACGTCGCTCAAGACAGCATCCCCCGCCGTCACATTGCCCAGCTTCGCATTGCCATCCGCATCAATACCCTTCTCACCGTCGCCCAGCTTCAAGCCTTGCATAAAGCGTATCAGTCCCTGCGCAATATCGTCATGTACGCTTGACAACGATTTCTCATCAAGATATTTAGGAGTCACAATTCTGTCTTCAGAGTCAAGTGAAGTGTCCTCTTTAGCAATGCCATTTAATGCCCCCTGTCCTTCAAACGTAATACTGCCTCCGGAAACGATATGTACAGCCTTGGCATAGAAATCGCGAAACCAAGTGTCCGCCTTCATTGTCATTTCCTTCAAGAAAGTTACAAGTTCTTTCACCGTCTCGTACTTGTACCAGACGGTATCGACCATACCTGCCGAAAACGCCTCGTTAGAGGACAGATAGCCTGAGATTATATCAGACTTCCACTTACGTTGCTCCGTACCATTGTCACCGGAAGAAGTCAGAACGCCTTGCAAGAAGATATAATAATACTTCTCGTTGCCGATCTGTTCCTCCTTTAAGTTCTTGCCGTAAATGTCAATCTGCTCCGACGGAAAGACAATACGTGCTGACTCAGTAGAGTTAAAATCACGTGGAATAGCTGCATATACGTACTTCTCCGAATGACTGTTAAATACAGTCGGTGAAGCCTGTAATGGCCAACGACGATAATTATGTCCGGCATCGTATCCGATAATGTCCTTGACGTACACAAGTATTTGGGCACCGCTCACACACGATGCCTGAATATAGTCGGGATAGCCTAACGCGTTCCGCTCTATATGTAGCGCATAAGGAGAAATCCAATAGTCTTTGGTTGTCGCTTGTGTCATATAATCGTTTAATTTTCTACTGCGAATTTAGCATAAAACACTCTATTCGTGCGGACATACGCAAACGACCAAATCCTAATTCAAAACTCAAAACTCCTAACTCGTAATTCCTAATTTAAATGATTGTGCTTCCATGAAAGTCGAGTTTTGCCGTGAACGACACGCTGTGCATCGTTTCCTTAGTCTTATCGTCAAACGAGATTTCTTCGCCGGCTGTGATGGTGCAAGGCAGGAACTTGCCGTTGATGTTTATCCATGCGTGTTCCAACATCAGAAATTCATGCAGATACCATGCGAGCCATGCTTCATCGAGCGGATCGGTCTGGAAGTTCCATTCCTCCTGGTTGTTCTGCTTACGGACTGTTGCCCGAGAGAACGAGCGTAGGGTTTCTTTTCGTGTCACGGTGTAGTTGGTGGTGGTAATGCCAAGTTTCTTGCTATACACTCTCGGCACACTGACGCTCTCCAATACGCCAAATGAATTGATGAAGCGGAACTCCGTGCGACGGCTGGCTTCCGATTGCGGCATGGCGTAAACGCTAATGTCGCCTATGGTCTGCTGTCCTTCATCGGTTATGGTGAAAGCCTTGGCTTCGGGTGCATCCCATGCGGCTGTGGTGAAGTCGATAGCAGGAGTGTAAGAATCTGCGTAGATGATGGTTTCGCCTACACAAGCCAACTGCGGTATGGTGGTAGGCTTGCGAGTCATGCGGCTAACGGGCATAATATCTTTTGTGGCCATAAGACGGTCGTAATCGGAGAAACCGCCGAACAAGGTCTGCTTCACATCCTTGCCAGCGAGATACGACACAGGTTCCGACTTATACAGTTCGCCATTAATCATATACTCGTCGTATGCCGATACGTTGAACTTCACGACAGGCATTGTGCCAGGTTCAGGCGAATACTCGTAGGAGTCGCGAAAGGAGCGCAGAGCAGACGAAATGTCAATCGTCACAGCCGTGCCGTCTTCCTTGTTGATAGGCTCCGACATTTTCATTATTTCGTAATTGCCGCCACTAACGCCACACTTAACCTCGAATATCATACGATGGAACGAAGGCGAACCGTCAAGCACAATAGGATTGACGGTGAAGACGATAGGGTTGCCGTTGAATATAGAGCCGTCAACTAATTTCAGATTTGCTGCCATTGAATTTAGAATTTATAGAATTTAAAGAAGTTATAGAAGTTAAAGACATGTGTCTTACATTTATATTATATAGCGAAAACCTCCAGTTCCACCTCACCCAATCCGTCCTTTGCAGACACCTCAGCATTTACCTTGTTGATTAGGCATTTCTTGCCGTCGATGTTCCACCACTCTTTCCAATGGTTCTGAATGTCGGCTATCTGTGCTACGGAGGCGAGACACTTGACGTAATACTTCTTGCGGTGAAGGAGAAAATAGATGTAATCGACGAGGAATACGTCTACGTAGCCACGGTTCTTTACTGAAGGAGTGTTTACTACGAGGGGAGCGTCTGCCCATTCGGGCTGCACCCAAGCGCGTGGCTTCAGTGAGAAACGTTCCTCATTGCCGTTGCCCGGCTCAATGCCGTTGTAATCATACTCGTTGCCGTATGGGTCGATGGAGTCGGTAGTCAGGGCATAGTCGCCAGCCTTTGTGCGCCACTTCGAGTTGCCGAAGCCGTCATAGTTATAGTCGTAGGCTTCGTGCGTAGCGTCGATGCCGCCACCACGCATGATAGCTATAGACAATCCCCAGTCGTATGACTGAAGGGGCGAGTTACCGTCATCAGTGGAAGAAGGATCGTAGCTCTCACGCAGCGAGAGTTCTTCGGTTACGTAAAAGTCAGCTACCATTGACGACATGGTATTCTTGATGTATTGCTTCACAAACTCATGCTCCATGTCCTCGTCAACGAGAGCTGCCATCTGGGTTTTTGCGTAAGAGCCGTTTATAGTAGTAATTTCAACGCCTTCATATTCCTTACCAATCTCAGAAGGCTGCGTGCTATCCTCGGTAGCGCATGTACTACCCGTGATTGCAGAAAGAGCCTTGCGATAGTTGGCATCCACCATACCGACCGGTACAAACGACGATTTAAACTCCTGTATAAAATCTTCATTGACAGTGGAACAATCACCTACTTCTACACCCTTCATGGCAGCTACCTCAAACAATCGCGGTTCCATATTGCTTACATCTGTAAACTCCTTGTCTATCTTGACACGATACTTGTTACCAGTCTGCAAGTCTACGAACACGCTCATTTCACCATTATAGACACGATGAATAATGTCTTTATAAGTGAGATTGGTAACGGTGCGGTCTTTTGGATATTCTATATAGTCGTAGTCGGTATTATAGTCCTTAACTTTATTCTTTATGTTATCCTTCTGCTCCTTCGCCTCGCTCTCGGCTGCATATCCGGCACGCACACCCGTTATCTTCTCAGTGATGGGTAACATCGAAAGAACTTCGGCGTGGAACGTACGGGGTTCGGGATTCTGCTTGCGGAAGACATCACGAATAAGATAGGCGGTTACCTTCTTCTGCTCGTAGTCATAATGAAACTTAATTCCAAACTGTTGCTCAAGCGAGTCTATTACGTCGGTTACCGACTCGGCAGGGAAATTCTCGCCATTGGCATACATACGAAAGATACTTGCGCTCATCTGAGCCTTATTGATAATGCTCTTGCAAGTGATACTTGCAATCTTGTCTCTTCCTACTACAGCGGTAGTCCAATTCTCGTCCTTCACTTGCGTAACTTCAGTGTCCTTGAACATTCCCTTGTCATAGAAAATATTACCAAAAGAATTATCCACTGCCTTATAAATGAAATTCACTTTACGGTACTTCACCTCCTGTACGTTCTTGTCCTTCGGATGTTCGAGTTTCAACTGACCACCACAACCACGCGAACTAAGCCAATCGTTTACTTCACTAAAAAGATACTGAACTTCATTCTCATTATTAGCGGTTTTATGAAAAAAGGGTTCCTTTACATCACCCTTTTTTTTCAATCCGGCTTTTACTTCTTCATCCTCTTCGGTGTAAGTTGACTTGGCGTAAAGAGGGGTAATGTCGTAGGCACATTTTGTAGTGAAGAAGCAGAGACGGTTTAAGTCGCCGATAGCTGTAAGAGCCGAATTGTCGAACTGTACACCAAGGTATTCAAAGAGGCAGTCAAGGAAAAACAGCACGTAGAAGCAAATCCCCGATTGCGGACGGTCGGCATCAAGCACCCAGATAGGACCACGGTCTTCGTACATCTCCTGCTCTTTATCAGAGTTTTTCCCCTTACGCTCGGAAGATTTCTGTACGATGCTGTCAGAAGTAGTTCCATCATCATTAAGGCCGTAATGGGCGTAGCATACACGGGCGTTGCAAAATGGTTTTATGGGGTAGGGGTCGCTTACATTGATATACGATGTCAGTACATCGGGCACTTTTACGCTGTTGCCGTTAGGGTAGGTATAGGTTTTCTTTAATACAGCTTCGTGCTTATCGCCCGTCTCCTTACACTGAGCAGGATAAGAAAATCCAAGAGCTTGCGGTGAAAAGGTAGAATAAGTATAACCTCCACCTACCGAACCATAGTTTTTGTCGCCCTTCTTTCCCTCAAATTTAATTACCACCTCTGTATGATATTTTACGCTCACGTTCACCTCATCAATTTTCTCTCCAATAAGGAGCTGGTCGTGATATTTTGCGGGAATAGGCACTTCGTTGCACTTGAGGTCACTAATAAGGTCGGAGAATGATTGTGTGCTTGCATCGACGTTGAGCGAGAGGGAGTCTTCCAGTCGCTCGTCTTCCTGGATGATGGCTGTGCCGGATGCGAAGGGTACACCGTCGGCGATGATTTGCATCGGCGTGTGCTCGTAGCTCACGGGGCGGATGTCGCTACTAACATCATCCACGTTTTTGAGGAAATGACGGTTGCCTTCGATGGGCAGCTCAACGGGATAGGAGAACATCTCTGTGTCGTTGAACAATGGGTTGCTCAACTCGATACTGATGGATGCATCTTCTTTTAGGGCGAGCGGCTTGCCGTCGGCAAGAATTGTAAGTTTGCTGTTCATGTTGGTTGGTTGTTATGATAAGCCTTTCTGGGCCTTTCTGAGCCTTTCTGAGCCTTTGTTGTTATACTATTATTTTGGCGTTGCCGTATAGCGTGATGTTGCGGTCGGTCTTGCAGAAAACCTTGGTGTCGCCGTAGGCTTCGAGCTTGCGGTAAGAGAGAGCCTTTACGGTGCCTCCGTGTGCCTCGCACGTCACGCTGCCATTCAGAACGGCATCGGCGGTGGTCCATAGGCGGGCGGCTGTGTCGGCATGCACACAGCCTTTGCTTACATGGCCATAGACAAAATCGTGAAGTCCGATTAGGGCTTGGTCACAACGGTCGCTATACACCTGACTGTGATTCCACGCATGGACGGTGGCTTTGCCCAAGATGTAGCAGCGGGCATAATCGTTTATGTCAACAATGGTATCGTAGTCGGTAACAATGACAAGGACGTACTCGGGGGCTGTCTGCGGACATTCGTTGACGTAGATGCCGGCTGCGTTCATTTCTTCCTTTAGTGAGGGGTATAGAGCAGGAAGCAGATCGTTGATGATGTCGGCGTATTTGCTCTCAACGAGGTCTTCCCAATTCGCACGCCATACAGCCATGAGCTGACTGATGTTTTCGGTGGCGAGCATGGCACGATAGCCTTCGGCACAAGCGTGGCGGGTGTGGCAGGCGGTGGTGCAGATGTCTTTTAGTTGGTGGAATGGGGTCATGGTCTTTGAAGTTAATGGGTTGTAAGCCTTACTGGGCCTCTTTAGACCTTTCTAAGCCTTTGGGAAACTTTTACTCTTTTACTTTTTTACTTTTATCCGCTTCTTCCTTCACTTTAAGAAGGATTGCCTCGAAGCCCTTCAGCTCGTCTTCGGTCACGATGTCGGTGTAGTCTTTGCGGAGTTGGGCGATGCGGTCGGTAAGGCCCTTTACGCGGGCTTTGGTCGATGGCTTGTCCTTGCGCATGATGTACTTGATGAGAGCGTCGGCTTCGGCTTTGTGCTTGGCTGCTGCGTCGCGAG